>ERZ651768.2580-NODE-2580-length-12480-cov-3.020156_pt1 | contig 12480 bp, 12 predicted proteins | sample MGYA00514754_ERZ651768 | MGnify/ENA metagenome assembly ERZ651768 | reverse complement strand
CGACTCGGACAAAATTGACTCCTTGCCTGCCATCTTCTTTGGTCAATGCGCCGAGTTCTGCGGCATAGCCCACGCGCTGATGAAGTTCCAAGTTCGTGTCATGGACCAACAGGACTACGATTCTTGGGTAACCAATTACGGGCCTCCCCCAACAACGACGGCACAGGCCCAAAAGGGGCAACAGCTATTCGGCCAATGTGTGATGTGCCACTCCATAGATGGGAACGATGACTCATCGGCACAGGCGAGCCGAAAAGAAGCGTTCGTGTCCGGAGGAGCTTTGGCGCCGGCGCCCAATTTGACCGACCTGCGTACCAGAGGAACATTGGCGGCAGGCCTATTGGACCTGAACAAAGAGAACTTCAAGCGTTGGGTCACAAGCCCGAACGATATAAAGCCTGGGAATATCATGCAGGCTCGGGCTGCTCACCTTTACGGTAGTGGACAACTGAGCCTTAGCGACGGCGATCTGGACGCCCTCGCCGCCTATCTCTTGAATCTACAGTAGAGCACGCGAGCCATCCTCGCATGGAAGACTCCCCGAAGCAGGGACGGCACCGGGCAACGGTATTCAGGTAACGGAAACGTCGGAGACAGACCATGGCATCAATCACTGGAGTGATAGCGCGACCTACCGGCTATACCGGCTTGTGGGGATGGATCACAACTGTCGACCATAAGCGCATCGGAGTCCTCTACGGTGTAACCGCTTTCATCATGTTTCTAATTGCGGGATTGGAAGCCGGCGCAATTCGCGCCCAGCTAGCCCAGCCGGATAGCACACTTATAGGTCCGGAAACCTTCAATCGCCTCTTCACGATGCACGCCACCGCGATGGTGTTCATGGTAATCATGCCGCTGAGCGCCAGTTTCTTTAACTTCGTCGTACCTCTGGCCATCGGCGCCCGAGACGTGGCTTTCCCACGGCTAAACGCCTTCAGCTATTGGGTCTTCCTATTCGGGGTTCTCCTGATGCACGCTAGTTTTCTGGTGGGCCAGGTCCCTGACGCGGGTTGGTTCTCATACGCCAACCTAACCTCAACAACCTACAGTCCCAACGACGGCCTGGATTTCTGGGCCCTGGGTCTGCTGGTGTTGGGGGTTTCTTCTGTGGCAGCCGCCCTGAACTTCATGGTGACCATAATCAACATGCGTTGTCCGGGCATGACCATGATGCGGATGCCCGTTTTCATCTGGATGACGCTAATCACCTCTATCCTGTTGGTGCTGGCCTTCCCGGTCATCACAGTTGGTTTGGTCGAACTCGTCCTTGATCGGAACTTTGGGACGCACTTCTTTGACACCTCTGGGGGTGGTGACCCAATCATGTGGCAGCACCTATTCTGGGTGTTCGGCCATCCAGAAGTTTACATCTTGATCTTGCCTCCCATGGGTGTGGTCTCAGAGATACTACCCACCTTCTCCCGGAAGCCTTTGTTTGGTTACCCCGTCGTGGTTTTCTCCGGCATCGTCATCGGAGTCATGAGTTGGGCGGTCTGGAGCCACCACATGTTCACCACGGGAATGGGTCCCACGGCTTTAACCGTGTTCACCATCACTACCATGCTGATTGCTGTTCCCACGGGGGTAAAGATATTCAACTGGATCGGCACCATGTGGGGTGGCTCCATCGAATTCAAGACCCCCATGTTGTTCGCGATCGGGTTTATATCCCTGTTCATAATTGGTGGCCTGAGCGGAGTTTCTCACGCGGTAGCGCCATCGGACTTTCAGCAGCAAGATACCTACTACATCGTGGCCCACATTCACTACGTGCTGTTTGGCGGATCTATCTTCGGGATTCTAGCCGGCATGTACTACTGGTTCCCTAAGTTGACCGGACGCATGATGGGCGAGGGCCTGGGTAAATGGAACTTCTGGCTCACATTCATCGGAATGAACCTTACCTTCTTCCCGATGCACTTCGTGGGAATGAACGGGATGCCGCGGAGAATCTACACCTACAGCGAAGAATTCGGTTGGGGATTGTTAAACTCCCTGTCATCCCTTGGGTACGTAGTTCTCTTTATAGGGATGCTGCTGTTGGTTATCAACATTATCCAGTCCCTGCGCAACGGGCGGGTCGCCGGGCACGATCCCTGGGACGCTCCTACGTTGGAGTGGAGTATCTCTTCACCGCCACCAGTCTATAACTTCGCCGAGATTCCCCGGGTCGAAGGGCGGGATCCTTATTGGACCACCAAACGCCGCGCCGAAGCAGCGGGCCAGCCGGTTGCCGGACCCGAGGCGCGAGTTGACGTGTCGACGATTCATATGCCCAGCCCATCATACTGGCCTGCGTTGGTGGCCGTGGGCGTAGTATTGATTGCAGCAGGCCTTCTGACCCACTACGGCCTAAGTTTCGTAGGGGGCGTAATCGCCCTCTTAGGCACCATCGGCTGGAGCAATGAACCGGCCTCAGCACCGCAGTCACATCATTAGGAGAGCTAATTTTGGCCCACGCGGCAGAACACGCGATTGAAGAGACGACCACCGGTCTTAACCACAGGAAGATGCTCATGTGGATTTTCCTGGGTTCGGACTGTATGTTCTTTGCCGCTTTAGTCGCTACGTACATGGTCTATCGGGGTCAAAGTATTACCGGCCCTTACCCCATCGACATCATTGACGTGCCGATAACCACCATCAGTACTTTCGTGTTGCTATGCAGCAGTTTCGCCATGGTTCAGGCTCTAGCCGCCACCAACCGGGATGACCAGCGGGGTATCCGCATATGGCTGCTGGCCACGGCGATTCTGGGTGCGATCTTCATCGGTTTCCAGATTTTCGAGTTCAACACCTTCAAGAACGAAGGCCTCACTCTTGGCACCAACTTGTTTGGAGCGACGTTCTTTACGCTCACCGGGTTCCACGGCGCCCACGTAACCGTTGGAATCATTTGGCTGCTAGGAATGCTAGTCGTGGCGATGAAGGGCCGTCTAGGTCCGGCCAGCAGCTTAGACGTGGAACTGGTTGGTCTCTACTGGCACTTTGTGGACATCGTATGGATCATCATCTTCACGCTGCTGTACTTGATAGCGGGGTTTGATACCGGTCCCGCGGCCTTGCCCGGAGGTTAGGTTCGCATGCCCTGTGCGACATTTCAGGAGATCATTGAATGAGCAGTAGTCATCAAACCGAACAAAGCCGTCACCCTACGTTCCAACAGTACGTATTGGTGGCTGCTATTCTATTTGTCATCACCATCGTAGAATTCTTCGCGATCTTCCCTAATTCGGACCTCCTCGGCGTCGCCAAGATTCCGGTTCTGGTTATCCTATCGGCGATTAAATTCGCAATAGTAATCATGTTTTACATGCACTTGAAGTTCGACAATCGCCTGTTCACCATTTTCTTTCTGGCCGGTTTGGCTCTCGCATTCGCGGTGGGAATAGCGGTACTGGGCATGTTCGCAGCCTTGGGTGGCGGTCCCCGAGCATTTGCGAGCGCTAATGCGGTCCCTTATGAAGAAGGCGCCCACGGGATTGAACACGTTAAGCCAACAGCAGTCCCTATACCAACCGTGCCACCCGCAATCACCACGCCCACTGAGTCCGCTGCGCCGGACGTTACAGCCACAACTGCTCCGGAACCGGCGGCAGAACCCTCCGCAGGATCAGGTGCTGGGGCTTCGATAGATATTGGCACTAACGGCGACGCTCTTGAATTCAGCGCAGCGTCACTCTCCGCCGCCAGCGGGGCCGAAGTCACAGTGACTTTCAACAACGGTTCCTCGGTGAACCAGCACAACTGGGTCTTGGTGCAGAATGGCACCAAGGACGCTGTGGCCACGGATGGAACCGCTGCGGGCCCAGGAGTGGCATGGATAAAGCCTGGGGACGAACGGGTGATAGCAAGCTCTGGGCTACTGAACCCGGGAGGGTCGGAGGCGGTAACCTTCACTGCGCCCGCTGCCGGGACTTACCAGTTCGTATGTACCTTCCCCGGACATAACTTCACCATGTTCGGAGATTTCACAGTCAATTAAGAATCGGGTTCGCCCGAGATTGATTCGGTACTAAGCGCTCCGACCGAATCCGGCTGGAGCGCTTTTCGTTGCCCCGGAATCAACCGGAAAACAACGCATTGAACTGTCCATCCCCTCCGGTGGTCAATCCCAATACCTCAATCACCGCATCGGTATTAATCTTCCCGTAGATATGGGGATATACGGTCCCAGAACGGGCTGCCTCGTCTTTTATCGGGGAGACCAACCGGTCGAGGTCCAGTTCCAACACCAGCATATCGTCCCGACCTCTGAACAGCCGGTTCGCTACCTCCAAGACCTGCGGATGGTCTTTCGAGCAGTGTATAAATCCCTCTGATTCCAAGCTCTCGGCCGCATATTCATCCACGCCCTGAGCGGCTGCCCAGTCGGACGCAGGAACCAGGTGAAAAATCGTCTCCATAATATCTTCGCCTCAGTTATCGTTACGTGTATTCGCCGATGTCATTCTACCGGCGCCGGTCCGTGAGAGCCATAGCTACAAGACAAGCAACGGCATCGAATGATAGGATGAGAACGGAAAATCCCCAGGCGTCCGGCCTCCCTAGACGCCGGGCGGGAATGGAGCGGCAAGCATGCAGGCAGAGCAACACCAAGGAGCCGGGCTGAAGTACTTGACCATTACCCCGGACGGATACGACCCCGAGATATCCTACCCATTGATGGTCATGCTCCATGGCTTCGGGGCCAACATGCAGGACCTGGCCGGACTGGCCCCGGCAATCAGCTCCACCGGGTACGTATACGCCTGCCCCAACGCCCCCATATCCTTCGATCTAGGCGGAGGGCACATGGGATTCGGCTGGACATCTCCCCGAGATATGTACAAGGAAGGGGAGGTTGAAGAGGCGGAGAAGTTGTTGGACGGCTTCTTTGGCGAGGTATTCGAGAAGTTCAACGTCGGAGCGGACCGGTCCATCCTCATGGGATTTTCCCAAGGGGGTAGGATGACCTACCGCTGCGGATTGGGGCGGCCGCAACCCTTCGCCGGGATAGCGGCATTAAGCGCGTCCCTCTCCGAGCCTACAGAACTGGAAGCACGGCTTCCCGAAGACCGGAGCCAGCCTCTGTTCGTCGCCCATGGAACGTCGGACCCTCAAGTACCAGCGGGAAATGCCCACAAAGCCATCAAATGGTTCGAGGAGTTTGGCTTTCAACCCGAATATCACGAGTACAACATGGGCCATTCGATCAGCGATGAAGTTCTGCGCGACTTGATTCAGTGGATGGGTAAGGTATTGCCGCCACACGAACCCGGTAAGTAGTCCGAATAGCCGCCGCCGGCGTTTCCCTCAACACGGTCTAAGCCAGCTCTCATTATCATACTCCCACAAGTAGGCGTGACACCTGCCTTCGTGGGATAATAGTATGGATGACCTTCCCTAGCCAACTCGGCCGGCTGCTGACCCTCCGCACCGCGCCAACCCTTCCCTTGACCCTTGCCTCACTACTGCTTGCATTGGCTGTAGCGGCCTGTAGCGGCGGTACAGACGCAACCGTGGCTACCATGCCGACAGAAACACCCCCGGCCACCCAAACGGCGCTCCCGGACCCCACCAGCACACCGCAGCCATCTCCGCCCGCAACTGCGGGAGTTCTTTCTCTCCCCAAGCAATCATTCGTGAGCCTGCCCGGCGACGAGGGTGCTCACCTTACGCCCATCGAGTGGTGGTACTTCAACGGTCTTCTAACCGACGACATGGGAGGTGACTACAGCTTTCACTACGTTACTTTCCAGTCGGTGCTGCCCAACGGTTTCACGCCCCGGCTGCTCCAACTTAGTTGGGCCGACCATGGGAAAGAGGTCTACCTGACCGACGAACGGCCCGAGCTCCCGTTGCTTGAGGCAACCAAAGCGGCATTCTCCTTCCAGGTCAACGATTGGAGCATGGCTGGAGACGGTACCGATTATTCCATGACGTTCGACACCGGGGGGTATTCCGTGGCATTACAGGCGGTCTCCAACAAACCAGCTACCCTGCATCAAGGGAAGGGCTTGGTGGACTTGGGGCGGGCTGGAGAGTCCTACTATTACTCCCGGACCAGGCTCGCAACAACGGGGACTCTAACCGTCGGCGAAGAGCAACGTCAGGTTACCGGCCTCGCTTGGATGGACCACCAGTGGGGAGATTTCAGCATCGCGCCGGTGGGGTGGGACTGGATAAGCCTACAGTTGGATGACGGCTCAGACCTGATGATTTCCATGGTTTGGGATTCCACGGACCACCAACCCATCAATAGCTACGGCACCTACGTGCCGCCCAACGGTCAACCTAGAAACATTAGCGGTGAAAACATCTCACTAACTGCGACCGGCTCATGGACCAGCGCTGTCACAGGGACCACTTTTCCGGTGGGATGGAATCTGGAGGTGGAGTCATTGAATCTTAGCTTGACCCTGACTCCCGCTCTTCTGGATTCCGAGTTCCAGGGGAGCAAGTATGTGCCTCCGGCGTATTGGGAGGGAGCAGTTCATGTGAACGGTACGCGGAACGGCCAGACCGTCACGGGCAATGGCTTCGCGGAACTGGTGGGCTACGATACCCGAGAGTTCGAGTTTCCGAACTTGGGGGAGAGCATCAAATAACCGGCTGGGTTATCTAACTTTGACCGGGTGTTCGAATCAATTCTGCGCCTCCGAGGAGTAGGGTTCAGTCTTGAGGTCGCATTGAGGTTGGAATTGCAGCGTGGAGGAAATCCCCCCAACCCCCTTTACGAAAGGGGGGCTTCTCAAGACGGCCTTGCGTCGGCTTGGCATCGGCGTTATTATGCAAACCTCGTTTGTCCGGGCGGCTAGAAATCCCCTCTGAGAAGGAATCGGTGCCTAGTTGACCACCTCTAATCTGAAAACCCCTCTTTACGATACTCATCTTGCGTTGGGAGCGCACATAGTCTCCTTCGGCGGTTGGGATATGCCGGTGCAATACTCCGGCATCCTGGGCGAGGTGGCGGCAGTTCGCACCTCAACCGGGCTGTTCGACGTGTCTCATATGGGCCGTCTGTATATATCGGGACCCCTGGCCACCGAGTTTCTGGATGGGGTTCTCACCGGCTCCGTCGAAAGCCTACGGGTGGGCCGGGCCCGCTATTGCATGATTTGCAACGAGAAGGGCGGGGTAATCGACGACACGATATTCTACCGGTTGGCCGAGGATCGCTACCTGCTTATCCCCAACGCCGGCAACCGAGTGACGGTCGTCGCCTGGTTCCAGCGTTGGATCGATGAAAAATTCTCCACCGGCTGCGAGATGGAGGACCGCACCGACGCAACGGCCCTGCTCGCCCTTCAAGGTCCAGGCGCTGCCGAAACCATGGACCGCCTCTGTAGCGAACCTCCATCCTCGGTGCGGCCCTTCGCCTGGCAGGAGAACCAGCTTCAAGGGATTCCTGTGATGCTTGGAAGGACCGGCTATACCGGGGAAGACGGGTTCGAGCTTGTGGCGGACGCAGACCAAGCAGTCTCCCTATGGCATACGCTGACGGAGAACGGCGCGACGCCCTGCGGGTTAGGCGCTAGGGACGTCCTTCGATTGGAGGCCGGCCTACCTCTCCACGGACATGAGATTGACGAAAATACCACCCCCATCGAGGCTGGTCTGAAAAAGTTCGTTCGATTCGACAAAAAGTACGTCGGCTCGGATGTTCTAAGTAGTCAACATGAGAAGGGCGTGGCGCGTAAGCTCGTCGGTCTGAAGACCCCGGGCCGTAGCGCCCCCAGGGCGGAATATGCCATCCTGCACTTGGGAGAGACCGTCGGCCAGGTTACCAGCGGTAGCTATTCACCTACTCTTGACACCAGCATCGCCATGGGCTACGTTGACGCGAACCGAGCCGAATCAGGCAATATGCTCGAAGTGGATATTCGAGGCCGAACTGCCCCGGTGGAAGTGACACCTCTGCCCTTCTACACCAGGCCAAGGAGATAGTACTTTGAGACCTGATGATCGCAAATACTCCAAGGAACACGAATGGATCAAGATGGAGGACGCTACCCAAGCCTTGGCCGGAATCACCGTATACGCCCAGGACCAATTGGGGGACATAGTCTACGTAGACCTGCCCAAACTCGGCGCCACCATCAAGTTCATGGAGAAGATGGGCGAAGTGGAGTCGGTAAAGGCGGTTTCGGACCTGTATTCTCCTATCACCGGTGAGATTACTGAGGTCAACGACCGTCTGCTGGATCATCCCGAGTTGGTCAATGAGGATCCTCTCGGCGAGGGTTGGATGGTGCGGGTGACCATCTCCGATGCCACCGAGTTGGACCAACTCATGACTGCCGAAGAATACGAATCATTCATCAACGGGTTGTCGTGACCGTATCCAGCCGGGCATCAGACTCTGCATCTGATTCCCCGTTCCAGTTCCCATATATCCCGAATACGCCCGAAGAGCAGGCTTCGATGCTGGCGACGCTGGGCGTGAACACCATCGACGAACTGTTTGCAGACATCCCCGATGAGTTCCGCAACCCCCCTCTAGCTCTGCCATCTCCGATGGCAGAGCTAGAGGTTCAACAGGAACTTTCAAGCCTAGCGTCAAAAAACCGGGCTTTGGGAAGCGGACCGTCTTTCCTAGGTGCTGGGTCCTACAATCACTTTATCCCGGCCATCGTCAAAGCATTGATGACCCGGGGCGAGTTCCTGACCGCGTATACGCCCTACCAAGCGGAAGCCAGCCAAGGCACGCTGCAGGTCATCTACGAGTTCCAGACGCTGATTAGCAACCTGTACGGCATGGAGGTGGCCAACGCCGGGATGTATGACGGGGCCACCAGCCTTGCCGAAGGCGTTCTCATGGCCTGCCGGGTGACCCGACGCAGCCACGTGGCCGTCGCCGATACCCTGTCCCCATATTACAGGCAAGTGATTGAGGCCTATTGCCAGGCCCAAGGCTTAGAACTGCATACTGTCTCATCCGGCCAGGCACCATCCCTAGACCAAGAAACGGCGTGCCTGGTGATCCAATACCCCAACTTCTACGGTTACATCGAAGACATGGCCGGACTGACTGAGGCTGCCCACTCCCAAGGAGCCCTGCTAGTAGTCTCCGCCGACCCGATGGCGATGGGTATGTTCCAGCCTCCGGGTCATTACGGGGCCGACATAGTCACCGGCGAGGGACAACCTTTGGGCATACCCGCCAGCTTCGGCGGTCCTTACGTCGGGCTGTTCGCCACCAAGCAGGAATACATCCGGCAGATGCCCAGCCGCCTATCCGGCCGCACCGTGGACAATCAGGGGAGAACCGGCTACGTCCTCACCCTACAAACCAGGGAGCAACACATTCGACGGGAGCGGGCCACCAGCAACATCTGCACCAACGAGGCCCTGTACGCCCTGGCATCCACCATCTATCTGGCCGCACTAGGGAAACAGGGCCTTCGCCAGGTAGCCGAACTCTGCTACCAAAAAGCTCACTACGCCGCCGGCCGTATCGCCCAATTACCCGGCTACTCTCTGCCTTTCCAGGGCACGTTTTTCCAAGAGTTCGTAGTGAGCTGTCCTACGTCTCCGAGCGATATCAACCGCCGCCTACTAGACCAGAACATCCTAGTCGGTCTAAACATAAGCGAAGCGTTTTCCAACGCCCACCCTTCAGAAGGGGGGACTACAGGGGGGTCGACATCTCCCCCTTCCGGCCACTTCACCAACGCCATGCTCCTATGCGTTACCGAGATGAACTCCCGCCAAGAGATCGACGCACTAGTAGAGGCGCTGTCGGAGTTCGGATCATGACCGGCGGCGGGAACCGGGACACCACCAAGCTACTGATGGAACGCAGCGTTCCCGGTCGGGTGGGAGCAGTGCTGCCCGGATCGGACGTGCCCACCCAATCCCTTCCCGACCCATCGTTGCTGCGCACGGAATTGGACTTGCCGGAGGTATCAGAGCCTGAAGTCGTGCAGTATTTCACTGCCTTGAGCCAGCGCAACTTCTCCATCGACACCCACTTCTACCCTTTGGGTAGCTGTACCATGAAGTACAACCCCAAGATTAACGATGAGGTCTCATTCCTGCCTGGATTCGCCGGGATCCATCCGCTACAACCACCGGAAACGGCCCAAGGAGCGTTGGAGCTTCTATTCCGGCTCCAAGGATTCCTGGGAGAGATAACGGGTATGCCGGGGGTGGGGTTATCCACCCTCGCCGGAGCCCACGGTGAACTGGCCGGGATGTTGATGATACGTGCCTATCATCAGGCTCGAGGAGACACCCACCGGCGCAAAGTCTTGATTCCGGACAGCGCCCACGGGACAAACCCCGCCTCGGCGGCCATGGCTGGGTTCGATGTAGTCACCGTAGTATCCGACGATCAAGGTAACGTGGACCTGAAGGCCCTTCGCGAGTTGGCCGGGGAAGACCTGGCCGGTGTAATGATTACCCTACCCAGCACATTGGGGCTGTTCGACACCGGAATCGTCGAAGTTTGCCGGATCGTTCATGAAGCGGGCGGGTTGGTATATGGCGACGGCGCCAACATGAACGCCTTGCTGGGCCGAGTGAAACTGGGAGACTTGGGGTTCGACGTCATCCACCTGAACCTGCACAAGACCTTTAGCACGCCCCATGGCGGCGGCGGTCCCGGCTCAGGGCCCGTCTGCGTGGCCAACTCCCTTTTACCCCATCTTCCGGCTCCAGTGATAACCCGAAGCGGCGGAGACGACTCGCCGATATACGGTTTCTCTACGCCGGAGCAAACCATCGGCAAATTGAGTGGATTTCACGGTAACTTCGGCGTGCTGGTTCGTGCCTTCACCTACATATTGTCTTTCGGCGCCGAGGGGATGAGCGCCATCAGTGGAAACGCCGTATTGAACGCCAACTACCTGATGGAAGCGCTCAAGGACACCTACTACCTGCCCTACGACCGTCGGTGCATGCACGAAGCCGTCTTTTCAGCAAATTGGCAGAAAGCCCGAGGGGCCAGCGGGCTGGAGATAGTCAAGCGGCTGTTGGACTACGGGTTCCACGCCCCGACGTTGTACTTCCCGATGATAGTCCCGGAAGCACTGATGATTGAACCCACCGAGTCCGAGACCCGGGAAACCCTGGACGCCTTCATCCAAGCATTGAAGGATATAGACCGGGAAGTGACGGAAGACCCGGATCTGGTGCGTGGCGCACCTTACACCACCCCGGTTTCCCGCCTGGACGAGGCCACCGCCGCCCGCCAGCCGGACTTAAGATGGCGGGCTACGGCGTAAACAAAAAAACAGGATTGAGCCGAGGCAGGGTCCTTCAACAAACTCAAGCCGAACGGGAATAAAACCTGCAGTTCGTGGTGAGCCCTTCAGCAGGCTCAGGACAAGTCTGTCGAACCACTGCCCCAATCGCTCTAACTCCCGCTTTTCTCCGCCTCCAAAGCCGCCTTCAGTACCTCTTCGTCGACCCTTACTTCCACTCCGGCCCGCTCTTCTTGAAGCAGCATGGCCACTCTGGAATCCCGATCTCCCCATCCCCGGTTCATGGCCTCGGTCATTTCCTGTAACACCAAGTTGGCCAGACGCATGGGCACGTCGTATTCCCGGCCCACGCTGACGGCCAGATCCACGTCCTTCCGGGCCAGACGCAGGGCAAAGTCCGGCGGGTCGAACTTTCCGGGCAACAGGTGTTCCGCCAACCCCTCAAAGGTTCCCCGTCGGCCTTGCGCTCCCCGCCGCACCGCTTGCCATAGGGCCAGGGGTTCGACCCCTGCTTTTACGCCCATGGTGAACACTTCAGCCAAGCCTGCCTGAATTACGTATCCGGCGCAGTTGTGAACCAGTTTGGCCACCGCGCCGCAACCGATGGGCCCCACGTAGTAGGCTTTGTCGCCGATAGCGTCCAACGCCGTCTTACACCGATCAAATACATCCTTGTCGCCGCCGACCCAGATAGCCAGGTTCCGGCTCTCGGCGCCTCTTGGACCCCCGCTGACCGGAGCGTCCAACACTTGGACTCCTTGCCCCGACGCTATGTCGTGAAGACGCCGGATCAGGTTGGGTGTGCTGGTACTCAGGTCAAAGTAGACCTTTCCGGCGGACATACCCTGGAGAATGCCGTCGTCGCCAAGGAACACCGCCTCAACCTCGGTGGGGCCGGGCAGGGAAGTGAACACGATGTCGCTGGCCTCGGCAACCTCTCTGGGCGAGTCCGCCCAAGTGGCTCCGGCTTCCAGGTGCCGTGTAGCCGACTCCCGGCGTATGTCGTGGACCACCAGTTCGTGTCCGCCCTGGATAGTGTTGAAGGCCATGCTTCCGCCCATGGTCCCCAAGCCGATAAATCCTACTTTCATCGTTTCCTCCTGAAGATGGGACCGTTCTTCACGCTCCCGCTCATCGCCCCATTATCGATTAGCGCTTTCCCCTCCGCAAGGGCCGAATGTGGACGGCGCAGCATGGATTGGGCTATCCTAGGGGCAGTTGCTCAAATACACGTAGAATGGCGGGTTAGACATGGTTGATCAACAGGAAAATCTTTGGGATTATGACG
>ERZ651768.2579-NODE-2579-length-12484-cov-3.268074_pt1 | contig 12484 bp, 5 predicted proteins | sample MGYA00514754_ERZ651768 | MGnify/ENA metagenome assembly ERZ651768 | reverse complement strand
TTATTCGGATCGCATTTTGCAAAAACGAATCGAAAAAAATTCGAATATAGGTTATGCAAACGAGTTGGCTGAAAGAGCATTTGTACTTGTTTTTATTTTTGATAAAAAAGATGACAGTCGCTTGATTCTGGATGAAATGGGATCCATACTGAGCGATGAAGAAAAGAATATTCAGTTCGATAATTTAAATTTATTTAGACGCATCCAGTTATTGGACGCATATGCATATCTTGGAATGTGGAATGAAATTGATGATGAAAAATTAAATTTGATTGGATTCTCGCAGATGAACCAAAAAAGATATTCCGCCATAAAGCATCAAATGAATGGGGATTACAAATCGTCAATCAACCTGCTGACAAAAACAACACCCAGTATGAATTTGGATTTACAGTATTTTTATTATTTTCATTTAGGGATGGACTATAGAAAATTGGGTGACCATAAAAAATCATTGGCTATGTTTAATAAATTAAAAAATTCCTATGGTGGTATATTCGGAATGAGAAAAATCTTTCATTCAACATTATTTCTTTATGCAGGATTGGCCAATTTAGAACTGAAGAATTACCGCCAAGCGAAATCAAATATTGAGACCTTTTTGCAAAAATGGGAACCGGCACCGGAGTGGTTGAAAGAGAAGAAAATAGCCAGAGAAACCATGGCGAAGATTAAAGAGGTTTCATGATTTATAATGACAGATTAGAATAATACGTCAACAGAAGAGAGAAAATTAGCCGCTATATTTATCTGAAATACGAGTAGTGCAGGATTTGAATTAATAAAAAAATAAATGAATATCATTCAAAGAAAAATATGGGATTATATGACCAAAAAGGCGGAAGGTCTTGGTCACCAGCCTGCGCCCATTTTAGAAAACGAGCAAGAACGGCTCCAAGATCTTGATTCGCTTGGGATTGTCAAGGAAGATATAAGAAAGGATCAGCGTTTTTCATCGTTACCAAGATTGGCGTCCTATCTTACATCATGCCCACAAGCCTGGATCAATATTATTGATAAAGATACTCAACATTGTAAAATTGATTACGGTCAAAATTCTGTATTGTCTTATATGAGCCGTGAAATACCCCGCGGACTTACTGCTTGTCAGCATGTGGTAAATAACAATTGCGAGCCCCTTGTCATTGAAGATTGTACTGTTGATGAGCGAACAAAGTTAGTTGCAGAAGCCAGCGGAGGTGGGTTCCCAAAGTTTTATGCTGGCAGCCCTATTGTTAGCAAGAATGGATTTATATTAGGTACTTTTTGTGTGATGGACGAAGAGCCTCGATCTATATCCCATGAGCAGTTGGATGGATTAAGGCTGTTAGCTGACCAGTTTGTGGAATTACTGGACACGCGACAAGTTGAAGCGCCATCAGTAAATAATGATGATAAATTAGCTGTGAATGGTGATTATTATTCATCTGCAACTATCCTTTTTGCAGATTTTGTTGGCTTCACTCAAAAGACAGAAGAAATCCAACCGGGAGAATTATTAGAAATATTAAGTTCCTATTTTAATGGATTCGACCAGATCATGGAGCGTTTTGGATTAAAGAAAGTGAAAACAATTGGTGATGCCTACATGGCAATTGGTGGCGTGCCGGATAAGAATTCTGACCATGCTATACAGGTGTGCAAAGCCGCTCAGGAAATGATAAAATATGTGAATGGAATGGGTGTTCAGCAAGAAGCATTAGGTAAAGATTCCTGGAAACTACGGGTCGGGATTAATACTGGGCCAGTTATTGCAGGGAATACAGGGAATAATTTTGATATCTGGGGTGATGCGGTCAATGTGGCCGCAAGATTGGAAAGTTCTGGCAAAGAAGGGAAGATTCAAATCTCAGAAAAAACAAAACAATTTTTACCTGAAAATGCAAAGGTGACATTTCGAGAAAAAGTTCACTTAAAAAATAAAGGAGAAATGGATACATTTTTCCTTGAAGAAATTTAGATAATGCCCGAACAAAAACGCAAACTTGCTGCTATTATGTTCACAGACATTGTCGGTTATACCGAATCCATGTCTATTGATGAACAGGCTGCTATTCAAGCTGTTAGGAAAAAACGTTCCATAATTCAGCCGTTAATCAAAGAACATTCCGGCGTTTTTGTTAAAGAAATTGGTGATGGTACATTATCTTATTTTGGGTCTGCCATAGATGCATCGACCTGTGCTGTAAAACTACAGGCAAAGACTTTTGATGATGAATTCTTAAATATTCGTATTGGCATCCATGTTGGCGATATCGTTTTTGATGGTGAAGATGTTTTTGGAGAAGGTGTTAATATTGCAAGCCGTTTAGAAAACATATCTCCTGCAGGTGGAATTTGTGTTTCTAAAAATGTTTTTGATGAACTGGAAAATAAGAAACAATTCAACGGCACGTCACTTGGGTTGCAAAGTTTGAAAGGTGTAGGTAGGCTTGTAGAAGTCTTTGCTTTAAATGGAGATAAACTAAAAGAACCGGACAAATCCCAATATAAAGCAACAGAAGTTGAAAAACATACTGATGATGAAGTCCCATCTATTGCCATTATCCCATTTGATAATAAAGGTGCACAAGAAGATGTATTTTACGCTTATGGTATTTCTGCAGATCTTATTTCTTCGGTGACCAGTGCAGGACTCATCAGAGTTGCAAGTTTAAAAGATATTGAAAAACTGGATTATCAAAATCTTGAAAGTGCTGAAATCTCTAGAATAGTATTCATCCGTTATATCGCAAATGGAACCTTGTGGAAAATGGGAGATATGTTTCAACTTTCCATTGAACTTTACGATACAAAAGAGGCCAGAGTTTTATGGTCAGATCGGTGGCAGGAAAATTGGGATAACTTATCAAGTATCAAATCAAATCTTTCTGATGGGCTTTTAAAGGCTTTGAATGCAAAACCGAGCTATGAAGAAAATAAAGAGATAGTAAATCCGGAAGCGTATGAATATTATTTAAGGGCAGAGCATAAATTTCAAAAAAGGCAGACGGCTGATGACATTGAATTAGCTATGGGCTTATCCCAGAAAGCAGTTGAGATAGATGAAAATTTTTTAGAAGCTAAACTTCAGTTGGTTAAAATAATTTATGCGAAAGGCAATAATGAGAATAAAGCTTTATCCCTTGCCAATACTGCCCTTGAGCAAGCCGAAAAGCAAGACAATCAAAGAGCGGTAGGTGATATCTTGAGATTCATTGGGGAATGGTTCATAAGGCGAGACCTGGACCAAGCTCTGGAATACTTCACAAGATCATTGATTGTTTTTGAAGCTTTGGGTGACAAAATGGGGACCGGTTTGGCTCTAAATAGCATCGGTAACGTCAACTGGAGAAATGAACAGCCTAAGAAGGCTTTAGAATATTATGAGCGGTTTCAATCTATTGCGGAGGAAATTGGTGATAAATGGAGTGAAAGTACAGCGCTCAATAATATTGCTCTTGTATATAATGGTATTGGTGACTCCGACGGTGCGATTGAATATTTAGAAAGAGCGTTACTGATAAAAGAAGAACTCCAGGATAAAGCAGGGAGCGCTAAAAATCTTGTGAATATTGGTTTTCAATATTTCACCAAAGGTGATTTTAATTCTGCCTTAGATTACTATAACAGAGGACTGGCCATTGATAAATCCTTAGGCAACAGATGGCGAATAGCATTTGACCTACGACTAAAAGGTTACCTTCTTAGTGATATGGGAGAATATGCAGAGTCACAGGACAGTTTTGAAGAAGCACTTGCCATTGATGAATCTCTAGATGATAAGAATGGCGTCATGCTTGCCACGAAAGGAATTGGTATTACACACTTTTATAGATCTGATTATGAAAAAGCCCTTGATTATCTTGAAAGGTCCTATGCACTGAGAAAAGAATTAGGGAAAAAATCGTGGAAATTGTATCACCTGATACATCTGTCTCTCACGCAAAAATACTTAGCTATGGACTATGATAAAAAAGAAATCCACAATATTATTGGAGATAAAACATTAGACGATAAGAGATATATCACCAATTACACCATCTATAAACTATTAGAAGAAAAGAAATATTTACAATGGGCCTATAAGCAAGTTTGTAAAATCGCAAATGGACTAGATGACACAGTGAAAGAATCGTTTCTAAATGTGCCATTACCAAAACAGATTGTGGAAGAATGGGAGAAGATTAATGTCTGAACAAACTCGCAAACTCGCTGCCATTGTATTTACCGATATAGTCGGTTTTACAAAACTGTCTGCAGGAAATGAACCTGCTGCTTTATCCTTATTAGAAAAACAACGTGAACTCTTAAAGCCTATTGTAGAAGAGCATGGCGGTTCCTGGCTAAAAGAGATTGGCGACGGGTTACTTCTTTTATTTGATACAACCAAAGATGCTGTCCATTGCGCCATTGAAATCCAAAATATTGTAAAGGAAGTTGAAAATCTGAATCTTAGGATTGGCATTCACCAAGGTGAAGTTCAGTTCCAGGGGAATGATGTGGTTGGAGACGATGTTAACATTACCGCCAGGATCGAACCATTTGCTGCAGAAGGAGGTATTGCCCTAAGTGACAGGGTGAATGCTTCTCTTGCAAGAGACCCTGACTTTGAAACAAAATTTCTTGGAAAACCAAAGCTCAAGGGAGTTGGACAGGAAGTAAAAGTATACTGTATTACGTCTCATGGACTTCCGGAAACAGATATGTCGAAAGTATCTGCCAAGCTAGAGCCGGAAGGGTTTCAGTGGAATGTGAAAAATACGATTGGGATTGCCGCTTCCATGATTGGTCTATTCATGCTGATCAATTTTATGTTCCTGCGCATAGGTTTTGCGGATGAAGAAGAAGTACCTTCCATTGCTATTTTACCTTTTGAGAACAAAGGTCCAACTGAAGATGATTTTTATGCCTATGGCATCAGCTCTGATTTAATTACGGATGTGACCAGTGCTGGTCTCATCAGAGTCGCAGGTTTAAATGATATAGAAAAATTAGATTATAATAAAATGAACTATGGCGAATTGGCTGATAAATTGCTTGTGCGCTATGTAGCAAAAGGAACTCTATGGAAAATGGATACGATCTTTCAACTTTCTATGGAGATTTTTGACACAAAATCATCAGAAGTTATTTATAACAAACGCTGGCAGACAAACTGGAAAGACCTGTTAATTATTAAGAGTGATTTATCCGATAATATTTTAGAAAAAATGAATGTAGAAATTTTAGGTGATCCTGAAAAATTTACAGATGTTAACCCGGAGGCTTATGAATTGTTTTTAAAAGGTAAATATCTATTTATAAATCGTAAGTCTTTCAATGATGTTGAAGTCGCAAGAGACCTGTTCCGTAAAGCTATTGCCGTTGATGAGAACCTTTTAATCGCACAGAATATTCTGGGATATACATATGTCAACTATGGCGAGCATGAAAAAGCTAAGGATATATTATTACCAACATTAAAAAAAGCTGAAGACATCAATGATCATAAAAACATAGCTTTTGCGTCAAATAGTATTGCTATTATATACGCGAGCATGAATTCTTTGGATACGGCCCTAATCTATTACGAACGATGCTTAGCAACATGGAAGCAACTAGGCAATAAGATGGGGGAAGCTATGGTCTACAATAATATTGGTACCTCAAATCTTAAGAAAGGCAACATTGAAATAGGTTTGAAGTATCTTTTAAAAGATCTGGCAATTAATGAAGAAATGGACAACAAACATGGTCGGGCTGGCGTCTTAAATAATATAGGGGCAGCTTATTATCAAATAGGTGATTATCAAAATGCACTCAAAAGTTGTCTGAAATCTATTGAACTGAAAATAGAATTTGGTGACGATGCCGATTCATTTATGTGGAGTTATTACATAACGTCTTTTGTATATGCTGTGTTAGATGATTTTGAAAATGCCAAGAACAATATTGAAAAATCATTAGAAATTCAGGAAAATCTCAAATATAAAATGTTAAAAAATTCTTCATTAATTGCATTCGAATATTATAAAAAAATGTTAGGTGAAGAGTTCAATACAGAAATTATTTTAACTTTGATCGAAGATAATGAAAATGTAGTGCAAGAAAACAGTTACTTGCTATATAAGTTATTTAATGAACAAAAATATTTAGAAATCGCCTATAATAATATTATTGAAAAAAGTGAATTATTAGAAGATGAATTAAAAGTAAAGTATTTGAATTATCCTAACCAAAAAAGGGTAATTGAAGATTGGAAGAAGGTTCAATCTTAAGTCATGCCTAAATCAACCCGAAAATTCACTGCCTAAAAGCGCATGTAGATAAATAATATGGGTGATGTTATTATTTAAAAAAATAATACAGATTAGTTTCCTTCTTTTATTTATTGTATGCTACACAAGTTCCGAGAATAAGCCAAATGATGAAAGCAATTCCTTACGGTATCATCTAGGGACCACTACGTCTGCTTATTTCCAAAACAGTGTTCAAGAAATTGTTGTATTGTATGGTTATTCAGTCAAAGAATACACCAGTTATGGAAATTATCAGATCGCTGATACTTATTGGAAAAATCGTGATCCATATCCATCTGAGTCAGATGAAGGATTTTTAGAAGCAAAAACAAAATTACTATTTACAGCATCAAATGATAGGGTGGACTCATTTGAATATGATGCAAATTTATTTTCGTGTTATTTAGATATTATAAATAGATGCTTCGATGGTGAAAAGTGGATAGAGTATAATGATGGGCCTGAACTCCAATTATCATTGGATAGCATTGCGGAAGAAATAAAAAATGAATTTCTTATGACCATGGAGAAGTTATAACGTTGGTGCCACTTTACAGATTGGTTATGACTCCTATTGCATAAGAGAGATTTTAAATACTTTAAAAATAAGGAAATAAATATTATTGTTTTGCCTTGACATCGTTTAATGTATTTACATAGCTTCCAAAGGTTTATTTATGAGATGACACGTAAGTTTCGTGCCTATCTACGTGCTAAACAATTGTCTTGGGAATATAAATTTGACTGTACTGTCTATCAATCCCACGATAAAATTAATAGTTATTAACAAAACTCTATAACGGAGACTCAATAATGAAGAACATCTTGCGCATAACTGCCTTGTTTCTAGTGATGTCACTGACATGGGCTCAGCAGACTACTGGTAAGATCAGTGGTCAGGTAACAGATAATGCAGGTGCTGGACTTGCCGGTGCCAATGTAATTGTCGATGGGACTTCCATGGGTGCAGCCACGGATAATAATGGAAAATATACTATCCTGAATGTATCTGCCGGAAAATATTCTCTAACCGCATCCTATATTGGATATAGAAGTACAACCACTTCTAATGTGGAAGTAAAAACCAATTTGACAACACCGCAAGATTTTTCCATGGAATCATCTGCGATTGAAGGAGATGCCGTAACCATTGTTGGTGAAAAGCGACTGGTTGAGTTTAGTGCAACAAACTCTGTGCGCAGTGTTAATGCAGAAGAAATTCAAAACGCTGCTTCCCGCAGTGTAACAGGCATGCTTGATATGCAGGCTGGTGTTACTATAACAAATGGTAAACTCCACATTCGTGGCAGTCGTGCCGAAGAAGTCGCCTATACTCTTGACGGCGCCCAAATCACTGATGTGATCAATACGGGTCGTGATATATCAGCTATTCCAGAAGCATTGGCAGAAATTACTGTTGAAGCTGGTGGCTATGGTGCACACGTAGGTGGTGCTAACTCTGGTGTAGTCAGACAAACAATGCGTACCGGTGGAAATGAAATTGGTGGTAATGTACGTTTTGAAACTGGAGATTTTGGTTACCAGGATGTTACTGCAACACTTGGTGGTCCTGTCGGTCCTGTAAAATTCTTTGGAGCAGTTCGTCAATCCCATACAGATGATTCGAATCCTTCATTCTTTACTGACTTTATGGTTGATATGGACGGTGATGGAGTAGCTGACGTACTTAACAGTTACGAAGCAGGTGTTACTCTTGATGGTGATACTCAACAAATAGATTTTAATACAGACGATGGTGCAAAAATAGACCATCGCTCACGGGACAACCTGCAGGTCAATGGTACAGCCACAATGGATTTAGGTCCTATAAATCTGCGTTTATCAGGTGTTCTTGATAATCAAACAGGTCAAAGCAACGGTCTGCCAATACTTAATTTGTTTAACTCAGACCGCCAATCAGAATATGAGCGCAGCCTTAATATGATGTCTGTCCGTGGTAATTACTTTATTAATTCCGATATGCTTGTAAGTGTTGGTGTCAGCACTTTGAATCGTACCTATGAGAGCTACGATGGTCTTTTCGGAGCACCTGGTGGTTTTGGTGACGTTCTTGGATGGGGAGACTCTGCTACAGTAGTTAGTAAGTATTCAGGCGATATGGCTACCCTGGTAGGAAACAACTGGCGGAGTTCATATCAATCACCCAATAGCTATTATTTTGGGCAGTTTCCTTTTGCACGCGAAGGTGACATTGCCACAGGTTGGGGAAAAAATGAGCGTTCAACGCTTGGTATCGATGCAGGCTTAACCTGGCAAAGAGGTGATCATGAGATTCGTTTAGGTTTTGATCAAAAAAACTATACATACCGTAGATTTTATCTTGGAACCGGCGCTATAGCTGGTGTTAATCGTATGATTGCTTCTGGTGACGTAACTAGAGCTGACGCAGAAGGTGGCGGTAATTCAGCAGTGACTGCAGAACTAGCAGGATCAAATCGCGGTGGCCATATTGGTTATGATGATTATGGTAATTATGTGGATGATGGTTTAGATGGCCCGCGTGAGCCTTCTACGACGTCCTTTTATGTGAATGACAAATATGAAGCTGGTGACGTAGTTATCAGCCTTGGCGTTCGGGCTGACCAGTTCAATATGGATGATTGGAAGCTAAACGATCCAACTAACCCTCCATGGGATGAATTAAATAAAAGCGTTTTTGCAGATGAGATTTCGGATTCAGATACCAAAACTGAGATTCAACCACGCTTGGGTATGGCTTTCCCTGTATCCGATGAAGTTGTCTTTCATTTACAGTATGGTAAATTTGCTCAAATGCCTGAGTTAGACCTGCCTTATGCAGCAACCAGGTATATGCACTTAGTATGGGGTGGTCAGAACTATACTCCAGATCCAATGGGATTTGACTTAGATCCGGTGCTAACTACTCAGTATGAAGTTGGTGTAAGCTACCAGTTTTTACCTGATGCTGCTATTGATGTAACGGCATTTGCAAAGAACACTACAGGGCAAATCGTTTTGGGCGTGAATCCTACTGTGGAGCTTGGCAATAATTACAATGCGGCTCGTTCGAGTGAGTATATGAATGGTGACTTTACGACAGTTAATGGTTTCGAGTTTACCCTGCGCACAAGACGGATCAATAATTTACAGTCTTTCGTGTCTTACACATATTCGGATGCACGAGGCGTGAACTCTGATCCAAATTCAAACGCAGGAAACTTAGACCAGGCTGCGTTGTCGCCTCCCCCAATGATGATTAACCCACTATACTACACAAACAAACATCGTGGTGCAGTATCTCTGGATTATCGATTTGGAGGCCTTTTATCAGGTCTGGGAGCCAATGTGCAATACAAATTTAACAGTGGACACCCTTATACATTGAGTGATGGTGGCATGGGACAGCGCGCAGCATATGCGGGAGCTCTCTTGACAGATGCTCGTTCTCGTGAACCGCAGGAGCCAATCGGGCAGTCTACAACGCCTTGGCAAACAAATATTAATCTGAAAGTTGATTACAATATTAGCGTAGGCAATTATGGTTTAACTGTTTTTGCTTATGTTGAAAACTTGATGAATACAAAGAATGTTGAAAATGTATACTCTCGATCCGGGAATGCATATGATGATGGATTCTTAACTGATCCAGCATTAAGCAGTGAAATTGTAGCTGCACAGGGTGACATATATACAACCATGTATGAAAATGTCAACCTAAATAATCGTCAACATTATACTTGGGACTATGGTAGAGATTTATTTTCTACTCCCCGTATTGTCAAATTTGGCGCTAGCGTCAATTTCTAATCGATTAATCTTTCTAAATAAAAGGTAGTTAGAAACATGAAAAAACAATCTTATTTAATAATGCTAACAATGTGTGTGTTCTCAACAGCATTGTTTGCGCGGACTACAGTATCGCAAGGTGCTGTACACCAAACTTCTAGAACAACTGGATCTGATGAAGTCATTAATCCTGCAATTACAGTTGTGAATATCAATAACATGGCCTATTGGATCGCTAAGGATGGTGCAGGTACGACTCAAGGAAGTCCTAATGGGGAGCAGGCTGATTACCCTATCTTTACTGGCGGCTTTATCTATGAAGACGGTATGTTGTGGGGTGTAAAATCAAGTGCATATTCCGAATCAGAACCAGTACGTGTTGGTGGTTCTACCTATTCACAGGGAATGAAAGCTGGTAACGTTCGTTATGACGCTGATGGTAATGTCATTGGCTCTGATGATCCTACTAACCACCATGTGTGGCGAGTTCGCACAGATTGGAGCACTGCTGACCTTACAAGAGATGCATCAAACTTTTATGGGTATACTTCTCCAACCGCAGCTTCTGCGGAAGAAATACAAAATGTAAAAGATCAGTACGAATATGACTGGAACAACTGGCGAGCAGATTTAGGTGCACCTTATGACGATGTGGATAATAATGGTGCTTATGATCCTACAGTAGATGTTCCAGGATATCCTGGTGCTGACCAAACCGTATGGACTATATCTAATGATGTTCCAACAATTGTTGATGCGAATGGTGACTCTATAGCTTATTCAAATACGTCGGAGTCGCTTTATGGCGCAGACCCCGTAGGTATTGAAATGCGTTTAACTATGTGGGCCTATGCCTTTGGTGCAAGCGATCCTCTGGGAAATTCAATTTTCAAAAAAGCATCGATAACTTATACTGGTCTTCCAGCGTCATCACCCTTTGTAAATCCAACGGTATTGGACACAGTCTATTTTACCCAGTGGTCCGATCCAGATCTCGGTACATACACTGATGATTATGTTGGTTGTGATATTGACCTGTCATTTGGTTATGTATATAATGGGAACCGTTTAGACGGTGTTTTTAACGGAATCTATAATCTGCCATGTCCAGCGGGTGGTTATGACTTTCTTCAAGGTCCTGTAGATAATCGTGATATAGATGGTGATGGAGATACTACTGAATATTTAGGTATGACATCATTCGCATATTTTGGTGCTGGTTCTTCAATCAGTGACCCGTCCTTCACCTATGAAGGTTCTTTGCAGTGGTTTAACCTGATGGAAGGTTTTTTACCGCGTCCTGAGTATCCAACTCAAATACCATTCACAGATCCAACCACAGGAGAAGCAACAATGTTTGCTCTTTCTGGAGATCCGGTAACTGGTTCCGGTTGGGTTGATGGTGTAGTGCTACCACCTGGAGATCGTAGACAAGTAATGACCAGTGGTCCTTTTAAGATGACTAAAGGTGAAACTGCTGACGTAGTGCTTGGTATTGCTGCAGGAATTGGACTGGATGCAGTTTCGTCAGTCTCAGTTGCAAAATACGTAGATACCTATGCTCAATATGCATATGACCAAAACTTTTCACTACCAAGTGCTCCTGCTGCGCCTTCCTTACTAGCTAATGAAATGGATGGTGAGATTATGCTTGATTGGGGTGCAAATGCAGCTGCAGTTTCTTTAACTGAAGAAACAGTAAGCGCTGGTTTTGAATTTGAAGGATATAATGTTTATCAACTGCCCAGCGCTGGGTCACCACTATCTGAAGGTAGAAAGATTGGAACTTTTGATAAAGTAAATACAGTTCAGAATATTTTAGATCCTGATGTGGATGCCTTGACTGGATTGGTTGTTGATGTTGTAAAACAAACAGGTTCAAATGCTGGTGTTCAGCGTTGGTACTCAACTGACTATGACGAAATTCGTGGTCGACCAATGTCTAATGGTGTAGCTTATTATTTTGCTGTAACAGCTTATAGTTATTTACCAGCAAATGAAGGTAGTCCTTTTAAGACACTTGAATCTGGTGAAGCCAGAATAACAGTCAAACCGCATGATGCTAACCCAGGTGTTACTGCACATAGTGATGTTACAGTAACTCATGATGGTACAGCCAATGCTAGTGTTGATGTCAAGGTTCTTAATACCGACAATCTTAAAGATGAATCATATGAAGTAACTTTTAATCAACAGCATTATTATCGTGATCTAGCAGGAGTATGGCAGCATGCTTCTACAGATTCAACACCAAGAAGTGCTGGAAAAATTGTCGATTGTTCACCTTCAACTGTCAGTGCATCAGCAATCGCATCAGCAGATGTTGGTACTATTGATCTTGTATTGACCTTTGATTTAGTTTGCCCTGGTGGCGCCTGGATTGATGGTGTTCAATTTGAATTTCCTGAAGGTTTTGCATCTAATGTAAACAGTTGGGCTATCACAGGTAGTGGGAA
>ERZ651768.2577-NODE-2577-length-12494-cov-3.094145_pt1 | contig 12494 bp, 10 predicted proteins | sample MGYA00514754_ERZ651768 | MGnify/ENA metagenome assembly ERZ651768 | reverse complement strand
CAATTGCTAGAATCATTCGTTGGGAACGTGATCTCCGGTCACTTTTTCTGAACAATCCCAAACCTATGATAGCAGCGGTTCACGGCAATTGTATTGGTTCGGGATTTGAGATGGCTCTGCTCTGTGACATCATTATAGCCTCCCACAATGCTCGATTTTCTATGCCAGAAACCAGGCTAGGTTTAATAGCTGCAGCAGGAGGGACACAGGTTTTGCCTAGGTCTATAGGTCTATCGAACACCATAAATATCTTCTCATCTCCCAATCCGATCACCTCACAACAGGCCCACTCAATGGGAATAGTAAGTAAGGTAGTAGCAAAGAAGAGATTAATGGACTCAGCTAAAACTCAGGCCACTTATCTATCCAACTTAAGGCCAGAATTAATCGCAGCCTGTAAATTTGCTGTGAATACTGGATGTTCTTTACCACTGGACCAAGGATTACTGGCAGAAACTCGAAGCGCAATGCGATTGATGAAGACCGAGTAAATTGACATTATAAATTAATGTTGTAACCATCGGACATATTATCCAATGAACACAAACGAATTTCTTGAAATATCTTCTAGCATAGTACCAAAAAGAACGGCTATTACTTTCGATGATAAATCCTGGTACGAGATTGACACTGAAAAAGACCTTATAGAAGCAGCAAAAATATTTAATAAAAAATAATTAGTTATTTTTTTTGTATGCTATTGGATGAAAATAAAATAGATCAATCAAAATCCTAGTCAAAAGGAAGTTTAATTTATGGCTAAACAACAGTTGCGAGCTGATCAGGGTTGGATATTTGATAATTTTTTAATGCTATCTGACAATGAAGATGTTCTGCATCCGGGCATAATGGGAACAAGGTTACACCGTGGTTTCATGATGGAAGATCTGCATGCTGTATACTCAAAAGTCACGGGAAGACGTTCTTTCCCAAAATCGTGGGCAAAGCGCGCAATAGCGCTTGAAAGGCTGGGAATAAAGGCCAAATCTTCTAATCGAAATTCATCAGCGGCGAAGTTTTTTCACAGGGCTGCGCTATGTTATGGAAGGGCACAGCACCTGGTTCCCGTGCACCAAGATCGAAACAAAGAGACCTGGTATGAAGGATTAGGGCGCTGTTACAGCGAAGTCATAACCCTCTCCGAAGGAGAATTGGAGGCCGATTCTGTGAACTTTTCAGGTGGTAAAAAATCTTATTTTATCTTCCACAAAGCGACGGGTGATGGACCTAAACCAACGATCCTGTATTTACCGGGGATGGATCAGGTCAAAGAAGATTTTCCAAACCCCTTTTCCAATGACTATACCAAACGGGGAATGAATATCTGCTCGATGGACGGACCAGGGCAAGGGGAATGTAACATCAATGGTGTCTGGCAGGACAAAAACAATTACGCACTAGCCGCAGAAAAGGTTATTGACTGGTTAACTAAACGGGACGATGTAGATGCCGAAAAAATAGCTGTTTTCGGGACCAGTATGGGTTCGCGTTGGGGGGTGCAGGTTGCCGCACATGACCCCCGGGTAAAGGCGGTAGTTGGACAAATGGCCAACGTGGGAACTTTCGATATTATATTCGAACAAGCCCAACCCAACTTTAAAAGAATATTTATGTATATGGCAGGATACTCAGATGAAGATGAGTTTAATGATTTTATCGAGGGGCTCGACCTGTTACCTGATTTAGCAAAACAGGTAAAAGTTCCACATCTCTTAGTTGCAGGAGATATGGACGAATTATGCACGCCAAAAGATTTAGAAATTTTTCGCTCCTCTCTTGCAGGTCCAAGCGAGCTTTGGCTTTATGAGGGAGTTTTCCATCCGATGGGGGAAGTTGCCGAGGAAATTTATCCAAACATTGCCGATTGGTTACTTGAAACCCTTAACAATGGCAGGGCCTCTAATTATCGAAAGGACATTTATGTAGAAGAAGGAACAGTCCTAGCAGACTACGAGCATGGTTAATACAATAAATATCTAAAATTTAGCCCACATGAAAATCAAACTTTAATGGTGAAAAAATGTCGAAGAAAGTTGTCACAAGAGAAGATTTAAAATCTGCTGCAGAAGAATTTAAGAATTGGGGCAAGTGGGGTGACGATGATGAAATCGGAACCTTAAACTACACGTCGCCCGAGGATATAATCAAAGCTTCCCAGTTGGTGAAAAAGGGCAAAGTAATTTCACTGGCCCTCAACTTTGACAACAGTGGTCCGCAAGGAGCTAAATCAAAATATCCCTCTATGGGCCGAATTAACCCGGTTCACACGATGTTGAGAACGGGAACAGACGCCTACTCTGGTGTTTTAGACCATCGAGGTATTCGGGCATCCGACGACATGGTTGTGATGCCCCTACAGTGCGGAACTCAATGGGATGGATTAGGACATATATTCTATGAAGACTACATGTGGAATGGTTACGACTGCCGTGAAGTGACATCTGCTGGAGCCCAGAAATGCGGCATTGAAAAAACCAAAAATAAAATGGTGGGGAGGGGGGTTTTTCTCGATTTACCTAGGATCAAAGAGAAGGATGCCCTTGAAGACGGTTATGGCATAACCTGCAAGGACCTAGAAGAAGCGGCGGACGCTCACGGGGTCGAGGTTAGTCGTGGAGACTTTGTAATCGTACGGACAGGACAAATGGAAACTAAGTTGAAAGAAGGAAGTTGGGATGGATATCCCGGCGGTGACGCTCCTGGTTTTTCGTTTGAGACATTAGAATGGATACAAGACAAACAAATTGCCGGACTAGCATCGGACACGTGGGGATGCGAAGTGCGTCCAAATGAGAGTGAAGAAGGCATTAATCAACCTTGGCATTGGATTACCATACCTATAATGGGGCTTACAATGGGCGAAATATTCTATTTGAAAGAGTTAGCGGAAGACTGCTCTGAGGATAGCACTTACGAGTTTATGTTTGTCGCACCCGCCTTACCCATAACCGGTGCCGTCGGTTCACCCATCAATCCATTGGCTATTAAATAAAATCAAGAGGCCCTCCTAATATATTAAGGAATATCGTATGACGCTTAAAACCGGGGCTGTATTTCTTGCCGAACAACTTGAGGCCTATGGGGTTACACACGTGTTCATGGTACCGGCAATCCTGCGCCGGACCCTAGTCGAAATTGAAATGCGTACGAAAATTAAGCGGCTACATGTTCACTCGGAAAAATCAGCCGTATATATGGCTGATGGTTTTGCCCGGGCAGCTGGTAGACCGGCAATTTGCATGGCCCAAGTGATTGGCGCCCTGAATATTGCTGCCGGACTGAGGGAACCATTCCTCGCTAATTCACCAGTGGTCGCGTTTACTGGTGGGAGAAGTCCTAAGACTAAGTTTCGCCACGTATATCAGGAAATTGATGACGTCCCCGCCTTCGAACCGGTTACCAAATTTAATGCTACCATTGATGATGTAGAACGATTTCCCGATATGTTGGAACAGGCTTATAGAAATGCCGTATCAGGATGCCCCGGACCGGTACATTTACAATTTCAGGGGAATGAAGGCCAAATTGACCTCGAAGAAGGCAATCTCGAACCGATTACGGATATGCGTTTTAATTCTATCCCACCTTTCCGGCCCCAGGCTGAGAAAAAAGATATTGAACGCGCTCTTGATTTGTTACAACAGGCTGAAAGACCCGTAATTATTTCTGGAGGGGGAGTAAAACACTCTAAAGCCGGGCCGCAATTACTCAGATTAGCTGAATCCCTTAGAATCCCGGTAGCTACTTCTCTCAATGGTAAAGATACCTTTTTAGCAAACCATCCGTTATCGGCTGGTGTAGTGGGAACATACTCTCGCGGTTCAGCAAACCGCGTGGTTGGTGAAGCTGATTTGATTTGTTTTATTGGGAGTAAAACCGGCGGCATGACCACTCATTTTTGGCAGGTACCACCAATAGGTGCTAATGCTATTCAGATCGATATTGACCCTCAAGCCATAGGTCGAAACTACCCCCTAAAGGCTGCTGTGCAAGGAGACGCTCGGTCTGTTCTTGAAGTCATGATAAGCCTAATGGATCCATCAACAGCTACCCGTAGAGATAGATGGAAGCAACAAGTAAAAGAATTTGTCGATAACTGGTATACAGAATACAACCCTCTATTAAAATCTGACGCCACACCAATTCGACCGGAAAGACTGTGTAACGATCTGACCCGATTATTACCGGACGATAGTCTTGTTGTCGTTGACACAGGTCACGCTGGAATGTGGATGGGCGGTATGTTTGACGTAACTTCGACCAGTCAAAACTACGTTAGGAGTGCCGGTCATCTTGGTTGGGCTTTCCCAGCAGGTTTAGGGGCCAAATGTGCCCTGCCGGAACGCCCTGTGGTTTGCTTCACCGGTGACGCCGGGTTTTGGTATCATATTGCCGAGATTGAAACGGCGGTTCGTTGGAATATAAATTCTATAACTCTTGTTAATAACAATAGCGCGGGAAACCAATCGAAAACAGGCTTTGACAAAGCATATGGTGGCACCCAAACAGAACAGGCTAAGGAGATTTGGAACTTTACCAAAGTGAACTTTGCTAATATCGCCAATGAAATTGGGGCATTAGGAATACGGGTGGAAAAACCTGGTGACTTTAACAGCGCCCTAGATCAGGCTCTAAGCGCCAACCAACCCGTTATCATTGACGTAGTGACTGACGTCGATGCCATTGCTCCGATTGCAGTTACTTAATTCAATTTGCAAGAATGTCCGGTCTAAAACGTTGCAGTAGAGATTTAGCCTGATTGTACATCGCATAATCTACGAGCTTACCGTCGACTTTAATAGATGCATTACCTGATTTTTCAGATACTTCAAATTCTTGGATCACCCGTTGGTAATATTTAACCTGCTCCTCAGATATCGTATAAATTTCTCTTGCCGGTTCAATCTGAGCTGGATGGACAAGAGTCCTTCCATCATAACCCAAACGTCGGGAAATTTTACAATCTTCCTTGAATCCATCAAGGTCATCTATGCCACTGAAAGCTCCATCTAAAACGTACGGTAACTGTGCTGCCCGCGCCTCTAGTAGCACCCTTGATCTGGCATACAAAAGTTCCGGACCTTCGATAGAAAACGAACAACCGAGGTTAGTTTGCAGATCGCCATCTTCGGCACTACCGAAGGACACACTTTCGATCCGGGGCAAACACGATGCTAATTCATAACAACGCATAACCCCGAGTGCCGTTTCTATAAGTAAAATTAGTTTTATACTATTTTTCTCGAGACCAAGCTCTCTCTCAGACTCTGACATTATAGAGTCCACCATCTCGAGATTATCCGTATTTTCTACTTTTGGTAATAAAATCCCACGGGTGTTCTTTGTTATAATCGCCCGCAAATCGTTCTCCAAATAGTCATTATCATTATTAATTCTAACTAAGGGAGGGCTGACTAAATCCGGGATCAGTTGGGCCACTTCATGTCGAACTTCATTCTTTAAGTCCGGCGGAACCGTATCCTCTAAATCTATGATGATCGCGTCGGGGTCATATTTGTCGGCCTTACGAGCAAGATCTAATTTAATTCCAGGGGTGTAGAGTGTTATGAGGGGATAGGACAAACTATTTCTCCGACTAAACTAATTAAAAAATTATTTAAAAAAACCAGATATCAATTTCTACTAGGTGTGCCTCTATAAATCGGAATTCCGTTTTAGGAGAAACGCCTGAACACCTTCCTGCACTAATTCATTATTTTGATTGAGCACCTGAAGGAGACGTTTCATTATCCCGCGATCTGATTTCGACGTTTCTCTTTTTTCTATTACTTCTACACGGGCGTGTATTGTGTCTCCAATCTTAACTGGCTTTGTAAATTTAAGGCTATCAAACCCTAGAAATGCAATAAGTGTATCGTCATAAAGGTGTAGTTGAAAAATAAGCCCGGTCGCAATCGAATAAACTAACGGACCGTGAGCGATCCTTGTTCCGAACTGCGTATTGCGACAAAACTCTTCATCAATGTGAAGAGGATTATAATCCCCGGAAATTCCAGCAAAATTAATGATGTCTGTTTCGGTGATCGTACGGGCGGAAGTGACAAATTCTGCTCCGATTTTCCATTCTTCCCAATATAAACCGGTCATTTTGTAACCCTAACTGATTGCTCCAGCTTCTCTTAGTTCTTTTACTTGACCCGGACTTAACTTCAATAAAGATTTGAGCAACTCCTCCGTGTGCTCGCCAAGGAGGGGTGCTGGTTTAGAGATTACCTCTGTCATTCCGCCTAATTTGATTGGATTGCCGGGAAGTTTCACTTTACCTACCTCTGGATGTTCATAGTTTACTATCATTTGACGCTCAGAAACTGGGGGCTCAGAGAACACCGCATCCAGATTATTCACCGGAGCAGCAGGGACGCCCGCCTCTCTGAAATCCTTAAGCCAGTCTTCAACCGTTCGCTTTATAAACTGGTCCTCAAGAATAGGCACAAGTACGTCTCTATTTTCAACACGATCCTGATTAGTTTTGAACCTTTCGTCACTCGATAATTTTGGAAGATTTAATACCGAGCATAATTTTTCCCAAAACACGTCCTGCCTTGCCGCAATTACTAGATAACCATCTTTCGCGGAGAAAGCCTGCCATGGAACCGTATACTCGTGCTTGGATCCTTGTGGTTCAGGTAGTTCTCTATTTGTCAGCCACATGGTTCCCATATAACTTAAAAGGCTCAGCATCGCATCAAACATGGAAAGCTCAACGCGGGTTCCTACGCCAGTACGCTCTCGTTGGTAAAGAGCTGCAAGTATTCCATTACTCGAGAAAACACCCCCACCAAGATCAGAAATTGGTATGCCAACTCTCGCGGGTGGTCGATTTGGCTCTCCCGTAATTGCCATCAACCCACTTATCGATTGAATTATAATATCTAACGCAGGCAAGTCTTTGTATTCGCCCGTATTACCAAACCCCGTCACTGAGCATTGAATAATCTTATTGTTTAATTGCCGAAGAGATTGATAGTCAATTTTTAGTTTTTCCAGCACCCCCGGACGAAAGTTATCAACCACTACATCAGATATTTTAACGAGGTCATAGAATATTTTCAGCCCTTTATCAGACTTGAGATTAATGACCATACTTTTTTTATTGCGGTTAAAAGTCAAGAAAAGTCCGCTTTGCCCGCGATATGGCGCAATCGACGTAAGGCGACCAAGATCACCATTCGGTGGTTCAATTTTTATGACCTCAGCCCCTAGATCTGATAGAAGCTGACTACCGTAAGTGCCCGCGATAATCTGCCCTAGTTCCAGGATCCTGACCCCGCTTAGAGCATGTCTATTTTGGTTATCAGAGGCCAAGACTACGAGCAATAATGTTGCGTTGAATTTCAGAGCTTCCAGCGCCAATAACCGCAAGCCGAGAGTCACGGAAGAAACGTTGCATTGGGTATTCCATGCAGTATCCGTACCCTCCATAAATCTGCAAACCAAGATCAGAAATCGTTTTATACGCCTCACTGGTATAGAGTTTCAATATAGCGGCATCGTGTCTCGAAGCCTTCCCCGCCTCCATTTGCCAAGCAAACTGGTAGACCAGCACCCTGGAAACATCCAACATCACCTTCATATCGGCTAATTTGTGCGAAATGGCCTGGAATTTTCCAATAGGTTGACCAAATTGCTCTCTATTTTTAGCGTAGTCTAATGCATACTCAAATGCCTTTGAAGCAGCACCATACCTTGCGGCGGAGAGACATAATCTTTCATACCAAAGGTACTTATCAGCCGCACGCCAGCCATCATCGACCTTTCCGAGAACACAATTTTCCGGGACTTTAACGTCGCTATAAAATACTTGAGTTGTTCCAATAGCCCGGTGCCCCAAGGTTTCAATCTTTTGGATTTCTATTCCAGGAGACTTAGTGTCAATAAAGAAATTGGTGATACCTTCCTGCTGTTTGTTAGCCTTAGTGGTTCGAGCAACAAGAAGGCAATAATCACTAATATCCATTCCCGAAGTAAATACTTTCTGGCCATTTATGATGTACCCGCCGTCCTCTGCCTTTTTTGCAAATGTCGTGAGAGCTGTTGCATCAGAACCTGAACCCGGTTCCGTAAGACCAAAGCAGACAGTAATTTCACCGCTAGAAATTTTTGGAAGAAACTCTTGTTTTTGTTGTTCGCTGCCGTGGGACAAAATTGCGTAGCCCCCCCAAACCATTGATCGAAACATCCAAACAGCTAGTTCCTCATATTGCCGTCCTGCCTCCTCTAACAAAATTGCAATATCTATGGGAGAACCCGAAACACCCCCATATTCTTCAGGTAATATCAGTCCAAGCCAGCCATTCTCAGCCATTGCAGCATACGCCTCTCGAGGGGGGCGAGCTTCAGTATCACATTGCTGAACATAATCTTGCGTGCAGACCTCTTGGAGTATCTTCCTTGCGTTGGTACGCAAAACCTCTTGATCTGGAGTAAAACCAAAATCCATTCAGGTTACCTCGGTTCATTATTTAAATATTTAACTAATTTGGTGTAATTTTTAGAATTCCTAGCAGACCCAAATCTTTATACCTTGACGAGAAATCCACCTTCACAAATACAATGCCGAAAGTTTCTCCCCGTCCCCACCTGAAAACTGTAAAATTGGGGACATGTTGGACTATTCAATTAGGCAAAGTCAGTCCATGTTGGGGAAGAAAAGAAACGTAGACAGTTTGACCCATATCAAGTTGCTCAAAATGATCAATTTGTACAATCATTTCATGGGACCCTATCTTGACCCTGCACTCCAAAAAATTTCCCAAATAGACCGTATCTAAAACAATCCCTTCGATACAATTTGCCTCTAAGTTTCCAGTAGACTTTTTTGTACTCAGTTTTATATCTTCGGGCCGCACACTCAGAAAAACCTGTTGTCCGAGGTTTAGATTATCACCCCCCGTCGACAAAAGTTTCTTGGTTGCCAATGCGTTACCAAAATTAATTTCAATTTGACACTCCGTGCCTTCTACTCCAATGAGTTTACCCTGAAAGAGATTAGCGACGCCGATAAAATTAGCCACGAACGAGTTTACTGGATTTGAATATATGGATTTTGGGTCACCAATCTGCTGAATTACCGCCTTATCCATAACAACAATACGATCACTCATAACGAGCGCTTCCGATTGGTCATGTGTCACAAAGATCGAGGTAATTCCGACTTCTTTTTGAAGCTTTACAATCTCATCTCGCATTTGCTCTCGCAGCTTCGCATCGAGATTTGAGAGAGGTTCGTCAAAAAGTATTACATTTGGTTCATAACAAATAGCTCTGGCGAGAGCTACCCTTTGTTGTTGACCTCCTGACAGTTTAGTTGCAAAGCGATCCGCCAGGTGATCTAAGCCTACTAGTTCAAGGGCATATGTCGTCTTCTTCTTAAGATCTGATGCCTTAGTTCCACGAACCCGAAGCCCATAGGCCACATTGTCAAATACCGTCATATGGGGCCAAACGGCATAACTTTGAAATACCATCCCGATTTCTCTTTTTTCGGGATCAAGAAAAATATTTTTATCAGCTGAAACAACAATATTTTGACCGATCCTTATTTCCCCGGCATCGAGTTTCTCCAGGCCAGCTATAGAACGCAAAGTCGTAGTCTTTCCGCAACCAGAAGGACCCAAAAGGGTCACAAATTCCCCTTTCCCCACGGATAGGTTAAAGTCTTCGACCGCTATTTCCGCTCCAAAACGCTTTTCAAGGTGGTTTATTTCTACCATGGATGATTGAGCATCTATCATGGTGTCACCGCCAAGGTATGTTCAGGATCAAGGTGTAAAAAAACGCGATCTCCTTCATTCAGATTTTCTCGAGGATGTGTAAGTACTTTCCACTCGTAGCTACCGGATGTTATCCTACAGTCAACACAGTTACCCATGAAAATAGCCGCGTTGACTTTACCTTCTATACCACTGCTATCGGTATTATCTCTGGAAACTGAGACGTTTTCTGGTCGCACAGAAACAACCACCTCATCTCCTTTTTTCACCTCACTGCCCAACAGGCAATCACATGAAAGCCCTGTAATAGACGTTGAAATATCGACTTTCCCCTTGCCACTTTCCGCTTCACTCAACACTTTACCTTTTAAAAGGTTTGCAACACCGATGAATTGACTCACGTATTCATTAACTGGTTTTGAATAAACAGCTAATGGTGGATCCCTCTGCTCAATACGCCCTTTGCTCATCACTATGATTTCGTCACTCATAACCAAGGCCTCCGATTGATCGTGAGTAACGTAAATTGAAGTAATTCCTACTTCATTTTGAATACGTTTCAATTCCACACGCATCTGTTCGCGTAACTTTAGATCGAGATTTGATAATGGTTCATCAAATAACAGGAGCCTGGGATTTGAAACAATTGCACGCGCCAAGGCCGCTCTCTGTTGCTGTCCTCCGGACAACTGTGTAGCGAGTTTCTCAGCCATTTCAGAGAGGCCAACCAGCTCTAAAACCTTGTTGACCCTTTCGTCAATTTCGTCGGCATGCAATTTTCTGATTTCCAGCGGGTACGCAACATTTTGTTTCACTGTCATGTGAGGCCAGATTGCATAGCTCTGGAAAACCATTCCGATATCCCGTTTTTCGGGTGGCAGAAAAATTTTCTTTTCTCTCGATGTATAAATTGTATCGCCTACCCGTATTTCACCGGCATCGATGGCATGGAGCCCAGCTATACTCATCAATGTTGTCGTTTTGCCACAACCTGACGGCCCCAGGAGAGTTAGGAAAGAACCCTCTTCGATACTAAACGAGATACCATCTACGGCACGATCGGAACCAAACCATTTAACCAGTTGGTCCACTACAAAATAATTTTTATCCTCTGTATTCATAGTATCTCTCAATAACTGAAAATCAGGCGGATAATGCCTCTTTTCCTGCAACCCGCCTAAAAATATAGATGCAAATTAACAGTACTACTGTCTGGGTCATCGACAAAGCAGAGGTCAGCGCCTCATTTTCAAAATTAGCTAAATAGTAAACACCTACAGAGATTGTCTCCGTCCCCGTCGAATATAAAATGATCGATATGGATAATTCTCGCAGGAATATGACAAATAAAAGCACCCAACCCGCAAATATCCCAGGTTTTAAAAGAGGTATCGTTATACGGCGCAGTGTCGTGAACCAGGTAGCACCCGACATACGTGAACTTTGATCAAGTTCTTCAGAGATTGCCAGCATGATGGAAGCGATATTCCGTTGCCCGTATGGAAAAAATCTCGTGATATAGCCAAGAAGAAGGATCCATAACGTGGCATAAATTGGCGTCTGGATGTACGTAACCAGAACACCCATGGCTAATACAATCCCCGGAAACCCGATAGGAACCACACACAAAATATCTAGCAGCTTAGAACCAAAGCCCTTGGTACGATGTATCATATAACTCACGACCAGGGCCAAGACCATCGCAATTGATGCACCGGAAAACGCCAGGATAAAGCTATTAATTATACCATCAGTAGCGGCTCGTATACTATCCTCTCGCCACCAAAATAATGTTTTGACATAGTTATTCATGCTCATATCGCTGGGAATAATTTCTGCGGTCCAGACCGGATGTAGGCTAACAATGAATAAGCAAAAGATGGGCAAAACAACTGCGACGAGTATGTAGGAAAGGTTAAAACCGAATGCCACCCATTTCCATTTACCAAGGTCCAGCACGTTCGGACGGAACCCCTTACCCGTAACTGTTGTGTAGGATCTTGGCGCGATATAGACCCTTTGAACCCAGATCAGTATTACTGTTATGACACCAAGCACCATACTCATGGTGGCACCAAGATAGTGGTTGGCATCATCACCCACAGCCTTTGTAAAAATTTGTGTGGTAAGCGTTTCCCATCCGTAAGGGGCAGCCAATTTAAAGGGGACACCAAACTCCCCGGCACTCGTGACAAATACTATTATCGCCCCTGACAATATCGCCGGTGTTACAAGGGGAAGGGTAATTGTCAGAGTGGTTCTAAGTAACCCGGCACCTGTCGTGCGGGCACTGTCTTCAAGAGACGGATCCATGCGCCTGAGTGAACCAATAACAAAGAGATAAACTAACGGAGTAAAAAATAAACCGGTAACCCAAATAACGCCCCAGAGATTATCCACATTCAACAAATAACCTTCGGCACCAAAAAAATCCCGATACCAGACATTCAATAAGCCAATTCTGGGCGATGCCAGATTATGCCATGCGATAGCCCCTACGAATGGGCTCAAAAAGAAAGGTATGAGATTATACGGTTCGAGGTAATCAGCCCACGGACAGTTGGTCCGGGCGTTAATCCAGGCTAACGAAACGCCTAGAAAAGTAGCTAGGATCATCGTACCGGAACTGATAATGAACGTGTTAAGGATCGCTTTCGGAATGACCCGATCGGTGTACAAGAGGATGTAATTTTCAAGACCCCATTCCGTATCAAATTCCAGGTCATCTAACACGAGGAAACTACTCACAAAAAGCGTTAT
>ERZ651768.2576-NODE-2576-length-12494-cov-4.373601_pt1 | contig 12494 bp, 10 predicted proteins | sample MGYA00514754_ERZ651768 | MGnify/ENA metagenome assembly ERZ651768 | reverse complement strand
TTCCAGTAATCCGTGGCAACTAAAGGAATGGGTCCCCAATCAGCATGCTGAGTATGAGCCTAACCTCAACTACACAGGAAAGTGGCTCCCTTACGTTGAGAATCTTAAGAAGGTCTACGGCGAGCGCAGTTTCGACCAGTATCTTGCTGGCGAGATTGACACAGTTAACGGACCCTTCTCTCCGGCAGACCAGGAATATCTCATGGGAGATTCGAATCTGCTGAAAGAGCGCGGACTGTCTCCGGGTGACTTCCGTACCCACTATCTCTTTTTTGACTTCCAAAGCGAGCCTTTCAACGACTTAAAGGTCCGACAGGCATTCGCCAAGGCTATAGACCGTCAGTCGATAATGAAGAATGTGGTGGGCGAGGCGGCTGGTGAACCCAGGTACGGAATTCTTATTCCCGGGTTCCCCGATGCTGCAGGTCCTGACTTGCTGAAAAAACACCAAGGGTTTGATGCAGCGGCGGCCAAGCAACTCATGGCAGATGCTGGTTTCGCTGACGGCGCAGGCTTCCCCAAGCTCGAGCTGGCCCTAAGGTCAGAGTCTGAGATCGGCCAGGCAGCAGCAGCAGCAGTTGCCCAATCCTTGAAGAAGCATATTAATGTTGACGTAACAATCAACAACATGGATCGAAAAACCTACATGGCGGGACTAAACGGTCACAACCTCACGTTCGCTATGGTCTCCTACGGTTTCGACTACGTCGACGCCTCCAACTTCATGGGGGTTTTCAAGACAGATGGTCGGCACAACTGGAACAACAAAGAGTTCGAGGATCTCAGGATCGAGGCAGGTGCTATGTCACTTTCCCCGGAGAGGTCCGCAAAGATGATAAAGCTGCAGGAGATCCTTTCCGAGGATGTAGGCAGTCTGTTCTTCTGGTCACAGATACAAAACCAGCTGCATAAGCCATACCTTAAGGGTCCATGGCGGGAGACAAACAAGGCAGGCTGGACAGGACTGCAGTACCCGAACTGGAACACAGGATTCGGGGCCCAGAACATCTACGAGGTCTACATAGGTGACAATGTCTCAGACTTCGCCAGGTCTGCGTACTAGACACCTCGCTAGATTACAGTCACAATCACGCTGTCGCCCGGTCTTTGATCGGGCGACAGCCATATATGAACGGGCACCCAGTAATTACTCCTAACGCAGTTAGTTATTGGGTTGTCCCCTCGGAGTCACCGCCACGAACATAACGTCTGTCAGAGAGCAAATACCTGCGCTCAAAAGTTGCGTATATATGAATTGTGGCACCTTTGGGCCTACACCTACACCAGTAGCCACTGAAGCAGCGCGTCTCGCTAGACTTATAGAATCGCAGGGAGCCTTTCACCCTCAAACTAGGCAAGAAATAGAGTTCGAGGGTTTCGAACGATTTAGGGACTCCATTTCCTCATATATTGTGGCATCATCAGATGAGGTCGCCTTGACCAGAAACGTCTCGGATGGCATCAACATAGTTGCCTCCGGCTTTGACTGGCAACCCGGCGATGAAGTCATTATCACCGACGAGGAACATCCCAGTGGATCACTTCCTTTCATGAACTTAGCCCGCCGATATGGGGCTGTGGTCAAGATGATCCCTTTCCATACGGATCCGGGAACTCTAATCCAGGACCTCGAAATTCTCGTAAATGACAAGACTAAGCTCGTGTTTATGAGCCATGTTTCAACCGTAGATGGCTCTAGGCTTCCAGCAAAAGAGGCCGGTGATTTTTTAAAGCAAAAAAATGTGCCGTTTATGCTTGACGGAGCGCATGCCATCGGGCAATTCTCGGTAGATGTGAAAGACCTGGGCTGCGACTTCTACGCAGGATGCTGTCACAAATGGCTTCTCGCACAACAGGGAACAGGCTTTCTCTATGTCGACAACGCGTGGATCGACAGATTGGAGACTACCTGGGTAGGCTGGGGAATGACCGACGAATATGACTTAGGAGATTTGCGCTACACTCCCTTGTCCTCTGCAAGAAGATTCGAGTATGGTACCCGCAATTGGGCAACTCACGTAACTGCCCTAAAAGCGATGGAATTCCACAATTCCCTCGGTCCGAATAACATATACTCTCGAAGTCATGATCTGGCAGAACGCCTAAAAAGGAGATTAACTGACATTCCCGGCATAGAAGTAATCACCCCCATGGAGCGCGACAGAACCACAGGAATCGTGGCTCTATCCACACAGGGATTAGGGCATCCTTCTCCTGGAGACTGGCTTTGGGAAAACCAGCGCATCCTTACTGCTCATAACCCAGAAAGGCAGACCATGAGACTCGCCGCGGCGTTCTTTCTTTTGGAAGAGGAGATTGACCTACTGGCGGATTGCTTCTCTGAACTTTCCAAGAACAACAAACTAGGATTTCAAAGGTAGATGATCAGATATTCGCTTGGCAGACTTGTAGGCCTCATCGGCTCGGTGCTGGTTATATCGTTAATATTGTTTCTTGCTACACGATGGCTTCCTGGTACTCCCTGGAATGAAGCAGAGATTCCGCTTCGGGGGGCCGCTAAAGAGAACATGATGCGAAAATACGGCCTCGACAAGCCAGTGCACGTGCAATATGCAAAATATGTGTGGAACCTGTTGCATCTGGATCTAGGACACTCATATATCTACAAGACAGACACCGTGTGGAAAACTATTGCCAGAGGTTGGCCCGCCACAGCAAAGATTGGATCGTACACCGTCATAATCGCCCTCTCTATAGGCACAATTCTGGGTGTTATGGCAGCTTTGCGTCAGAACAGTCCTTTTGACTACGGCATAACCCTACTGGCCACGACGGGAATAACCGTACCAAATTTTGCAATCGCTGTATGGTTGGTAATGTTCATATCAGTGAAGATGGACCTATTGCCAACTCAAGGGTGGGGAACATGGCAGCACATGGTTCTTCCTGTGGTGGCGTACTGTTTGGCTCCCCTGGGCCTTGTGGCTCGATTCACCAGGGTGAGCATGCTTGAGGCAATGCGTTCGGACTACGTACGAACTGCCAGGGCCAAAGGCCTTGCGGAACCTATTGTCGTAATAAGGCACATCTTCAAGAACGCCTTAATCCCTATCATTACGTTGATTGGGCCTCTTGTACCTAACCTAATGACCGGAAGCATATTCATAGAGAATACATTCGGGATCCCAGGCATTGGCCGCCATTTTGTAACCAGCATATTCGACCGAGATTATCCAGTAATAATAGGCATGTTCATGCTAGTCGCCGTTTTATTTGGGCTGACTTATTTCGTCAGTGATGTCCTCTATACTTGGGCCGATCCCAGAGTGAGGATCTCCGGTCAGAAATCATGAATAGCCTTCACCAAGTTGAAGAGGGAAGGCAAAAGAGCCGCGCGACTTTCGCCTGGAGGTTCAGGAGAAACAAATTGGCCATTGTTGGCCTGGCCGTTGTGTCTATCTGCCTCTTCATCGCCGCCTTCGCCAATTTCCTCGCTCCGACAGGGTACGACGTTGGCGATCTAGTAGATTCACGCCAGAATCCAAGTTGGGCCCATCTATTCGGCACCGACGCCGTTGGCAGAGATTATTTAAGTCGCATCTTATATGCCACCCGGACATCTATTCTTGTGGCCGGCGGTGTAACAGCAATCACCTTCACCATTGGAATAACCCTGGGTACTTTGGGGGGCTATCTTGGAGGCTGGGTAGACCAGGTGGTCGTACGCATCATAGAAATTGCGACAGGCATCCCTACGCTGCTGGTAGCCATGTTCATCATGGGCTTCTTGGGCCACGATTTGCACAACGTCATTCTCGCTCTCGGGATGTCAGGCTGGGTTGTAGAAACCCGAATAACTCGGGGGCAATTCCTCGCTTTCCGAGAACGAGAGTTTGTCATCGCCGCTCAGGCCATCGGGGCAAGTCGACTCAGAGTGTGCCTCAGACATATCTTCCCCAACATCATCCCTATCTTAGCTGTGCTCCTTGCCTTTCAAATACCGGCAGTTATTTTCGCAGAAGCGGGGTTAAGCTTCTTGGGACTTGGTATTGATGAGCCCGTTCCAAGTCTTGGCAAAATGGTATCCACAAGCCTGGATTACGTGCGGGTATACTGGCACATGGGACTCTTCCCTAGCCTTATGATAGCAATTATCACCATGGGCTTTACTTTCATGGGAGATGGCCTCCGCGACGCCCTTGATCCCACTATGAACCGAGAATCTTAAGTATCCTCATTCGAGAACTAACAATCGCAGATCAATAATAGTTCTCGTAGAGAAAGAGAGTGAAATAAGATGGCTGACACCTTTAAAGTTGTTTCCAGGTGGAGCGACAATGATATTAATGAGCTTCTCTCAGCAGGCGCTCAAAGCATAGGAGCCGGCAGCGCGACCGACGCCGGTAGGTCATGGAGCCGGCCTACCGATCACCCAGATCCCATTGTCCTGGCAGGCGGGATTCCAGATGATACAGTCCTTCCCACAGCAGATCTTGTTGAAGGGTTCTCCAGCGCAATCAAAAACCATGCGGCCGACGCTCTCATGTACGGCGGATGGTACGGTTACGAAGGTTGCAGGCAAGCCATCGCCGACAGGCAGAACAGGATCGAGGGCACAACACTTGAAGCGGACAATATCATCATGCATAACGGCAGTTCCGGTTGCCTTGAAAACGTCCTGAAAGCTTTCATCCAACCAGGCGACGTTGCTATCGTTGAATCACCTAGTTTCTCAGGTACTGTCAGGGCAATCCAAGGCTTCCAAGCAGAAGTCGTTGAGGTACCCATGAATCGCTACGGGATAGAACCAGATCTGTTTCGACAAACAGTGGAACGTCTCGAAAAAGAGGGGCGGAGGGTAAAGGTTTTCTACACTATCCCTGACTACCACAACCCAGTTGGAAATGTGACTTCACTTGAAGTGCGGCGATCGGTCTTAGAAACCTGTTCGGAACATAAAATCCTCATTGCAGAGGACGCTGCCTACACTGAGATATATTTCGATTCTCCCCCACCTCCCTCCTATTATGCTATGTCTGACGGACACGGTGTTGTTAAACTTTGCAGCTTCAGCAAAACCGTCGCGACCGGTCTAAGGGCTGGATGGATCCAGGCAAGGGAAGAATTCGCAACGCCGCTCACAAAAGTTCGATTCGACATGGGAAATAGCCCCTTGGTCCATTACGCCCTTGCCAATTTCATTGATTCCGGCAGACTGGACTCACATGTTGAATCGATGCGCACGCTGTATCGAGACAAGTGTAAAGCACTTTGCAAATCGCTTCGTGATCACTGCAGTCCCTACGTACAATTCGAAGAGCCGGACGGAGGTTACTTCCTTTGGGTCGACTGTAAGAAAGGCAAAGCGGCTGCTCTCACACAAGCGGCTGCGAAAGAGGGGTTAATATTTCCCCTTGGATCTGTTTTCTTTGTCGACAGAAACCAGGATGACACACATTTCCGACTGGCATTCACTCGCGCTCCATTCGCCAACCTAGAGGAAGCCGGTAAAAGACTAAATAGGGCCTTTGAGGCAATCCTAGACTGAACTTTTATTCTGGATTGAAGGTCGAAATTTATCCCGCCACTGCTGAGTTAAAGTGAGTGAATCAAATGATCGTGTGCACGGATCTGAACTTCCAGGTTCTACAGATTTGGTTTGCGCAACAATCAGCGATATCTGTCGGATTTCTCCCACAAAGGTAGCTTTTACACTTCTTATCACGGACGACGAAAACCAATCAAAATCCGCCGCCCCATTAAAGGAGCCCATTCACTTACCAGGCCAGTGGGTAGACCTCATCGTAGACATCAATGGTAAGGAATATATCGGTGGCTATTCAATCATATCTAGCCCTGACGCTCCTTCCATATCGCTTGCGGTAAAAGATGTTGGGATCGACCCGGTTACCCGCTGGATCCACGACTCGATGTCAGAGGGCGACCGGGTTAAATTTACTGTCGGTGGCGATTTCTTCTACACTTCAGACAAAGGTAGCGCACTACTGTTGGCTGGGGGTATCGGGATCACTCCCCTTCTAAGCATGTTTCGGTATATAGCGGAAAGAGGAGAGAACATGGCGGCATTGATCCATTCTGCTTCCACACCCGAAGAGTTCATTTATCAGAAGGAGCTACAAGAGTTAGCCGATTCGAGTTCTTTACTCTACTATCTAGCTACTGCGACTCGGGTAGACAGTACGGATACCTTACAAATGACCAATCAGCGTTTTGAAACCGGCCGACTGGACGCAAGCAAACTACAGCAAGTAGGCATCACCAAATACGACTCGGCTTTCATTTGCGGTCCCCCGAAAATGATTCAAGCCGGGATAACTCTGCTGGAAAACCTAGAGTTCCCAGCAGAGAGAATTGAGTACGAGAAATGGTGGTAAGTCAACAGGCACAACGCGGCTTAAAGCTCTCCCGTTTATTCCACAATCTGGAATGGCGGCATCATATTGTCGATCTCTACGTCAATAACGGCGGGTGAATTCACAGACATCGCCTTTGTTATCGCCTCTCCAATGCCGTCAGTATCAGTTCGAATTCCAGTAGCACCAAACGCCTGTGCCAGCATAACGAAGTCCGGGTTGTGAAGATCAGTCCCAATGTAGCGACCGTTGAAAGCATGCTCTTGATCCCACCTTGAGGCCCCAAAGGCACCATTATTAAATACCAAGGCGATCGTGTTTAGACCGTATTTAACTGCAGTAGATAATTCCTGAGGAGAATACATAAATCCACCGTCTCCGCACAGGGCTACAACCGGGCGGTCCGGGAAAGCAGCCTGGCTCCCCAAGGCGGTGGGATACACGTAGCCCAACGTACCGAAATAGGACGAGGAAACGTAATTCCTTGGTTCACTCATAGGAAGAGCTTCACTGCTCCAATATCCGATATTAGTCATTCCTTGAACGACAATCGTATCGTGAGTTAGGGCACTGCTAATCTTATCAATTACAGAAACTTGCTCTGGTGCTAGGCGGGATACTTCTCTTGAGAATTCCTCTTTTAGGGATACCGCTCTTTCTGATCGTTGACCTTTATCTACGCTAGGCATTTCAATTTTAGATATTAGGTTATCTAAGCATTCTGCCGCGTCACCCACCAATCCTACTTCCGGGGTAAACTTCTGGCCTATTTGGCTTTTTTCAACATCTATATGTACAAGGGTCGGCATATTTTCAGGCGAAACGCCTCTCAGTGACAACCGCGTCCCTACCGCTATAAGTAGATCACTGTCTGACAAAACCATGGATGCCGGACCGATTGCAGAATTTACTCCTGTCGCCAAATGGTTGCGCTCTGGGATTACCCCTTTCGCCAGTGGAGTTGTCATCACCGGGGCCTGTAATAGCTCTGCTAACTTTCGTATCTGATCATGAGCGCCTGAAGCAACCACGCCGCCGCCAGCAATAATAGCCGGCTTCTGGCTTTTGCTAATCAGGATGGCCGCCGCCGCGATATCCTCCATATCAGGTGTTGGGTGTGGAAAAGTTTCTTTTCCGACTAACGCTATATCATCTGAACCGGACAAGATATCGGGCGGTATCTCCAGTTCGACCGGACCAGGCCGGCCTGTTGTCATCTGGCGAAATGCTTCATGGACTGCCGAAGGTATCTCTCCAGCACTTGTAACTCGATGATTCCATTTCGTGATCGGCCTGAATACATCCAATTGCTCGCTTATTTCATGCAACTGACCGGTATTTTTTCCAAGGAACATCGACGGAATTTGGCCCGATATCAATAGGACTGGGCTAGAACAAGCGTAAGCTGTACCCAAGCCTGCCGCAGCATTCAGGGCCCCAGGACCCGGAACGACCATTGCCACTCCTGGTTTACCCGTGACTTTCGCGTACCCGTCAGCCATATAAGTTGTTGCCTGCTCGTGCCTTGTCTGAATGAGGCTTATCTCGTCTCTAACCTCATACATTGCATCAAAGGCAGACATTATCTGAGCACCAGGAAGGGCAAATACAGTATCAACCCCCTCTGCTTCTAGTTGTCTTGTCAGGGCCTGTGCGCCATTCATTTGTGCCATTTAATTCTAACTCCCAAAGTCATTACCGTAATCCTAGTACGATCCTCTCAGGCTTTAATAGAGGTGAGGTTCAACAGAGTCGTCCTTCCTTGAATCTACTTAGGTTGCAAGTTTAATATTTGTTACCAGCAAGGCCGTAAAATGGTGCACTTCATGCACCCTCTTTTATCTGAAGGCAGGCATTACTTCTTTAGAAAACAGGTCGATCGACTCCCTGACATGAGCCATTGGCATACGGCCGATTCCATGGCGCGCGCAGAAGATATCCATTTGGATCAGATCCTGTTGTTCCTTAAGCTTCCGTGTGACCGTCTCAGGGCTACCAACGAGAGCCAGCCCATTATCTATCCAAAAGTCATACGAATACTGTCTCTCGCGAAAAACTCTTCTCAGCTCCTGATGTTCTTTTGTCTGAGTTCTCTTCTGGTATCTGCCATCTGAACTTACTTCAAGACCAGCCTGAGCCACCGCAACCTGACCTGCTTCATGAAACTCTGGGTCCTTATCCCTGGGCGTCACAAGGTGAGGCTCGGCCTGTTCTCTGGCTTTTTCGTCAGTTTCTGCTACATGAACGTGACGCGTCAGAAAAGCTAATGGCGTTGGAGCAGCATGCTTGTACTTTTTCAACATCTTCCTCCACAGATCAAACTTCTCCGCCACTACGGAGTCTACGTCTATGTTCTGGGACACGTTGAAGTTGTGCTTTGCCGCAAATTCAAAACTATGCGGGCTATGGGCAGCGTACCAGATCGGAGGGTGAGGATTCTGGAAAGGCCTAGGTTCAGTAAGCACTTCAACGAAATTGAAGTGCTTACCTTCGAAAGTCACTACACCTTTTGCCCACGCTTGCTTGATTACCTCAAGGGCTTCATGGCTTTGTTCTCTCCGAGATTCGTATGGAATATTCCAGCGAATAAACTCATGGGGCGAAATACCAGTGCCTACACCAAATTCAAATCTGCCTCTAGACAGATGATCCAAAGTTGCGGATTCTTGCGCTAGCCTTATCGGGTGATGGAATGGCATCTGGTAAATCATCATACCGAAGCGAAGGACACTCGTACTCCTGGCCAGGGAGGCAAAATACACATTTGGGGACGTTAAATAGCTAAGAGGGGAGGATTGGTGCTCAATTGAAAAATAGTATTCGTATCCTTTCTGCTCTACTTCGGCGGCCAGTTGGATATGATCATCGTACATATCCGCCGCACTCGGATAGGAGTCTGCCACGCCGCGGCTCATTACATCGAACACTCCGAAAGAAAGTTTCGTCATAGGTTACTCACTTACCAGCATAGCTATATAACTGTATTAATCCCGTGTTATAGGTCCCGATTTTATCTTCATATAAGTGGCAGCTGTACCTTCTGCCCCGTTTGAGCGCTCATGGTGACGGCATCAGTAAATTCCATATATTTGACGCCATCAAAGAAGCTTGTGTGCGTCACTGGCTCAATTCCCCTAATTGCATTTATAAACTCTTCTTCTACCCGCCAAGCTCCTTGCTGATCGGCCGGAATCTCTATTGGAGTAAGCTCGGAGTCGCCTCTTCGTCCACCGCTCAGGGATGCTGGCGTTCTCGTAGCCCTCGACGGGCCCTTTAGAAACAACGTTCCCTCCGTGCCAAATAGCCAAACGCCATCAGCTGGACCCAGCCCGGTTATAGAACTCAATCTCATCCTCATAACGGGACCCGAAGCCATCTCACAGAGAATCTCAACGTGGTCTGGCACAGTGATATGTCGGTTAATACCTGCGTCGTCAACCCTACTTTTCACGTGAACTCTGTTTATCGAGGTTACTGACTCAGCAGGCCCTAACCATCTCATAATCCCTTCATACCAGATACCCATAGTCATTATGTTATTTCCGCTGATGTCCCTGTCGTACCTCCAGTGAAATGACGACTCTGTCTCTTTGAATCCCCCCTGGCTTATCACCAAATCGACCGAAAGGATATCGCCGAGGTATCCTTCCGCTATGAGTTGATTTATTTTCTTATCGACTCCAAGGGTCATGGGAGACGGTACAACCTGTGCAATAAGATTAGGGCTAGCGAGAGACGCACTCAGCATTGCACGAGCCTCTTCAGAATTCATAGCCATTCGAGCCTCCGTCAACACGTGTTTACCGGCGGCAAGCGCATCCACTACAAGTTGGCAATGCATATACGGCCAGGTTCCAATACAAATTGCATTAGAGTCCGAGCCTTGTAAAAGTTCCTCCCAGTCGTCATAGACTTTTCCTATGCCAAATTCGTCAGCCACTTTTTGACCAGACTCCCTGCTCCGGTTTGCCACAGAAGCAAGAGTCACACCTTCTATGTCCTTAAAGCCTGGTAAGTGTCGCAACCGGGTGTTACCCCCAGCTCCAACAAAACCAATGTTGATCGGGTCGTTCGCCATTTCATACCTGCCTTTAAATGTTCACGAATTCGTTCATTGAATCGCATCGTCTAGGGAACTTTTTGAGAGTCCGACAGCCCCGGACAGGTCCGCGCCCATCCTGAAGTCGGTCCCCTTCAATATTACTTCGTTCATATTAGCGCCCGAGAAGGTGGCCCCCCAGCAATTAGCATCGGCCATATTTGCCCCTTGAAGATTCGCATCAGTCAAATTACTACCCCTCAAGTTGGCCGAAGCCAAGTCAGAGTAAGACAAGTCGGCTCCCATAAGATAAGTTTCTTCTAAGTTTGCAGGCGATAAGTCGGCTCCGGTTAAATTCGCCTTTCTCAATTTTGCGCCCCTCAGGTCGGCCCCGCATAAAGTAGCTCCAGTGAGGTCAGCCCCCGTGAGGTCCAAGCCGTTGAGATCAGCTTGAGTTAGATCAGCATTACTAAGATTAGTTCCTACTAATGATGACCCGTGAAACTTCATCTCGCGTAGTTCTAATCCAGACATTTCCGCGCCGTCCAGACTTTCCCCTGTTTCTACAGCTCCTGCAACTTTTGCCCGGTTCATCTCTTCCATCTTGTTATATCAATTTCTCGCTCGCTCATTTAAACGTGTAACCTTTGTATCTTGGATTTCCTTAGTCTGGCTCATCCCAGATCCTCCACAGATCTGCCCTAGATCTCTTTGTCTGCCAAATATTGACCCCTTCTATCAGTGCTTTGTTTAGATTTGTATCGTAAAACTCAGCTTGCCAAACGTCGGCCCCTCTAAGATCTGCCGCCTGAAGAATTGCACCCGTAAGGTTTGCTTCCGTAAGGTTTGCATCTCTCAGATCGGCACCCTCCAGATTGGCCTCTGCAAGATTCGCATTCTTCAGCGAGGTATCACGCAAATCTGCCCCTTCCAGGTTGGCATTGCTGAGATTGGCTCCATCCAGGCTTGCATTCCTCAAGTTCGCCATTTTCAAGTTTGAGCCATTCATCATGGCTCCATTGAATGTGCCTCCGCTCAGGTCAAGACCTGAAAAATCACAGTTCTCTAGTGTTTCCCCGTTAAGCACCTTTTTAGAAATTTCTTCTCTTGTGGATTGAGCCATCTTTTCTTTAATTACGGAGGAGCCTCAGTCCGCCTGTCTTTCCAATTTATCCAGTTGTGCTTTTCGATCTCTGATCGATTGGAGTAACTCGTTTTCGCTTCCTTCCGGATCCCGGTCTGCAAACAACTCCACTAGACCTTGAGCCTCCTTAGTTCTAGCCATGTCCTTTGCCAAAGTCTTGAACCCTTCCTTGAAGATGCTCCGCCCGTTATAAGGACAAACCATTAGACACACCTTGCACCCGTGAAGGCTTAGAAAGTAAGGTTCACACGCGCCCGTATCTACGTGCCAGCGATAAACGCCGTTTACGTTTTGTTTCTCTGGCTGAATTGCCTCTCCGGGACAGAACCGTGTACAGACATTACACGTTTCACACGTTCTGTCTATTCCAAAATCTTTCGGCCCATCAATAGAAATTGGAATGTTCGTGGATACAGCACTCAGTCGGAATGACGAGCCTAGCTCCGGGTTTATCAAGGATCCGTGTTTTCCAAGTTCTCCTAGACCTGCTAGGTAAGCATAGGGAACATGGGCGAGTTCTCCACCATTTGCATGTGCTCTGGCGTCATAACCCATACTTCCTATGTAATGTGCAAGCCTGACTCCGATGTCGAACATCTTGTGGTATACCCTTAACACTTCTTGCTGGGAAATCGGCCCCACGCTAGCGATGACGTCGTATTTCATCGCCACTCCAAAGGCAATAACCCTTGTATGGTCTAGAACCTCTGAATCAGTAAATGTGAACTGCGGGTCGTATTCGGCAACGCCAACAACATCGGCCCCCAGTTCCTTAGCATATTCTTTTATATGTTGTGCAATAGCATCAGGATCATCGATCTCTTGTCTATTCCTATTTATAATCGCATCACGTATTGGTGTCAGAACCTGATTCATGAGCCAAGCATACCGCTTCGACTCACTTGTGTATCTTCTGAGATACGGCATGGATTCCGGTGCCTGGCTGGCTGCACCATCCTTACGCCTTCTCTTTGGT
>ERZ651768.2574-NODE-2574-length-12497-cov-15.162641_pt1 | contig 12497 bp, 8 predicted proteins | sample MGYA00514754_ERZ651768 | MGnify/ENA metagenome assembly ERZ651768 | reverse complement strand
GGTTACCGGGAAAGTGGTTGGGATATGCCCGGCAAATATATGGAAATTGTCCAGATCGGTGCCGTTCGGGTCGACCTGACGGACAATTGGCTAGAAATGGACGCCTTTAGTATTTTTGTGAAGCCGGTGCGCAATCCGCTGTTGAGTGATTATTTTAAGGTGCAAACACGTATTACCTGGCGGGATGGAAAAGCATCAAAGCTGGATCAAAACACAACTTGGTTCAATGAAATTGGGGATATTTGGCTGGCTACAAAAACGAGTGACTTTGTTTTTAACAAAGAAATGATAGCCAATGATAAAAAAATACTGGACTCTGGTAATACTGAAAATATGTCCAATCTCTGGCTGGAATATTTTACAATGGGTTCTGACCAGGAAAAAGATGACCTTCCGGAAATGCTGCTGAGTAAAATCCTCCAGGCCAGCAGTTTCAAGTTAAGCTGGGCGGTGGATCCGTTTATGCGCAGGGGTAGTGTGGGTGTTGCTGCAAAGAGTATGGGCCGCCGGTTTATCGGCTTTGAAACAGATCAGGACAGCCTGCTAATGGCCATGAAACGCATCGATCAAAGTTAAAAAAGGAATAGCATGAGTTTATCTGAACAAATTCAAAAAGACATGTATGCGGCCATGAAAAATGGTGAAAAGGATAAAACTGTTACACTTCGCAGTGCACTTTCTAAGCTGAAAGACAAGAAGATTGATAAACAGGATGATTTGAGTGAGCAAGATGAGTTGCAGGTCATAAAGACCATGGTGAAACAGCGTTATGAATCCATTGAAATGTATGAAAAAGGTGGCAGAGATGATCTTGTTGCTAAAGAAAAGACAGAATTAGAAATATTAGAAACGTTCTTGCCGCAAATGATGGGCGCCGAAGAATTGGGAGCTTTGATAAATGACGTAATTGCAGAAACAGGAGCCACATCCATGTCTGATATCGGCAAAATCATGCCGGAAGTAATGAAGCGTTCTGCTGGCCGGGCTGATGGTAAACTGGCTCAATCACTCGTTCGGGACAAACTTGGTTGATAAATGATCTATGATCCTCTTTTTTGATATATTAGCAATGATGTTCATAATAGCCTTTGGCATCATTGGCTATAAACGGGGTCTAGTAGAAGAAATGGGCCGCTTGCTGGGCATGATCATAGCTGTTTCCTTTTCCTGGAGCTATTATGTGGAATTATCCGGAATTGTGCTGAACCTGATCAATATCAACATTTGGGTGGTAATGGTTTTTAGTTTTACAATTATTTTTATAGCTGCGCTGCTATTGGCCAGGATACTAACAAAATTCATACATTTGTTATTACTGTCAAAAAGTACCAAATTGTTGAACAGAGGAATGGGTTTCACATTTGGGGCAATCAAAGCAGTATTGGTTTTGATGATGTTTATTTGGGCTTTGGATATTTATCCAAAAAAAGAATGGTCAAAGATCGTTCATGCCGAATCAACCATAGCTGAATACCTGACCGCAATTAGATTAAACATAATCAATTTGTTTAATCTTCAGGATCCCGTGGCCAAAGGGGAGAAATTTGTTCAAGAATTAATGGAATCAGCAGAAGAAGATTTATAATGGCGCGCATCAGCCAGGAAACCATCGATAGAATACGTAATACTGCTGATATTTTAGATGTCATCTCCCAATATGTTAATCTCAAAAAGCGCGGCCGGAATTTCTTTGGTCTTTGCCCCTTCCACGACGAACGCACACCTTCATTCAGCGTAGCTCCCGATAAAGAGATTTACCATTGTTTTGGCTGCGGAGCCGGAGGCAGTGTATTCAATTTTATTATGGAGCACGAAAACCTCACTTTTGTTGAAGCTGTCCAGCAATTGGGAACGCATTATGGAATTGAAGTTGTGCTTTCGGGGGATAGTGGATCAAAGCAATTATTCACCCAATTGTATGAACTTCATGAAATTGCTGCAGTTGTATATACCAAAAACCTGTTTTCTGAAAAAGGTAAAGCTGCATTGAATTATTTGCTCGAGCGTGGTTTGACAGAAGATACTCTAAAAGAGTTTAAAGTTGGTTTTGCTCCAGATTCCTGGGAATTCCTTACAAAGAGAATTAAAGGTAAGGGTTATTCTAGAGAAAGCGTGGATAAGTCAGGACTTTTTGGAAAAGGAAAGCAGGGCGTTGTTGACCGTTTCCGTTCACGGATAATGTTTCCGATCATGAACCGTTCGGGCAAAGTGATTGCTTTCGGGGGTCGGGTTTTCGAAAGTGAGGATCCGGCAAAATACATGAATTCCCCTGAAACGCCCCTTTATCGAAAGAGTGAAGTATTTTACGGTTATCATCAAACTGCTTCTGCTGTGCGTAAGGCAGGGTCTGCAGTCATGGTAGAGGGATATATGGATTTCCTACAGTTATACCAAGCCGGAATTCAGAATGTACTGGCCGTTTCTGGGACCGCTTTTACTGAGCGGCATGCGGTGCAAATTGGTAAAATTACCCAAAAAGTATATCTGGCTTATGATGGCGATGAAGCCGGGCAAAAAGCAGCCTTGCGCGCTGGCTATGCATTGCTGCAAAATGGCATAGCAGCTTTAGTTGTAAAAGTTCCTGAAGGAATAGACCCGGATGACTGGGTACGAAAAGAAGGGGTTGATGCAATTAACAATGGGATTAAAAACGCTGTTCCGGTCTTGAATTACCACCTGGAAAAAACGGGCGCTATGGGCCTGTCGGCTGTGGAGCGCTCAAGCCTGGTAAAAGAAATTTTAGCAGAAATCCCTCTTAATCCTTCTTTAGTTGCAAAAATTACTACCAAAAAATCTGATTCAGTTGTGACGATAGATAAGGTTTCTTGTTTAGATCGATTAGGCTCATTGGATTTAAGGCGAACTTTAGTTCAAAAACATGGAGGAATGTGGGGTGCCTTCGAAAGGAATGTGGGATCAAAACCTTATTCTTTTCACGGAATGCAACTCGATAGCAATGTAAATAAAATGATTTTTAGCTTGCGATATTTGTGTAAAACGTCAGAAGGGGTACCTTTAAACAAGGTGGCTATTGAATTTAAAAAAATGCTACAAGACTATGGACGTGAAGAGACAAAAAAAATACTGATCTCCCGCGGAGAACATCCTGAAGATATTGAAAATTATCTCAATTATGAGGAGTTTGCTCGTAAGATAAACGCACGAAAAATAGATTTTAAAATGATTAATCTTCGCTTGGATCAGTCGGAGCGTCTAATGAATCTTTATGAAGAGTTATCAAAAAAGTCGATCAACGAACAAACTATTGATGCGTTTCTTTCTAACTCTGTTACTTTGCTAAAAGTAATGAATGAATTTATTCAGACTGATCAGTTGATGGCTATGGTTTTAAATGAAGATGCATTAGTTCCCTATCACCATATAGACCAGGATATGTAACCTCCCTCCCTGAGTTGGTGAGGCAAGAGATTTTACAAAATTTTTAGTCATGTGGTATATGTGCAAAACACCACACTAAGATTGAGAGAATGAAAAATTAGTTCAGCGTGGTTGCAGGTTGTTGGCGAGAGCTGGTTTGCTGTTTCCTGGTTTTTGTTTTAGCTGGTTTTTTCCCAGGGCTTAATTTTTTTTCAAACGCTTCTTTAATGGCTTCATCCATATTCGAAACTGGATAAAAATTCATTTTCTTTCTAATTTTATCCGGAATTTCAGGGATGTCTTTTTCATTTTCCTTCGGCAGAATGATTTTAAAAATACCCCCTCGATGAGCGGCCAGAGATTTTTCTTTGAGTCCACCGATAGGTAAAACCTTTCCAGTTAATGTTAATTCACCCGTCATTGCAACGTCGTGTCGCAGAGGATTTTTTGTCAAGGCGGATACCATTGCGATGGCCATAGTGATTCCCGCTGAGGGGCCATCTTTAGGCACTGCTCCTTCGGGGATATGTATATGGATGTCAGTCTTCTGATAGAAATCTTTTTTAAGCCCGAAATCTTTCGCTCGTGATCGAACATAACTAAGTGCTGCGTGAGCAGATTCTTTCATAACATCACCCAGCTTACCTGTGGGGGAAAGTTTCCCGCTACCAGGCAAAACAGTTACCTCAATTGATAGTAGTTCGCCTCCGACCTCCGTCCAAGCTAATCCGGTGGCAACACCCACCGGAAGTGGTTTGTTGGCGGGCAAGCGTTGGTATTTAGGAATGCCTAAAAATTCTTTAAGATCGTCAACTCCAACTTTAGTTGAATATTTTTTTCCCTTGTCTACAACTTTTCTGGCGATTTTACGACAGATGGTAGCTATTTCTCGTTCTAAATTACGAACTCCTGCTTCGCGCGTATAATTATCTACAATTCGGTTTAGGATTTTTTTTGTAAATTTAACGTTGTTTTTAGTTAACCCGTGTTCTTTTATTTTTTTAGGGATAAGAAACTTTTCGGCAATCCCGACTTTTTCCTCATCCGTATAACCATGCAAGCGGATTACCTCCATTCGGTCCAAAAGGGGCTGGGGTATGGTGTGGAGAACGTTAGCAGTACAGATGAATAGAACTTGTGACAGGTCATAATCCGCCTCAAGGTAATGGTCGTTGAAGTTAAAATTTTGCTCAGGATCGAGTACTTCTAGTAACGCAGAGGAAGGGTCACCACGAAAATCAGAATTCATTTTATCAACTTCATCCAGCATAAATACAGGATCCGTGGTGCCGGCTTTTTTTATTCCCTGGATAATTTTTCCCGGAAGTGCCCCAATATATGTTCTTCGATGACCCCTAATTTCTGCTTCATCACGGATCCCGCCCAAAGAAACACGAATGAATTTTTTCCCGGTAGCCTTGGCAATGGACTGACCTAGTGAAGTTTTACCAACGCCCGGTGGTCCTGCTAAACATAAAATCGGTCCTTTAATTTTTTTGACTAACTTAAGTACTGCTAAGTGCTCGATGATACGCTCCTTAACTTTTTCTAGTCCGTAATGATCTTTGTCGAGTGTTTTTATCGCTTCTGGAATTTTAATTTTTTCGGAGCCTGCCCCCTGTTTCCAAGGTAGATCAATGAACCACTCAATATAGGTTCGTGAAACGGTTGCTTCGGCTGACATTGGTTGCATGAGCTCCAGTCGCCTCAGTTCTTTTGATATTTTTTCGTTAATGTCCTTTGGCAAGCCAGCTTTTTTTATTTTTTCCGTCAATTCATCGATGTCTGTTTTAAACTCATCACGTTTCCCTAATTCCTTCTGGATAGCCTTGAGTTGTTCGTTTAGATAAAATTCTTTTTGACTGCTTTCCATCTGTTTCCGAACACGTCCATGAACCTTTTTTTCGATTTTAAGAATCTCAACTTCGGACTTTAGAGTGCTCAGTAATTTATCTAAGCGATCGCCAGGGTTGAACGTTTCTAAAAGAGCTTGCTTTTCATTGGATTGAAAAACCATATAGGCTGCAATGGTGTCTGCGTAACGATGTGGTTCAATAATGTTCGTTGTTGCAGAAACTGCTTCCAGCGGTATTTTCTGGTTCAGTTTGACATACTGTTCGAATACACTGCCAACACTTCTCATAAGTGCCTTAAGTTCAGGCGTGATTTGCTCATTTTCTTGAACACGCTCGATTTCTACCTGATAAAAATCGGTGCTTTTACTGAATTTAATGATGCGCCCGCGTTGCAGACCCTCAACTAGAACCTTTATTGTGCCATCGGTTAATTTTAGAATTTGCAGGATATTGGCGATGGTACCAGTTTCGTAAATATCCTTTGGAGTTGGGTCGTTATAATTGGGGTTACGCTGGGAAGCTAGAAAAATATTTTTTTGTTCGGCCATGGATTTTTCCAAAGCGCAAACAGACTTCTCTCGCCCAACAAAAAGCGGGATCACCATGAAAGGAAAAACAACTATGTCTCTTAGTGGGAGTAGAGGTAACAAGGGGTGGTCTGAACTCATTTAACTTGCCTGTTTTTGCTTGTGATAAACGAGGAGCGGTTCTTCACTATTTTTGATTACTTCTTCATTGACTACAACTTCTTCAATATCATCTCGTGATGGTAGGTCGAACATGATATCAAGCATGTGTTCTTCCAGCACTGAACGTAACCCACGTGCACCTGTTTTATGGGCGATCGCTTTTTCTGCGATCGCTCGAATGGCATTTTCTGTAAACTTTAATTTAACATTTTCGAATTCAAAAAGTTTCTGAAATTGTTTTGTTAGCGCATTTTTGGGTTCTGAAAGTACTTTCATTAAAGCAGTTGTGTCGAGTTCATTAAGGGTCGCGACGATAGAAAACCGCCCTACAAATTCTGGAATGAGTCCGTATTTGAGAAGATCTTCCGGTTGTACCTTTTCGAGGATAGCTTCCGTTTCCATTTTTCCTTTTGAGATTGGTTCTTGGCTGAATCCAAGCGTTTTTTTTCCTACACGGCTACGAATTATACTGTCGAGGCCAACAAAAGCGCCACCACAGATAAACAAGATATTAGATGTATTAACTTGTAAAAATTCCTGGTGAGGATGTTTTCTTCCACCTTGTGGTGGAACACTGGCAGTGGTGCCCTCAATAATTTTAAGTAAGGCTTGTTGTACACCTTCCCCTGATACGTCACGAGTGATTGATGGATTTTCTGTTTTGCGAGATATTTTATCAATCTCATCAATATAAATAATTCCTCGCTCCGCTTTTTCCACATCGTAGTCTGCAGCTTGTAATAGTTTTAGGATAATATTTTCTACATCCTCTCCAACATAACCGGCTTCGGTAAGTGTTGTGGCGTCAACAATAGTAAATGGTACGTCAAGAATTTTTGCCAACGTTTGAGCCATTAAAGTTTTCCCAGAACCGGTAGGACCAATAAGCAGCACATTGCTTTTTTGAAGTTCTACTTCGTCCATATTTGTATTAGCTTCTATCCGCTTGAAATGGTTGTGAACGGCGACTGAAAGTATGCGCTTGCAACGGTTTTGTCCAACAATATAACTTTCGAGGTGACCGTAGATGTCTTTGGGTTTTAATATGTGTTGTACATCCTCGGACTTTGCTTGGGCCCATTCTTCTACCATGATTTCGTTACATAGTTCGATGCACTCATCACATATAAAAACAGTTGGGCCAGCGATCAGCTTTTTAACCTCATCTTGGCTCTTGCCACAAAATGAACATCTGTAGTTATTGTTCTTTGGGGGCCTTTTTTTGCTCATAGGATTCCTCTATTGGGTGATCAAGAGAAAAGGTAGCTCATATTCTCGGTCAAAATTTACTCCTTTTTCTTTTCGGCCTCTTCGCGTTTAGTGATTAGCTTATCAATTAAACCATATTTTAAAGCTTCCTCACCAGTCATATAGTGATCCCGCTCCGTATCCTTACGAACCTTTTTAGGGTCCTGTCCGGAGTGCGTTGCGATTATTCTGTCAAGAATTTCTCGAATGCGGGTGATTTCTTTGGCCTGAATTTCAATATCTGTATGTTGGCCTTGAAACCCACCGCTCGGTTGATGGATCATTATCCTTGCGTGTGGAAGAGAAAATCGTTTCCCATTAGCTCCAGCTGCTAATAGCAAGGCACCCATACTGGCTGCCTGCCCAATACAAATTGTCTGCACGTCTGGCTTGATATATTGCATGGTATCGTAGATAGCCATTCCCGAACTTACCTGTCCACCAGGAGTATTGACGTATAGATAAATATCTTGATCCGGTTCATCTGATTCTAAAAAAAGCATTTGGGCTATAATGGCGTTGGCTACATTATCGTCAACTCCAGTACCAAGGAATATGATTCTGTCTTTAAGTAGGCGAGAATAAATATCGTAAGAGCGCTCTCCGCGACTGGTTTGTTCAATTACAATTGGTATCAACTGGTTATAAGTTTCCGTCATATACTCTCTTTCTTTTTCAAGTATAAAATAATGAGAAGGCTAAGCCATGTCCTACTAGCCTATATAGCGCTCAAGAACTGCTGGAGTAATACAAAAATAAGTTAAGACATGTTGCTTTAATTATTGTCAATATCTTCTTTTCTGTCAACAACTTCTTCCTTGATCTGAACTTCCTTCATTACTGCATCGAGCGTTTTATCGCGCTTGATTCGGCTTTGTAATCTCGCTAAGACTCCATTTTGTTCCCACTGTTTTTTCATTTTATGGGCATTCGTTTCGCCCAACATACGAACCATATTATTGACTTCCGCATTGAGTTCGCTTTCATCAATCTTAATATTAAGGTTCGAGGCCAATTGATCAAGTACCAGCTCCTGTTGTAAGAGTTGGATGGCGTTTTCTCTGTGTTCTTTATTTTGTGAGTCTGTTACATGTATTTCTTCTTCGTTGATAGATTCTGTTTGATTTTTGGCCTGTTGTTCCTTTTTTAAAGCCTGAACGACCATATGCTTGATTTGTTCTTCCACTAAACCTTCGGGAACTTCGATAGGGTTCATTTCAGTGATTTTTTTTGCGACTATTTTTTTAGCCTCCCTATGAGCATCTCCGCGAGCGTGCTCTTCAAGTTGAGACCTGATTTGTAGCTTCATGTCTTCTAAGCTAGCGAACTTATCTTTCGGCTCAATATTTTTAGCAAAGTCATCATTCAGTTCGGGGAGTTGGTTTTTCTGGATTCCTTTTAGAGAGACATGAAAAATAACTTCTTTGCCTGCGATGGATTTGTTAGAGGAGTAATTTTCAGGAATTTGAACAGGGATATCTTTTTCTTCATCCACGGACATACCTATGAGTTGATTTCCCATGTCCTTCAACAGGTACTCAGAGCCAATTTGGACTATATGGTCACTGCCCTTCCCGCCTTCAAATGCTTCGCCGTTCAGAGTTCCATTAAAGTCAAGCTTAACAAAGTCCTTATCTTCAACAGGCCTGTCTAATACTTGCACTTTGGTGCCTTGACGTTCACGTTGATAATTAATCGCTTGATTTACATCCTCATCAGTCACTCGTGTGATTTCAATGGGAATTTCTACTTTGGAGTAGTCGTTAATTTTAAAGTCAGGAACAATTTCTACTGAAGCTGAAACACTTATATCAGTTCCTTCTTCAGCTTCGACTTCTAGAATTTTTGGTGGACTTACCGAGCGGAACCCTTTTTCTTCTATCACTTCAGCGAGCCTCTCGCTGACGAGTTGGGTCATGACCTCCTTTTTAACATTTGATCCAAATCGTTTTTCTAACATTGACATTGGTGCTTTCCCCGGACGGAACCCCGGCACCTTGACTTGCCGGGCGAGAGTGAGGTAAGAGCTTTGAACCTTTGCTTGGTAGTCTTTAAAAGCAATATCAAACTTGATTTTCTTTTTACAGGAGTCAATATCTTCTATTTTTGTATTCATGTTTTGTATTAAGGTAAAGATTGTTAATGTGGATGGGAGATTTTAGACTTCTATTTTTCTCTGAATACAATTCTAAAATATAACTGGTGCGGATGAGAGGACTTGAACCTCCACGGGTTGCCCCACATGATCCTAAATCATGCGCGTCTGCCAGTTCCGCCACATCCGCAGTTATTTTGAAATTAATCATGAATTCGCTTGGTAACCCATCTACAATTTTTTCACCGTTTTCAGGTACTTATTTCAGTCAAACAACATACTACCTAACGGCTGTTTTCAACGCAACAAACTTTATACTACAATTGCTCTGAGGAAAACTTCGCTTTGTCTCAGAGATGGTTATTTTTTAATCCATTTTTTCTATTTGTATAAAAATTTTTAAAATACTTTTTATATATTACAATCTGTCATCTCCCACATTAAGAGGTGTAAGGGCATTAGTGGTCTGGTTTTTATACGAAAGGTAACTTATTTCGGACGAGATTTTGATTTACGCTCTGAAGGAGTTATAAAATGCCCGGGAGGATGAAAGCCTTTTGATACAGTACAATTTGGATAAATCCAGTTGTCCTTGCCTATCAGGGTGCCTGGAGATAAAACTGCGTTACAGCCAATCTCCACGTTATCACCTATGATTGAACCCAGTTTAGAAAGTCCTGTTGAAATTAGCTTATTTTCAAGAAATATTTCAATGTCATTGATTGCGTTACTTATCTTTTCTTGCAATCCACGGAACTGCACATTAGCAAGTCTTGATCCTGCTCCCATATTAACATAACTTCCCAGAATACTATCACCGATGTAATTAAAATGGCCTGCCTCTACATGATTCATGAGTATAGAATTTTTAATTTCTGTGCAGTGACCTATTACACAGTTGTTTCCAATTATAATGTTGCCCCGCAAGTATGATCCTTGACGAATATCATTATTTTTGCCGATGATCGCAGGGCCTTTGATGATAGCTGTGGGTTCTAAAACAGTTCCTTTGTCAATCCGAATATTAAGATCTTTCGATATGATGGGGGTATCCAGTTTTATCCATTGCTTTACAAAGATGGTTTTAAGGGAACTATTAGTATCGATGAGCAGGTCAGAGATGGATTCGATAACGTTGCCGGCGGCTTCTTCTTCCAATATTTTTCTAATAGTAACATTGAGGTTTTTGATAGGATCCCAAACTTGCTCGATATGGTTAAAAACATTTTTATGCTTAAAGTAATCAAGTTTCGGGAAATAGGTATCTGAAATATTACTCATAATGTTAAGTGTGAAGAAAAATAGAGTTATTCATAATTATGCCTTAAGGTAACCGTTGCCTTTGAAAGAAACAACATTTTATATTCGCATAGAACTTGAAATAATTATATTTCAATCATTGTATTTCTTTGTCGATAAGTACCATTTCCCTAGGCTTGTGAGGGTGTGCCCATTTTTGGTTAATTGAATTAGACCTTGTTTCTTCATTTCTGAAAGGACTCTTTCTTTCGCGGGTTTTTTTAATTTTAGTTTGTTGTTTGAAAGAGGTCCGTGTATTAGTTGATTCAGAACATTCTCTTCCAATTTGTAAAGGTGATTTTCAAAATCTTTAATGTGAAATAGCAGTACTTTGGAACATTTTTCACCTATATACTTTAATTTCGAAGCGCTCTTCATCGGTCCTCTTAAATTAACGCCTATTTTATTTTCAGTTCCAGAGTTACGAACAAAAACAGCTGCACGATCTTTTTTATTTGAATTTAGTGTGATGTATAACATGTTAGGCTCAGCGCTAAAGCTAGTAAAGCTTGGGATGAAGCCTTTTCGGCGAGCTTCTTGATGTATAGATTTTTTTACTTTGTTCCATAGTTGTGAGTTTTTATAGAAAAGTTTTTTGTTTATATAGTAGATATAGAAAGTTTTTTTATATCCAGGTGGAAATGGGCGGACCAGGTTTGAAAAATAGGTTCGAGTTGATTTTTCGCCTAATAAAACTTGGGTTGCGAGAAATGTGTTTACCGCACTTTTAATGCCATTACCTAAAAAAACTTTCACTTTTTTTTCATTTTCTAACCTAAGGTAGCCTTCAGTAATACAATGGCCAGTTTCCTCGCTACCAATAGAAAAAATATCTTTTTTATAAATTTTCGCGACACGTTCTATATCTTTATCAATTTTCGCAAGCTGATTTGATTCTGAATTTAGTTCTTCTACGTCTATAACGTTTAAAGAATTTTTATTTTTAAGGTTTTCCCATTTTTTAAGTGCTCTTGGTAGAGATGATTTTTCCTCAATAGATTTTTTGGCTACTCGGATTTGTTTTTCTATCATAAGCAATATAATTTTTAGCAAGATCCATTTATCCCCCACAGGCGTAAGAACAGGAGTAAATCCCAACTCTGTAACTGCAACCAATGCATTAAGGTCACTTTCAACGGTGTTAATGTACCTTGCTCTTTTGTATCGTTCGGGATTAGAAATTATTAGATGTTTAGCTTGAAAAAACGCCGCTTCATCTCCATTCATAACAATCAGCACATCCCTGGATGCATCGTAGTCTAGTCTATAGAATCGATCGCCATCAGCATCAAAAACTGCCCCACAAATTCTTTTACTTCCATTAGCAACTGAAGTTCGGTTTTTGTGACCAAGTTTAAACAGCTTTATGATGGCTGGGTGCTCTGAAAATATACCAGATCCTTTTTCGATCATTTCTTTTGTTACAATAGTTTTGCCCTCTAAGTCAGCCACGCCACTTTTTAAATTGACATTACCGTTTAGCATGGAATTGACTTCTATTACATCGCCGAATCCTAATTGATGAAATATTTTAGCTGCGATTTCAGAGAGTGATCCGTTGGCAGGGTCAACAACTAAGATGATATTTCTAAAAAGGTTTTTTTCTAATTCAGGCGAGATCCATGTGTTTTCGGGTGCTAGAGAAAAATTACAAAACAATTCTAACGCATCTCTCCGAGCGTCAATTCGCTTTCCCTTTAGGGAAAGTTTCTTTAGATCCGAGGGCTCTGTTTCAAGGACGGCACTTGTCAAGAGAACGTCGTCACCAGGCAATAGTTTTAGACCTTTGAATGAAGAAAAGGTTTTAATACCGTTCTGATCTCTTGGGTTATGAGAAGCGGTTACCATAAAACCACCACAAGCATTTTTATACAGCATATACATTGGAACTAGTGGTGTGGGAACCATGCCTACAATCATTGCATTTACGCC
>ERZ651768.2573-NODE-2573-length-12498-cov-7.385154_pt1 | contig 12498 bp, 8 predicted proteins | sample MGYA00514754_ERZ651768 | MGnify/ENA metagenome assembly ERZ651768 | reverse complement strand
ATGCTACAACAGCAACAACATTAGCAACAGCAAGAACTATTGGTGGAGTAAGTTTCAATGGTTCTTCTAATATTAATTTACCAGGTGTTAATGCTGCTGGTAATCAAAATACAACTGGAAATGCTGCTACAGCAACAACAGCAGGAACAGTTACAACAGCTGCTCAACCTGCCATTACTTCTGTTGGTACTTTGACTGGGTTGTCTGTTTCTGGTACTGCTGATATTACAAGTGGAACATTAGGATTAAGAGTTCGTGCTGGTAATTCATCTAACGGGACAACTGATAATCAAATTGTTATGGGTTATGGTGGTTCTCTTAGTTATTGTCATACTATTAAAACAAGACATCAAGCTGGTCAAGATAAAGATAATGCTATTGATTTTTATGTATGGGATTATGGAACTGATGCTGCTGCAACTATTGGGACAAAAAAAGTTTTTGCTATTGATGGTAATGGAACTAATGGTGAAACAATTACTTATGGAAATTCGATTGTTAATGGTAACGTTGGTATTGGTACTGATAATCCTATAAATAAATTAGATGTTGATGGTGATATCGTAGCATCTGGTGATATTACTGGTTTTGGAACAGTATCAGATATTAAATTAAAAGAGAATATTCAATTGTTAGATGGTTCATTAGAAAAAGTTATGAAAATGAAACCAAGTAAATTTACATGGAAAGACGATATTAATCATAAGAAAGCAGGAACAGAAGATGAAGGTTTTATAGCACAAGAAATGGAAAAAATTGTTCCAGTTATTGTAGAAGAAATTAAATGTGGAAACTGGTGGAGTGGTTCTGATACATATAAAAAAATAAATTATCATAAAATTACAACATATTTAGTTGGAGCCGTACAAGAACAACAAAAAATGATTGAAGAACAAAAAAATATTATAGAACAACAACAAGAAATGATAAATACTCAACAAAAAATGATGGAAAAGTTTAAAAGAGAATTAGATAAACATCATATTTAAAGTGTGATAAAAATTGATTATTATAATAATGTAAATATTATAATAAAATGGATAAACTAGAATATGATAAAATACAAAATAAATTAGAATTAATTTTAGATAACTATAATTTCTTTGAAAAGAACAAAATTTTTAAAAATGATTTTGATATTGAAACAAATATAATTTTTAAAAATTTTTTAAATTCTTTCAGAAATTTAATAAAAGAAGATAATAAAAAACAATTTAATATTTTACAAAAATTTTTTCTAAATTTTACAGAAAATGATTTTTTAGAATTAAATACAGATATTCATTCATACGCTAACTTTGATAAAGATAGAAAATGGTTACAAACAGGCTATCCTGTATTAGCACGTTGGACAGATTATTACACATTAGGAAAAGATACACGAAATCTTGTATTTAATATTATACAAAGTAAAATGAATATAACTAATAATGATAATAAATATCCTCATATTTCAACAAAACCTTATTTAGTTATAGATTTAGTTCCATCATATAAACAAAAAGAAATATTAGAATGTGGTGGATACGAAAAAATGTATAATTTGAATAAAACTAATATTTTATTACTTAATAAACATAAATTTATGAATATTTTAGATTTAAATGAAAATAGTTTAGGCTTTTCAATATTTACTCAATCATTTCCTATTTGGGGAAAATTAACCACAAATGATAAAATATTTGCCGAAATAGTTGATTTTATTTCAATATTGGCTCGGATTGATAAAGATGTTATTCATAAATATAAGCTTATTAAAAAAGATAAAAAAGTTATAAAAAAAATAAATGAACCAATGTTAGAAAATCTTAAAGAATTTTTATCAACATCTAAAAATGAATTTAATTTAAAAGAAAATGAATACGAAATAATTAAAGAAATTAATGTTGGTTCTCATAAATATACATTCATAGAAACAAATGATGATACTTTTAATCAAATTAAAAGAAGTAATTCATCAGATACATATTCTAAATTATTTGAAAAAGTTTGGTTAAAAAATAATTAAGAAAGAAATTTATTAATTGTATGAGATACTCTTCGACCTTCATCTATAGCATTAACAACCAATGATTGCCCAATTCTACAATCACCTGCTACGAAAATTTTATTATTATGAGTAGAATAGTGAAATAATGTCATTATATTATTCTTTTCATTTTGTTCAAGATTAAATGAATCTAATAAAGTTTTTTCTGTTCCGATATAACCAGCGGATATAATAACAATATCACAATCCCAAAATTTTTCACTATTTGGAATTTCTATAAAATTTTTATCAATATTAACAGTCTTAACAAATTTTACATTATTATCATCAGCAATAAATTCTTTAACTAATATTTGATATTCTCTTGGATCTTTACCAAATGAATGTATTACCTCTTCATGTCCATAATCTATTTTGTATATTATTTCTGGTTCAGGCCAGGGATTTTCAATACTTCTATTTTTAGGAGGCTTTTCACTTCTATTAAAACATACTAACGAAGAACAATTATTTCTAACCCCTGATGCTAAACAATCTGTTGCTGTATCTCCACCACCAATAATTATTACTTTTTTATTATTTGTTGAAAGTTTTTCATCATTTGAAATTTTCAACAAATTTTTGGTATCATTTTTTAATATATCCATAGCAAAATGAATATTATTTAAATTTCTACCTTTGATATTTAAATCACGAGGAACTGTACTTCCAACAGCTAACAATATCGCATCATAATTATCTAATATCACTTGAGCACTATAATTATTTCCTATATCAGCATTAACAATAAAATTTATACCTTCTTTTCTAAGTAAATCTATTCTTCTGTCTACTATACTCTTATCTAATTTCATGTTAGGAATTCCATACATTAACAATCCTCCAACTTTATCATCTCTTTCATAAACAGAAACATTATGACCATTCTGATTAAGTAAATCTGCCGCCGATAATCCACAAGGACCACTTCCAATAATTGCAACTTTTTTATTTGTTCTTACTTTTGGAATATTTGGTTTTACCCACCCTTTTTCCCAAGCATTATCAATAATTGCATATTCAATATTTCTAATTTTAACTGGATCGTTTGTAGCCAACGCTAAAGTACAAGATGATTCGCATGGTGCTGGACATACAAGACCTGTCATTTCACTCATATTACTTGTTTTTTTTAAAATATTATATGCTTTTTCCCAATCATTATTTTTAACTAATTGATTCCATTCTGGAATATAATTATTTAAAGGACAACCATGTGGTTTAACGTGACACCAAGGTGTCCCACAATCTAAACATCTTGATGCTTGGTTTACAATATTTTGTTTGGAATAATTTTCTGAAATTGAACCAAAATCTTTTATTCTTTCTGTAACATTTCTGTTCTTTATAGATTTACTTTTATTTAAAAAATCTTTAGGCTTAGATTTACTAAACCATCTTTTAGATATATAAAAAATGTTTTTCATTAGATTTAATATAATAAAATTATATTTATATTATACTTTAATTTTATAATATTAAAATTACTATTAGAAATTCTATTTTATAAAACAACTGGAACAATTTTTTTGAATTTAATTATTTCATCCTCCCAATTATTAATAATAAATTCAGAAAGTTCTGAATCAGTTTTTTTATAATGTTCCTTAATTTGATGTAATATAAAAATTTCATCTTCTTTATCAACAGGTTTTACATCTACAGAAATTTTATTTATATTATTCTCACATAAATTTTCAGTATCATAAACATATACACTACCCCCTGACATTCCCGCACATAAATTTTTATCAACTTTTCCTAAAATTAATACACTTCCACCCGTCATATATTCACATCCATTTGTCCCGATTCCTTCAACAACTATATTAACACCAGAATTTCTTACAGCAAAACGATTACCAGCAATTCCATTTATATATGCATTTCCTTCAATCCCACCATAAAAACATGTATTTCCAACTATCATATATTTAGATGATGGAATATCACATTTTTCATATTTCTTAACTATAATATTCCCCCCAGACATACCTTTTCCTACATAATCATTACACCCACCAGTAACTTGTATTGTTACACCTTTTTGTAAAAAAGCACCAAGTGATTGCCCAGCAATACCAGTTAAATTTATATCTATTTTTTTATCAGGTAATCCATCTTCCCCATATAATTTTGAAATTTCATGACTTAACATTGTACCTACACTTCTATCTAAATTATTTACATTACTATTAATAACAACATTATCCATATTATCTAAAGCCTTTTTAGAAATATCAATGATATATTTATTTAATTTATTATCCAAATGTCGTTTAGAATTTTGTAAATTTGAAAAAATTTTGTTATAATCTATATCATTATCTACTATAAAATCTAAATCAATATTATCTTCAAGCGATTCCAATTTATCATATCTACCAACCATTTCATCCATTGATTTAAAACCTAATTGAGCCATTATAACTCTAATTTCTTCTGCCAATAAAAAGAAATAATTAATTACATTTTCAGATTTTCCAGCAAATTTTTGTCTTAGAATTGGATCTTGTGTAGCTATTCCAACAGGACATATATTCAAATGACATTGACGCATCATTATACAACCAATTGTTATTAAAGGAATTGTTGCAAAAGCAAATTCTTCAGCACCTAGAAGACATGCTATTACAACATCTCGTGAGGTTTTTATTGATCCATCCACTTGTAATTTAACTTTATTCCTCAAATCATTTTTTACAAGTGTTTTGTGCGTTTCTGTTAATCCTATTTCCCAAGGCGTCCCACAATATTTAATTGAATTCCAGCTAGCAGCACCAGTTCCCCCATCATGTCCCGATACAACTATGTGATCAGCATTACATTTTGCAACACCTGACGCAATTATCCCAATACCATTATTTGATACCAATTTTACACTAATTGAAGCATCACTATTAGCATTTTGTAAATCATATATTAATTGGGACAAATCTTCTATTGAATAAATATCATGATGAGGTGGAGGAGAAATTAAAGTAATACCTTCTTTTGTATTTCTTAAACGAGCCATCTCATCTGTAACTTTAAACCCGGGCAATTCCCCACCTTCTCCAGGTTTAGCACCTTGAGCCATTTTAATTTGTATTTGATCCGCATTAGATAAATAATTCGATGATACACCAAAACGACCAGAAGCAACTTGTTTTATAGCAGAATTTCTTCTTGTATTAAATCTTTTACTATCTTCACCCCCTTCCCCTGTATTTGATCTACCACCAAAACTATTCATACCTAAAGCTATTGTTTCATGTGCCTCTTTAGAAATAGAACCTATACTCATTGCTCCTGTACAAAATCGTTTTACAATATCCTTTGCCGATTCAACCTCATCTATTGGAATCGATTCTGTATTATTTTCTTTGAATTTTAAAAGACCTCGTATTGTACATTTTTTATTCAAAATATCAGTTGATTTTAAATATTCACTAAATTGTTCTTTATTATTTAATTTTACAGATTTTTGTAATTGATATATAATTTCTGGACTATTATAATGTATTTCTCCACCCTCTCTAAAACTATATTGTCCATCAACAATATTACTATCATTATAAACATTTTCGTGATGTTCTACAAATATTTCTTTTATTTTATCAAAATTTACAACATTTATTGTATTACGCATATCCGGAAAACAAGTTTCCAAAATATCTTTATCAAATCCTATCGTTTCAAATTTACCAGCACCTTTATAACTCTGTAATGATGATATACCCATTTTTGACATAATTTTGTAAATTCCCTTATTAATCGAATTTCGATAATTTTCATATATTTCTTTTCTCCTATATGGAATATTACTATTATCTAAATGATATTTTATTGATTCAAATGACATATATGGACATATAGCATCTACACCAAATCCTAATAGACAACAAATCTGATGTGATTCTCTTACACCACCAGATTCCACAATAATTGTTACTTGATTTCTAATTCTTTGTCTTAATAAATAATTATGTAAAGCACTTGACATTAAAATAGATGGAATTTGAATATTATTTTCACTTACATTTCTATCCGTTAATACAATTGTATTAATATCTTTATCAACAATTTCATTATACGTTTCTTCACATTTTTTTAAAATTATATCCTTTAAATTCCTATTATCACCTTTTGAAAAAGTCATATCCAAAATATCTGTATTTATGTCTTTTATTTTATTTTTTTTTATAAAAGACATTTCTTTGTTCGTTAATACCGGACTTCTTAAAATGACCGATTTTACCCTATTTTCAGAAATTTCTAAAATATTTGTATCTTTCCCAATAGGACATTCTAAAGTCATTACATAATTTTCTCTAATCGAATCAATTGGAGGATTAGTAACTTGGGCAAAAGAATGCTTAAAAAAATCAAATAAATTTCTTTTCTTCTTTGATAAGAATGCTAATGGTGTATCATTTCCCATTGAACCACTTGGCTCACTTGAACCTAAAAACATTGGTGTTAAAATAATGTTTTTTACTTCATCCGATACACCAAATAATTTAAATTTATTCTCAATATCCGATACTTGCTCTATCTTATAATTCTTTTCTTTAGAAATTATATCATCTAAATATTCAATATCTTTAACCCATTTTGTATAATCATATTTAGAAGCATAATGCTCCTTAACATCCAAATTTTTTATCACCCCTTTATTTTCCATATCCACTAATAAAATATCCCCCGGAAGTAAACCACCCATTTCCTTTATTGAATTTTCTTTTATATTATGTAAAACACCAGATTCACTTGATATAATTAATTTATCGTCATCTGTTAAACAATACCTACTAGGTCTTAACCCATTTCTATCTTGAATTACACCAATATGTTCTTTATTCATAAATCCTATTAAAGCAGGTCCATCCCAAGGTTCAAGAGAACATGAATGATATTTGTAAAATGATTGAACTTCTTGTGTCAAATTGTTATTCGTTTTCCACGCCTCTGGCATTGTCGTCATTAAAATTTCAGGTAATGAATATTGACTTGACATCGTCATCCATTGAATAAAACTATCAAAGTTACCAGAATCACTCATATTATTTGTACAAATCGGATAAAAATCTTTTGTCTTTTTTCCATAAACTGGACTAAACATATTACTTTCACGAGTTTTTACCATATTTTTATTTCCATCAATTGTATTTAATTCTCCATTATGACAACTAATACGATATGGCTGTGCTCTATTCCATGATGGTTGCGTATTTGTTGAAAAACGCGAATGAACCATCGCCATATAACATTCAAATGACTTATCACCTAAATCATTATAATATTGAAATAATTGCTCACAATTAAATTGACCCTTATATACAATTGTATCATTTGATAAACTACAAATATAAAAACCATTTAAAATGTTTTTATCTGAATCAATCTCATTTGTTGAAATTTTTTGAAGAGAATATAAATCTTGATTTAATATATCTGTATTATTTACCCTTTTTACAAATATTTGCTCTATACAGGGTTCACTGCTTCCAGAAACTAACCCCAAACAATTACTATTTTTTTTAATATCTCTCCACATTAATATTTCTAATCCCAATTTCTTAGCATTTATATCTAATACCCTTTTACACATTTCTCTTGAATTTGAATCAATCGGTAAAAAAACTATACCTGTTCCATATTTTCCAACTTCCGGTAATAAAATATTATTATCTTTTAATAATTTAGATTTATAAAATTCGTGAGGAATATTTACCATTATTCCAGCACCATCACCATTTAATGGATCATCCATACAACCCCCTCTATGTGTCATATTTAATAGCATTTGATTAGCATCTTCCACTATTGAACGATTTGACATTCTATTCATATCGACAATAATACCAATACCACATGCAGATTTTTCATTCATATTTAAATGTCTATAAAATCTCTTATTATTTAATAAATTACTACCATAAGGAAATATCTTTTGTAAAGGAACAATTCTATTAACTAAATTTAAATTATTTCTAACTAATGCTAACATAATTTAGATTTATTTATAATTATCAACTTTTTTTACTTAATATACTTTTACTAAAAATATAATCCAATTCAACTTGAATTGTCATTGGTATTATTATATTTTTAAAAAAATTAACAATTACATCTGGATTTTTAATTCCATTTTTAATCGACTTTTCACGAACTCTTTCCAATACCTTCAATTCTACATTTACATTCTTTAATTCCGAACTTATTGATATATCATCATCTTTACTTAATAATTCATTGTAAATTTCGGGAGATTTTTGATATTTTGCTTCCATTACTAAAATACCATAGTGAATTCGTTTTGAAATTGCTTGCAAATTAAAGATATCGCATAATACTGAATCACCATAATTAGCATCATCACCATTACTACATAAATCTTTTAAAAAATTTAAATACGATATTTTTATCCACGGACTAAAATTTATCTTTTTTGAAAATTTTAATATATCATCCGGAATTTTACTATTATAATCCCTTTTTACTACACTCTGTGATAAACCCTTATAAAAAGGTCGCTCATCAAAACATTCATAACGCCCAGCAATCGCATGTACATTCTCAATTGGCTTGAACATAAAATCAAAATATGTTCCCTCATAATTATTACTAAATAAAAATTTTTTGGAATTATGTTCATAAATTGCATTATTATGTTTAAATCTTGCTCTTTGACAAAGACCCTGGATTATAATATCCTCCAAATTAATTAATTTTTCTCTCACTTTTTCTAAATCCATTTAACAGTTATATATTATTACTAAAATCATTTATTTAAATAATTATTATTTTCTTTTTCAAATACTTTCGATTTATCTTTTATCTTCATTGTACCACCATATTCCTTGATATCTTCCTCAATTTGATTAATAATTTTATCCATTTTTTTTATACCTTCATCTGTGTTTAAACATCTCATTGTAATAGAATATAAAGGACAATTTATTACACACATTTTTATACCTTCACATTTATTTTTTATTAAAACATTTTTTATACCTTGAATACCATGATGAGTAAAACATGTCATTTCAATTGTAGCACGAATCTCTCTCTCCTTAGCCTTAAATTTCTTTTTCATTGTAGTAATTAATAAATCTTTTATATCTTGTTCTAAATCATAATTATCTATTAATTCTGGATTTTCTACAAATTTATCCAAATAATCATAAATATGACCACCATCTTCTTCACACAACTTCCAACCAAATTTTTCGTACAAATTTAATAAAGTCATTTCAGAATTTACTAAAACAGTTTTAAACAAACTATGAACAAATTTACATTTTATCCATTGAAGTTTTATAAGTTCTATTTCATTGGCTGAAACATCACGTTTTGAAATATCAGTATATTCATTATCCATTTCTGTTAAAACTTGGCAATAAATTACCTGTTTTTTTCTTAAAGGTATTTTACCACGAAAACGCCTACGTTGAATATTTCTAAGACTTAACATCGCCTCAATATTATTATATTCTAATAATTTACAATTAACAAAAGATTCCTCAATTGAAATAACTTCAGCTATTACTATGTCATCTTTATTAGGTTTTTCATTAATATACATTCTACATGTATCATTTTTATTATAAGAACTCATTTTCTATATTATTATGTATATAATTTACTTTTATATCATTATCTCTATCTAATATTGATGCCATAGTTGTCTAACATATGTAACAAATAATTATATCCTTTGCCATTTCGTAAAATATTAATATTATCTTTATCAGAAAAATCAATTATTGTTGAAGAATCTCCATCCAAATCTAATTCTTCTCTATCTAAAATATATGAAAGATTATTCCAAATTTCATAAAAATCATCTGTCTTTATTGAATTGCCGTTATTTGATAAATTCGCAGATGACAATACAATACATTCACTATCTAAATTCGATAAAATTTTACTAATATCATTATTATAAATAAAACGAATGCCTATAGTATCTATATCTGGATTTAAATATTTTGGAACATTTACACTCTTTTTAAATATTAATGTGTAACATCCAGGTAATAAAGTTTCTAAAATATCTTTACTTATATTGACATCCGCATATTTGTATACATCTCTAATACTATTTACACATATACACAAAGGTTTGTCAAATTTCCTTTGTTTCATTTCATAAATACTTGTTATTCCACGAAATGATTTTATATCACATGCTAAACCATATACCGTATCTGTTGGTAAAGCTATTACACCATCTTTTTCCAAACAATCGCATAATTCCTTTGCTAAATCATCATTTATTTCTACACCACTACCTAATTTAATATACTCAACCATTTAAGTTTTTATATCTTATAATTGTTACTTATCATTATATAGATTATAATTATTTTTAGACTTATATTATTTTCCTTCTTACTATTATATAAGTTAGATGAATTTTTTTGGCATTTCTAATAACATATTATCCATAATTTTGTATATTGTAACCATATTAGTATTAGTAGTTTTTGGTATAGTTATATCCAAAATTTTAAAAAAATATATTAATAATATTCCAGAAAAAAAAAGAACATTTTTACAAAAATTCCTTTCTGATACCATCGCAAGAAATATTATAATAATTGGTGGAGCATTTCTTATTTTAAAATTTATCATTGACCCACTATTCAATTACATATTTCCAGCAATTGCCATTGGTGGATCACTAATTGGGGGAAATAATAATGATGATCAAAAAGAAATTGAAGTAAATACAAATAATAATCTTGTAAATATAGAACCACAACAACAAAATAATGATGATGATCAAAAAGATATTGAAATAAATAATATAGAAAATAATCTTACAAATATAGGACTACCACAATCTCTAGAGCATATATCCTCGCGAATGAGAGCTGAACGACAACAACAAAATGAACTCTCTAATCTATCGAGACCTAGTTTCATGGAAGCATTACCAACTAGACTAAATGTAATCGAAAATAATAATGATGATGAAAAAATAGCAGAAATTCCCGAAAATAATAATGATGATGAAAATAATGATGTAAATAATGAAATTGGAAATAATGTAAATAATGAAATTGGAAATAATGAAAACCAAAATGAGAATGAGAATAATAATATTGTTCTATTTCCAGAAGGAGAAAAAAATCAAGAAAATGTAGAAGACAATAACATAAATATAGAACCACAACAACAAAATAATTCACAAATAGGAGGTAAAAAAAAAATTGGAAGACCAAAAAAAATAAAATCTGCTGCAAAAGTTAAACTTGGAAAAACAAATAAATGGGCAATTGCTGTTAAACGAGCAAGAAAAGCACTAGGATTAACTGGTTTTGTTCCTTTAAATAAAGGCGGAATGTTTTATAAAACAGCAAAATCATTTTATTACGAATTAACACATTAAAAAATAAAATTGAAATAAATTATTTATTTTTAAAAATTAAATATATTCAAATAATTTATTTAAAATATGACAACTTATACCTTGACTGAAATGTTTCCAAATATTGATGAATCTGTTATTAGTTATGTTTATACAGAAACAAATGGAAACTTAGAAAAATCAATTAATTTAATTTTAGAAATGATTAATAAATCTGATATTAGTAACTACGTTATGGAACAATCTCATAATAGTAATACTCCGATTAAACAAAAAACACATGATTTTTTAAATCTAAATATACCTATCGTAAGTAAAGATACTGAATCAAAACATAATGAAGAAGATATCAATGTAAATGACGAAATTTTAGCAAAAACACTAAATGACGAGATTCTTGCTAGAACAATTCAAGATATTCTTATGTTTGATTATATTAACAATAATCAAAATAATCAAGAAGATATATCTACAAAAAAAAAGAAGGAACATTTTACAAATAAAAAAAAATTTTTTAAAAAATTCGGAAAAAAATTTACAGAACTTTTTTCAAAATTTTCATGTGGGTGTGTAGGACGAAATAATAAAAAATATAATCAAATTGATATGGAAGAACCACTTAATAATAGTTATAATATTGACATACTTAACAAACAAAATAATAATATGGACGAAGATTCTGTGTATGAAGTAAAAAGTGAAGATATCAATCTTGAAATAGAAGAACCAGCCTTACAATATATGAATAAATCTCCACGCTCTATTTCATCAAGTAAAATTTTTATTTAAATTTAAATTTCCATTTAAATTTTGGATACTTGCAACAAAATGGAAAACATTTAGATTCTTTATTTTTTTGTTTTTTATTTTTTTTTTCTTCCTCTAATCTTTTACGTTCTTCTTCCTCTTCCTCTTCTTCTAATCTTTTACGTTCTTCTTCCTCTAATCTTTTACGTTCTTCTTCCTCTTCCTCTTCCTCTTCTTCTAATCTTTTACGTTCTTCTTCCTCTAATCTTTTACGTTCTTCTTCCTCTAATCTTTTACGTTCTTCTTCCTCTAATCTTTTACGTTCTTCTTCCTCTTCCTCTTCCTCTTCTTCTAATCTTTT
>ERZ651768.2570-NODE-2570-length-12503-cov-3.023580_pt1 | contig 12503 bp, 12 predicted proteins | sample MGYA00514754_ERZ651768 | MGnify/ENA metagenome assembly ERZ651768 | reverse complement strand
TTAGCCTGGTGATTGCCAATTAGTGGAGTAAAATATTTATTATCCCTATACAAAAACTCAGTTCCAACATCATTTAATGAAATTTCTTTAGTTGAATCAATTTTAAAAGTTTCTACATTATGTTTTTTTGCATTTTTCAATAAAATATCTTCCACAATTGGATTCTGCTCTGAATAAACCAGTGGAATATTTTCTTTCAAGATACCGGATTTCTCTTCTGAAATCGTTTGCAAATCTTTACCCAGGATTTCCATATGATCTAATGAAATAGGGGTCATAACAGTGAGGTTTGGAATAATGACGTTGGTAGAGTCAAGCCTACCACCCAGGCCTGTTTCAATCACTGCAATTTCCACTTTGTGTCGTCGAAAATGATCAAAAGCTATGGCAGTCGTCGTTTCGAAAAAGGTGGATTGTAGCCTAAGAATGGATGGTTCCGCTGTTTTCATAAATGCAACTATCTCAGCATCTGTAATTGAATTGCCATTTACTCTGATTCTTTCATTAAAATGAACCAGATGAGGCGACGTATACAACCCAACTTTCTTACCTTCTGACTGCAAAACGCTTGCAATCATCGCGCAAACAGATCCTTTTCCATTTGTCCCCGCTACATGAATTGTTGTCAATTCTGTTTGAGGATTTCCAATGAATTCCAATAAACGGCGAGTTGGTCCCAGTCCTAAATTGATTCCCATACGCTGGAGTTTGTAAAGGGAATTCAGAACAGATGAAAAATCAGAAGTCGTCAATATAAGATACGCTTGTTATGGAAGTCTCAATAAATTTCCCCGCCAGTGATTTGAACGATTGAACCGAATCGGTAACATGACAATTGATGCTGCGATTGGGATTGTCATCCGAATTCAATCGTTCTTCGTTCAAAACCATTTTTACTTTTTCTGCAGTTGCATTGCCGGAATCAACGAGAGTTATGTCTCCAGCCAAAACTTTTTTAATTGTATCTTTTAATAATGGATAGTGCGTACATCCCAAAATCACCGTATCCACACCCGATAGAATGATTTTTTCAAGGTATGTTTTTGCAATATTTTCCGGAACGTCTCCACTGATCCATCCCTCTTCCACCAACGGAACAAAAAGTGGACAAGCCTGACTGACGACGGAAATTGTTGAATCGTATTCTTTTAGCATTTTCACATAATTACCTGAGCGAATGGTTGCATAAGTCCCCAATACGCCAACACGATTATTCATTGTAATTTTCAGCGTTGCTTCCACACCTGGTTCAATCACGCCGATAATCGGAATATCAAATTCCGATCTTAAAAAATCCAAAGCCAGTGAAGATGCTGTGTTGCACGCTATTATGATGATCTTACACTCATGATTAACCAACCATTGGGTTATCTCTTTAGAAAATTGTTGCACTCGCTCCATACTTTTGTTTCCATACGGAACTCGAGCCGTATCGCCCACATAATGGATTGATTCATGGGGTAAGGATTTTGAAATGGAATCAACGACGGTTAAACCGCCAATGCCGGAATCAAAAATACCAATCGGTCGATTATCCATCATTCCTCCGTCAACAATTTTTCCCGAGAATATTTAAAACGTTTGATTGATTCATAAATAGCTCCAGCGATCAATTGATGATATTTTGGTTGTTTTAATTTTTTTTCTTCAGTGGGATTCGATAAATATCCGACTTCGACCAAAACATTAGGCATGGAAGCTCCGATCAAGACATAAAAACCAGCTTGTTTCACACCACGGTTCGGTGAATCCAATTGCTTGTCCAATTCCATCTGTATGATGGAAGCAAGGTTTTCGCTTTCCTTCACAAACATACTTTGAGCCATCGTCGCCATAATGAGTCCTTCTCCAGATAATTTTTCATACCCGTTCTTTTTTTCTTCCATCTGAATAACAGAATTTTCTCTTGAAGCCACCGCAACTGCATCTTCACTTTTACCTGGACTTAAAAGGTACGTTTCGAAACCCTGGATGGTTCTATTATTATTCGCATTGGCATGAATACTGATAAACAATTTTCCATTATTTTCATTTGCTATTTCCGTCCGTCTGCGCAGAGGAAGCCATACATCCTCTTCCCGAGTATAAACAACTTTGATTTTAGTATTATTCTCCAGTAACCGTCCGATGCGTTTTGTAATATCCAAAACAATGTCTTTTTCTTTTGTGCCGTATTTACCTTGAGTCCCGCCATCCTTCCCGCCATGGCCTGCATCAAGGACTACCGTATCCAGACGCCAGCGGTCTTTTACATCCTCAATTCTGTCTTTCATTTGCCCAAGTGGTGTCCTTAAAGTTATAATTATTTCATTTGGATCTAAGCTTTGATACCAATCGTGGCTAATGATTTCCCTGCCAAGTTTAAACGCTACTTGGGCTGTTTCTCCAATTTGATCAGATTCAATTTGGCGAACGACACCACGAGTCACACCATCATTGATGGATACTGTGTCTACCAAGGCACCGGCGACTGTCAAATAAAACCACCTATGTTTATTGACAAAGGAACTGATGTTTCGTTCTGAAAAAGGTTTTCTGGTTTTTAAACGAATGATTGTGCCATTGGCTTTTTCCTCAATATCAATTCCAGTGATGTTAAAACGAACCACATCAATATCAAGAAATTCCTTTTCCAGATCGAAATTTAAACCAGGAAGAATCGTTGATTTTAAAATATGTAAAAAATCTTCTGCTGGAACATAAAGATCATCGGGTTCAACTTTCACAATTTGAGGCATTTGAAACGGTTGATCGTCGATAATGATAAAGCTGGTATGTCCAGAGATTTTTATTCTTCGACCGGTTATATAGAGAACAAGTTTTTTCCGATCTTTATTCTCATAAAGCTTTGAAGATAGAGATTGGGCAAGATCTTTAGCAGAGATATATAATTTTTTTGACTCAGATAGAGTCTTGATTTCTGATTCCATCCCTGTATTGCGATTGAATACTTGAATATTCGCAAACAGTAGTTCCGTTGAGAATATGAATAAAATGATTATTTTGTAAAACATTAGTTAAAATTTATTCTAAGGATGGATGTTGTCCCAGTGATATGAAATCATAATGCCATATTAATCAAAATTGCAGATCTTACTATTGGAATTGCATTAAAGTTCCATTCATCCCAACCGGTGGACAGCCGAAAATGAAGTGCGCTCATACTACTTGTTTTGAGAGTGATGCCACACCCAAAATAATGGCCGGACTTCGTAAAAACCTTTGTTCGCATTTCACCAGGCAATGTGACGTCCCAGAAATATAATCTAGTCGAATAATTATCAATCCACGATGACATCCAAAACATTTTTATTGACCACTTGGGTTGGATATATCGATATCTGGTCTGAATTTCCCAACTTCAGGTGAAGTGTAATGGTTTCAAAAGCGGGGAATAACCTATCTGGATATAAAAAAACCACACCCAAACAGAGTATGGCAAATGATGTATGGCGCAATAAATATTTTATTGCGACCATTATTTTCATAAAAGAATGCGCCCCAAGTCCGGGGCGCATTTAAACGAATTTTATCTTCGTATTATTTTTTGTCGTACCACATGACGAGTATCATCAATGCCAGTATACCAGCAAATCCTGCATCGCCGAATTGAGCCATGATACGTCCCAAGCCACCAATGACCCCAAAAAAGTCGTCGAATAGAATGCCTACGATAATGCCGACAATGACGAAGGTCTTGAGCAGATCTGTGATTTGCTCAAGCCACCCGTTTACGGTCTGTAATGCTTTTAGCATAGTTTCCTCCTGTTAACAGGCATGGGCCTCAAGAATATTGAGGCCCTATGAATTTCCTGTGTAATTATCCCAGAAACGAGAGAAGAACCAGCAAAGCTAGCAGACCGGCAAACCCACCGTCAAGAAAGGCGGTTACAAGATCAACTATTCCGCCAACAGGGTCAAATCCAGTTGAGTAAATAATGTTAACGAAAACAAATAACACAATTAGTGCTTTGATTACGCCAACAATTCCAGACGCCGCGTTTGTTACGGTTGTGTTCACATCAGCCATGCCATTACCTCCATGGTTTGGTTATTGTTAAATACGGAGAGAATAAAACCCCGTCTTGTTTGTTATTATTTTTTTTGTATGTGGTTATTATCAGGGTTACACCCATTTGATAAACTAAATTTACTAACAAAGTTAATATTAGCAATATTTTTATTTACCCCTGTCTTTTGACTTGTAATAACAAATTATTTACGGCTGATTCAACCTGATGGACGGATATTGATGATATGCATTTTTCACATAATCTCCAATGATCTCTTTTATGCTTGCAAGATGTATTGGGTTTAACAATTGCTGTCCATTTCCCGACAGGTTTGGTTAATTTCGGATTTTGGAGACCAAAGACAGAAACAACCGGAAGTCCAAGATAGGATGCAAGGTGTCCCGGCATGGAATCCGTTCCAATTAACAGCTTTTGATTCTTTAGCCAGTTCTTGAACATTACCAGATTGCCTTTAAATACATCAATCGAGAATTCTTGTTCTTCCAATTGCTGAATAAGATCTTCGGTTTCCAGTGTTTTTACAATAGAAATATTTTCATACCTCGAGATAGATTTTATCAATTCAGTCCATTTTTCAATCGGCCATGCTCTTCTTGGATCTGCTGCGCCAGCATGACATACGATGGATCCTGAATCATTATAAATTGGATTTTTTTCTTTTTCTCCATCTTTGTTACAGCCTATACCATAAATTAATGATAATGCTCGCTGTGTCTGGTGTTCCTCGAACGGAAATGATTTAGGATAGGTGAAAAAATAGGAACCTCCAGTTGCTGTGTATCCCAATCGTATTTTGGAACCAACATGCCATAAAAACCAGCTGTTCCGCAAGTCCCCTTTAAAATCAATGGCCAGATCTATGTTTCTTTTTCTAAAACTTCGAGCCAATGAACGAACCCTGAGCCATTTAACGGGCGACCATTCCCAGTTTGTCCAAGGAACAAAAACGGAGACAATCTCATCGGCAATATTTAAATCAGTGACAAGATCCTTTGCGCTTTCGCAACACAACAATACCAGTTTTGAATCTGGGAAAGTGCTTTTCAATGCCTTTAATGCTGGTATTATCAGAAAAACATCACCAATTCGATGATACTCGGAGACAAGAATAGATTTTATTTCAACTTCATCTAACGAGTAAGTTTTTCTGAAAAGATTGAAAAACAAATAAAAAGGGGCAATAATTACACTAATAATTCGAGAAAAGAAAAGAAACTTTGGATTATACACCTGGTTTGTCATACAGGCAACCCGATCGATCTATAATAATCATATAGTTTTTTCGATACTTGTGTTACGTCATGATATTTTTCAACCCACGCTTTTGCATGTTTCCCACGATCCAATATTCCCGTTCTGTTTTCCGTTAGTTGGGTTAAAGTCTCTTCAAATATTTCACCGTTAACTGGCATAAACGGGTGATCCGGAATAAAGGACCGATAAGATTCATTCATTTCCGTCAATGTGCAAATTCCCATGGACAGTGATTCAACGGAATTCATACCATAGCCCCAGCCGCCTTTATCGCCTATTTGATCAATAAAAATATCTGATTTTGCCTTGCGTTCCAATGCTTCAGCATGAGAGACGTTTTCAATAAGATCAAACTCAATCAATTTTTCCGATTCCAATGTGCTGCAAACTGAAATGATTAAATCAGACCCTTTATAAAAACGGTTTGTGGGAGCATGCGTAACAAGGACTTTTTTATTCAAACCATCTTTGGGTTGAAATTGCTTTGTATTGAATGGTAGAAAAAGATAATGGATATCTGGATGTTTTTTTAGAAGATCTACTTCATTTGTCAGATTAAGGTCAGACAAGGAGTTCATCATCGGCATGACGCCACGGGTCCGAAGGTCTTCACCGTGATAATGACAGATAATCTTTTTATTCCGAGCTTTCAATTCCCGAACAAAAAATTCATCCTTCAAAAAATCCATCCCGCTTTCAAAATGCACCACATCAAAATCATACAAATTGTGTTCATTAATGGCCTTTAGTACCATTGGGCGCCATAACCAATCCTTAAATTTCAAGAATTGTGAATCAAACCATCCTTCCGGTTCCCAAACGGGAGGACAACCTTCTTTTTCCCTAAAATATCCTTCCTCCCCTCGGTATCTTTGATACACTTGGTTCCGTAGACCGGCCAACCATGGTTTGGTGAAATTGAAGGGTAAGTTTAGGCAAATATCTTCTCCAAAAAATTTTGGAGATTTAAAAAAAGTAACCGTTCGGCATACATTGCCCCGGGCTTCATGTTCCTTTTTCCAAAGTGTAAGTGTGCCTACGGTGTTTTCAGGGGAGATATATAAAATTTTCAAAGCCAATGGTCAACGCGGATAGTTTAATTTTATCCAAGGGATGGAAATGGATTGTTTTCCCGTTTCATCCTTCGGATTGACTGCAATTTTAACTGGAGTTTGATCAAACAATATTTTGGTTTTTTTCGGGGAATCCGTATAAAAGGTTAAACCTTGTAAATGTTCACGTTTAACCAATTTAACGCCAACAGACGTTTCAATTTCCTTAGACACGTGAATTTCCATTTCATCATTCATGATTTTTTTTTGAAAAATAAGGTTTTCACGCATTTCCTTATATTTCAACAATCTGGATGTTGTAGTCATAAACACTTTTTTCTCAATTGTTTTTCGTTTTAAATAATCCAAATGTTTTATCAGTAATTGGGGCAGTCCAGTCATTTTTAAGTGTTCATTGAAATGAGTATATAAAATCATAAATCCCCGGTTTTTTATAAGTCGGTTGATGATGCGTGGCGAAAGTTGTGTTTCAAGATCATTAACGTCTAATACATTCTCCCTGCCCCAAGCATTTATGAAACGAGTGAATTCCCATCCTTGTGTGCCATCTCTGAATCTCATTGATTCACAAAGCTGATTTCCATCATTATAGATGGGATCTATCACATTTCTATAGCGAATATGCTTCATCAGCCATTGAATCATTCTTTTCGTGTAAACAGATAACGTATGATCTGCATCCTGGCCAATAATGTGAGTTGTCTTCCCTATCCAAAAATATTCGCAACCAGCTTCCCTGGTTAAGTCCATATGATATGCGGGGTGATCCGGATCATCGCCATGCATATTCCTGTAATCCCCAACTTTTTGGTGATTCAATCCTATCCCATGATTGATCCAGATCGGAATTTTGACTTTATGTTTTCTAAGTACGGCAAGACCTGCTTCGGCATGAGATCGAGTAAACCCGCCCGCATCAAAATTCCCCCAGGAATGCAACGTATCAATATGTCCGGATTTCCAAGACTCTTCGATCAAGGGGGCGAGTGGAGAACGATTCTCAGATAAACCATCAAAGTAGGATAACTGTTCACTTTCAGAGTTATTGTAAAACCAAAAACTGTTCCCAACCTCCAGTTCTAAGCCTGCTCCGAAAAGAGTCTCGTTTTGGCTGTTGAAATAATCCATAACAGCAATAAACGACTCCATGGAAGAGGCATTGTCAATATCGCTTGAAATTGATAATGCACATTTGAATGGATAAGGAAACCTTCGGAGCTTGGACATCATGTTAGGTTTTTAATCAACCTAGCGGGATTACCGGCCCAGACCGTCTTTGGGGGAATATCCTTAGTGACGATACTTCCGGCACCAACGGATGCCCCGTCTCCCACTTTAATACCGGGCAATAAAACCGAATGAGCGCCTATCCGTACGCCTTCCCCGATTAAAATATCACCTTCATGGCCAGAATGAGCATCATGGGGATTCTCTTTCGATGCTGAAAACGCTTCTGTAGTCATAAATGCAAATGGGCCTATAAGCGTTTCATCACCAATGCTGATTTTAGATTTGGGCCCTGCATAAACATGAGTGCCGTATCCCAAAGAACAGTTGCTGCCAATATGGATGTTTTGGGGATAATTCCCGAATCTGACGGTCGGATCAATGTCCGTATCGTTTCCACAATCTCCAAGATTGGATTTTGCCCATATGTTTCCCGTCAGAAATGAAGTCAACAATAAATAAAACTGTCTCCAAAAATTAAATGAAAACAGCAGCAGAAACTTTTGCAGTTTTTTCATTTGACGAATCTCCATGCTGATAAGTCTTTCTCAACCAGACTAGAAAGAAGTTTAAGGTCTTTCTCATAAAAGTTTTTCATTTTTTTATGAACCTCCTGATTTAACCGCTCCAGTGGTTTCTCTTCTATATTGGCCTGGTGAACCTTACTGGCAAAACCGAATTCAGTTTCGATTCCAACCTTCTTTTTTAGTCCAATTGCTCTATTGACCAATTGGGTGATCCGGGGATATTTAATTCGTCGAGTTGGATTATGCACGTCATATTTAGTGTCAAATGATGAATCTAAACCTAAAAACCGGAGCACATTTAAAAATTCCTGTTCAGTCCTTTCCTTAAAATCATGAAAAAAAACAAAGTGAACGGCATCTGGATCAACTAGAGACAAAAGCCTTTCAACCTGAAATCCCAACTTGGCTATTTTCCCATAGGCAAAAAGTTGTGGATCGGGACAGCCATCGGGAATGTTGATTCCTTTTGCTCTTTCCTCCTGCAAATCCCACGCGCGGTTAAATTCAGTTTCAGTTTCACCAAATACTCTCAAAGCCACTTGATGAAAGGAAAAGGCGATTTCGGAAGGATCTCTCAGCATGACGATGAAGCGGGCGTTCTTATTGAATTTTAGTATTTCCCGTACGGCAACTTTTGAGTATAGATATAATGTAGATGCATCACCGATCGCTTTAGCGGATTTCCTCGAACCGTCAAAACACGCCAAATATTCATCTAGGCTTTTTATACCACCGTTTTCAATATCAGTGCTGAAATAATGAGGCTCTTTCGGATTCGACATGACGATTTCCGGATGGTCTGATAAATACGAATACAAAGAGGTGGTCCCGCTTTTTGGTGCACCCAAAATAAAAAAATTTGGTTTAAAATGGCTCACTGTTCCGATGAAAACATTGTTTTAACATTGTGAAGATTGACAATTCCAAATCCGATCAAACAAAACGGATACAGAAAAGTAATTGCAATATTCACAATGAGAGAATCGTTGAAAATATCGAATAAAGCATAACCGACAATAAGGGAAAAAAGAATAATGCCGATTTTTTTCCATTCGAGATGAATTGGGTATAGCCTCGTGTTAATTCCATACATCAGTAAAGCCATAATGAGAAATGAAGCGCATGTCGCATAGGCAGCGCCCAAAGCCTCAAACTTGGGAATAAGCAAAAAACAAAGTCCAATATTTGAAAGAGCTCCTATAAATCTTGTCAAAGCCGCGTATTTTGGACGATTCTTTAAAAATATTCCAGGTGTTTGGAGTATATAAAACCCATAAAAATAATATCCAAGTGCAATCCAGGGTATGATAGGTAGGGAAGCGTGGAATTTTTCGCCAAAAAACGTATATCCAGCTATGTTGAGTTGTATCAAATCATCTGCCCATAGCAAAAGGCACAACCAAATAAAACCAAGGCTTCCTAAAACAATTGTGTTTACTCTGCCAAATAAATTCCCGGGATGTTTATCTTTTCCTTTTTCTAAAAAATATGGTTGCCATCCCATATTAAATCCGTTTACAAACAATGACACCAAAATTCCCACTTTATATCCTGCATTGTAAATCCCAACAGTTGATAAATCCATCAATAGTTTGAGGATGTATCTATCCGCTACTTCCATTGCCATGGCAAACAGGCCTGCTGGGAGAAAGGGAAGGGCAAAAGCAAAAATGGTTTTCCATTTTTCAATCGATAGATAAGGTAAATGAAATCTTTGCACTATAAAGGGTGAATTCAGTATAAACAATGATCCGGAAGCAATTAGATTACTATAAAAAACGCCTTCAATGCCCATGTTTAACCCGAGAATAAAAAACAAATTGAATGCAATTGTAATCCCTACGTTTATCAAACTAAAGGAAATAAAAAGGATTGGTCGATTCTCAGATCGAAAGCTTAGCATGGGAATTGACCAAATTGAATCCAGAAAAATAATGATACCCATAATCGTAACGTAATTGGGTTCATCAACGCCGAAAAGAACAGGAGCCAGAACACCCCGGCTACTATACCACAAGAACATGAAAGGAATTCCCGTAACAATAAGGGATGTTATTACGTTCGTCATCACGGCTTTTCGATCATCACCTCGAGCAGGAACGTAATTTTTTAAAAATGCGGCACCCATGCCATAACGCATGACCACATTGAGCATGGGAACGAACGTATAAAATAATGCCACTATGCCATATTGTTCCGGACTGAAACGATTGGTGTACAATGGAAGCAGCAAAAACGTTACCAGCCGGGTCAGGATATGCCCAAATCCATATATCAAGGATTGCCGGCCTAATAGTTTTATAGACATGAAGTCAGGTCAGTTTCAGTTCAATGGTATCCCGGAAAATGCCGCTGGCGCCAAAATTTTCCTTAAAGCGGCCCAATCCCATATTGGGTTTTTCATTCACCGTAAATATTCCAAAATCATATACTTTGAATCCAGTCTGAATCGCCCAATCAAAAATAGAGTAAAAAAGATAATTAACGGCTCGGTACTCCTGATAGTCATCATCATGGCTGATGTAAAATGCCAATACAACATGTTCATTAACAATAAAATTGAGGATGCCTGCAATCATCTTTTCATCTAGGAAAGCACCAAATAAATTCACTCTATCCGGGAATCTAGATTTAAGATCCAATATTTCTTCAAGCGAATGGGTGGGCGAGACACCATGGCGAATATTTAAATTCTTTTCCAACAATTCATAAAAATTGGCATAATCATCGGAGAGACTAACTTTCACACCTTTACCCTGTGCGCTGCGAACGGCTCTGCGGTGTGACGGCTTGAATTTTTCCAAATTCTTTTCCAATGTGTTTTCGAGAAAAAGGATACTGGTCACTTCTCTTTTAACATATTCAAATCCCTGTTTAAAAAAGGCAAAATCCAAATAATTGGATAGGCGTTTTTGGTAAAGTGTCGGTGGTAAAGTAATCCTAATTCCATCAAATTTTTCTTTAGCGGCATATTGTACCAAGGCATTCGCTAAAGATATGGCATCAGCAATGGACAAATTCTCCGGTACGGCGAAAGATCCCATGGAAGCACCAGGATGAGAAAAAAGAATTCTATCCCCTTTCAGTATTTTTTCCGCGGCGGGAAAAACCGAAAAAAGACTGTTTTTCTTTGTAACGCATAAACTATGGTCTTTAAACCGATCATCTGCATGGTAATTCAAGAAACGTCTTAAATGAAACAAGGTCCCATTATTGGTTGTAGGTACGAATTTATCCCACAGCAATTCATCCGAAGATCTAAATCGTTTTATTTTTAACATAAATCCTTTTTAATGGAAGAAAAGTTGGGATGTTCCAATAATAAACATTTGGGTTATATCTGTTGAATGGTGTTTGCCGCCAAATCTAATTTGATTCCCTAATTTACGGGAGTAAAAATTGAATTCTAACATTGAAAATATCCATGCCAGGGAAATATTGGATTCCCGGGGCAACCCTACCGTTGAGGTCGAGATTACTCTGAAAAATGGAATCCGGAGCAGAGCGGCGGTTCCATCTGGAGCATCAACCGGTGAACATGAAGCCATTGAACTCAGAGATAAAGACAGTCATCGATACTTGGGGAAGGGTGTTCGAAAAGCAGTTAATCACATCAACACTACCATTGCGGATGCATTAAAAGGTTTTGATGCAACAAATCAAATCAAAATTGATACCTTAATGATTGACTTGGATGGGACGGAGAATAAATCCAAGCTGGGGGCTAACGCAATGTTGGGAGTCTCCTTAGCGACTGCACATGCAGGCGCAAATGCAACGGAACGGCCTTTATACAATCATCTAGGCGGAGAAGCCGCCACCACTCTGCCAGTCCCAATGATGAACATTCTCAACGGAGGCAGCCATGCAGACAATACCGTGGACATCCAGGAATTCATGGTGTTTCCCCTTGGCGCGACAAGGTTTTCCGAAGCGTTGAGAATAGGTACGGAAGTATTTCATCACTTAAAAGACGTTTTGAAATCTAAAGGGTTGAACACTTCTGTCGGCGACGAGGGCGGTTTTGCACCTGACTTGTCATCCAATGAAGAGGCTTTGGAAGTTATTATGGAAGCAATCGCAAAAGCCGGCTACACCACAGGGAAGGAAATTCACCTTGCATTGGATGTTGCAGCCAGTGAACTCTATGAAAATGGTAAATACAATCTTTCATCGGAGGGGCGTTCCCTGACCTCGGAAGAAATGGTGTCTTATCTAGGCTCGTTGGTTAAAAAATATCCCATCGTATCCATCGAAGATGGCCTTCACGAAGACGATTGGAAAGGATGGCAACATTTTACTTCCGAATGGGGATCAAAGGTCCAAATCGTCGGAGATGATCTAACTGTGACGAACATCAAGCGGCTTCAACGCGCCATTGATGAAAA
>ERZ651768.2568-NODE-2568-length-12504-cov-13.832301_pt1 | contig 12504 bp, 11 predicted proteins | sample MGYA00514754_ERZ651768 | MGnify/ENA metagenome assembly ERZ651768 | reverse complement strand
ATGATCATCAACTCCGGAAATCCAATTCCCATCATAAGAAAAATCCCTCCAGTAAAATACTGACTTTCAAAAACGACTAAATACCATGAAAGCTTCTTAAAAATTCATAAAATCATTGCTTTTGGTGATTTTATATCTTTTATGGTCTGAAATACAAGGGAAAAGAAAGGTGGCATGTACATCCGAGAAGTGGGGATTCAATTACCTGTATGCCATACACCAACAACGTTTATATTCACGGTAAATATTTATATTTGCCTACTAAAAAATTTCTAACATGACCATTTTGATCAAAGTTTGGTAGAAAATAACGTTAAGTTTTTGTATGATTTGATTATGATATTGATTGTAAAATTTTGTTTTCTCAGGTTATTTAACAAATACCTTCTAGCTATCTGGGTCGTTTTTTTTCCCGTAATTGCCTCAGCTTTAGGAGTTGACGGAAAAGCTATGGAAGGAGTCGAGTTATACCAAAAACAGAAGTATGATCAAGCAAGTAAAAAATTTCTTGAAGCCCATCAAGAAAAACCTAACGACCCTAAAATTTCCTATAATCTTGGTAATAGCCTCTACAAACAGGGTAGCTATGAGAAAGCACTACAAAATTACTCTAGTTCAGTAGAACAAAAGCCTAGTTCATCTATGAATCAGAAAGCTAACTACAACATGGGCAATGCTCTTTTCAGAATGAACAAGTTAGAAGAATCTATCGTGGCGTACAAGAAGGCACTAGAACTCGACCCTAGTGATATGGATTCAAAATTCAACCTGGAATTTGTTCGCGAACAAATAAAGAAAAAAAAACAAAACCAGGATAAATCTAAAAAAAATAAAGAAGGCTCAAAACCCACTAGCCAAAAAGATAAAAATGCTGATAACGAAGGGAAACAATCTAATAAAAATAGAAAAGAAAATACTCCATCAACCAATGAACCGTCTAACCCCAAAAACAATCTAAATCAAAACGAACCAAAAAATAATCCCCCCAGAAAAACAGAAACCGCTTCTGGCAAAATGACTAAAGAGGAAGCAGAACAAAGATTGAGCGTGCTAACGGAAGACTTAAAACAGTTTCAAAGAAAGCAAGCTCTTGAAATGAAGTCTCTTTTTACCTATCAAGGAAACGACTGGTAAAACGATTTATGCAAAACAAACCAAAAACAAAACTACAATCTTGGCTGACAGTTCCAGCTATCCTGATTTTTATATTTATTCCTGTGACGAGTTTCTCGTCGAACATACAATTATCTGCTTCTGTCGATAAAAACCAGCTAACAATAGAGGACTCCATTGAACTATCAATCAAAATCAGTGGGGTGCGCAATCCACCGATTCCTAAGTTACCCCCACTTACAGATTTCACAGTAAGGTCAACCGGGACACAGTCTTCCACCCAGATTTTTAATTCTGACATGCAGGTGTCTACCACTTACAAGTATTTACTCACTCCAAAAATCGAAGGAAATTTTATAATTGGTCCCGTAATAATGAATTTATCTGGTTCTAATTACCAGTCAGAGCCGATTACAGTAACGATCAAAAAACCTAACCCCATAAAACCAAATGAAAATAGGTCCGTTTATACGGAAACAAGTATTTCAAAAAAAACTCCATACATAAACGAACAAGTTGTCTACACATTCAAGTTATTTCGTAAAACAGAAGCAAGAAATTTAAACCTTAGCATGCCCTATGACGAATCTTTTTTTCGGAAAGAAAATCTAGGGAAGGCTAAGCGTTACTCAAGGGTCATCAATGGCATAGCCTACGATGTAGACGAAGTATCTATTGCGTTATTTCCAATCAAAATAGGAGAGTCAACAATTCCACCTTCAATGATGGAACTTGACCTTATACATCGAACACAAACAAATCGCCGGAGAGATCCATTCACAAGATTTTTTAACGATCCTTTTTTTGGTGGCGTCACACAAAATAAGCATAAAATTTTATCGACAAAATCTATTAAAGTGAACACACAGCCTCTACCCAAAAAAGGAAAACCAAATGGCTTTAAGAATTTGGTAGGTCAATTTTCCATAACCGCCACGGTTGGCAAAGAAAGTTTTGATGCTGGAGATACGACCACTCTAACATTCACTGTTTCCGGAATAGGAAATGTAATGGATGTGTCCCTCACAGATCTCAATCTAGGTGATCAATTTAAAATTTATCCAGATCAACCGATATTTACGAAATCAATTCATGGAAACCAAATAGGAGGGGAAAAAATATTTAAATTTGCGTTAGTTCCTTTTACAACAGGCAGGCAAACTATTTCCTCGATTTCTCTGAACTATTTTGACCCAGATAAAAACGAATACAATACTATATCAACCAACCCAATCAGCCTCACAATAAAACCAGGAACTGGAACGGAAAATCTAAACCTGGTTCAATCGAAAACGGCACCTACGCAGCAAAACGGTTCAACCGTATCAATATTAGCTCGGGATATACTCCCAATACATACTCGAGTTGAAGATTTTAAAAGTGTCACCTTCGATAAGAATCAGCGCATCATGTACATGGTTGGAATTTTATTTCCCATCCTAATATATTTAATTGCAGCTGGATACATCCGTTATAACCACAAAATGAATGAGGATATGTCGTATTCCAGGCGACAAGTAGCCCACCGCAAAGCTATGAAAAAACTCGACCAATTATCCGTCTCTAATCCAGAACCAAAAGATTTTGTTCGAGAACTATCGCAAATAATTCGTGAATACATAGGTGACAAACTAAACCTACAGGGAACCGCTTTCACGTCAAAAGAGGTGGGGGAAAAGTTAAATAAAAATACCTTTACGGACGATAAAATTTTCGCAATAAAAAAACTACTGGAGAAATTCGAGTCCATGCAGTACATGCCGGTCGTAGCGGATAAAGATCATTGTTTGATTGATGAGACGGCTGAACTCCTAATCAATCTGGAAAAGTAATTATGAAGACCAAAAAATTCTTTTTTTTATGGGCTATTCTATTGACAATATTGATCTCAACAAGTCGAGTTGAAGCTCAGAAAAAGGATATCTCTTCGCAAGTCACGCTTGCCAACGAGTTCTACCACGAAAAAAACTACCGAGCCGCCGCAGAAATTTTTGAAAAACTCGTCGACCAAGGAGAAACAAACGGATTTCTCTATTACAATCTTGGAAACACCTATATGAGGCTGGGAAATACAGGTAGTGCCATTCTTAATTACCTTCGAGCCCAATTACTTCTTCCAAGAAATGAAAATCTTGACGCTAATCTAAGATACGCGATAAACCAAACTCAAGATCAACTATCCCCCTCACGCGGGGGACTTATTTCCAGTCTTCTGTTCTGGGTTGATTCAATAAGCCTTATCGAACATTTCGAAATATTGATATTATTCAATATTATTTTTTGGTGTACTTGTATTGGTTTTCTTTACTACAGAAAACCCCCGTGGGAATCTCTTAAAAAAATATCAATGGCAATTCTTTTACTAGCATTTTTTTCAACTGGAACAAAATATCACCTTTTATCAGAACATAAAATAGGTGTCATCATGGATAAAAAGGTAGATGTGAAATCGGACCGCAATACTCAAAATGTCACTTTATTTGAGTTGCATGAAGGGGCTATCATTTCCGTCAATCAAGAAGATAGAGAGTGGGCGCATATTTCAGTGAGCGCAGACAAGTCCGGGTGGATTCCAATAGAATCAATTGATTATTGAAAAGTCTGTTTTTTCTCCAGAATTCACATTAGATGGAATATATTGCTAGATAAACCAATCTATATCAGCTAAGATTGTGTATACACCTTGTGAAAATATAAGGACTAATGTGCCGTCTTTGCGCTAGTAAAACTACGCTCTTTTTGTTATGACTAGAATTTCTGCTGCATTATATTTCATCGTTGTGTTTTTCTGGTGCGGTAGCGCTATAGCCGCTACACATGAACACCACAACACTGCTCATAATGCTACCCACCATCCAATTTCTCCGTTTGACAAAAATAAAGAAAGGATTTCATTGCACTGTGCCCTGAAGGGACATGCTATTGACCAAATTTGTCCAGAAAGCTTATTGAATAACAACATACAAGAACTAATTGCTTCTGACTGCGGATCCCATCCGTTGGATGCCAGTTCCGATATTGCTATTAATTATTCAAGAAGTTTGCTAGCTGTGAACATGCTATTCCAAAGTAATTTGCTATTTACTGGTCAACTAATCATCCTTGATATTTATAAAGCTCACCCTATCATCCAAAGCCCTATAGAACACCCACCACAACATAACATCTAATCTTTTTCAAAATTTTTTCAAAAATACTTTAAGTCAGCCTCATTGCGGGTTATGTGGCTTTCAATCGTACATAGAAATTACACATACTTTGTTATTTTTTTTAATACCAAAGCGACATGAAAGGATATTTAAAGATGTTTTTGTTCCGATTCATTTTGGGTCCAATTTTATTTGTTTTAATTACAACTACCAACGCTGCTGCCTATATAGGTCTTTGCTGTGCCCACTGCGGAGGTAACATGCCACTCAATATTATGGGTGGTGGCATTCCCGAAACCCACGAGTACCGTTTTAAAATTAGTGAAATGTTTATGACTATGGATGGGTTAAGAGACGGTACTGATGAAAAATCCACTAGTGACCTTGGTCCTAGCACAGCCTCTGGAAAATTTAGAGGCGTACCAAAATCTATGGACTCCTATATGACTATGCTTGGAGGTGCATATTCTTTTACAGACAATTTTGCAGGTATGATCATGGGCGGGTATGTTCGTAACACGATGGAAATGACGACTACTGCTGGTGATTACGATATGTTTTCTCAGGGTCTTACGGATACTAAATTGATGGGAAAGTATCGTTTATACCATGATGATAATTTGGCACCCACCAAACAACTTTCAGCTGTCGCTGGCGTAGCAGTTCCAACTGGTAAGATCACAATTAAAAACACCAATCACCCTACAAAAACAATGCGGGGAAAACTTTTACCTTTTGGCATGCAACCAGGGTCTGGCACATGGGATCCTATTTTTGGATTAACTTATCAGAAGGCTGCTGACCCATTTTGGATGGGAGCAAACTTTATGACAACCCAACGCTGGGGCACTAACGATCAAGACTACAAAAAAGGAAGTGAATATACACTAGATCTATACGTTATGCGACAGTTCAATGAGAAGGCGCTCGCAAGTTTTCAGTTAAACGGAAAAGCATGGGGAGACTACAGTGACCAGCCTAAAGCAGGTAAAGAGAATGGTGATTGCCATGCCATGCTAAATTCAACTAGAGACTGGATGACCCCTCTCTGTGATCCTACAAATTATGGTGGAGTTAACTTACATGCCACTATGGGAATGCAGTTTCAACCGGTACCACTTCATGTTGCAGAGTTAAATCTATCGATTCCTTTATATCAAAACCTTAAAGGTCCGCAGATGCAAAGTGACTACATGTTGCGCTTAACTTATTACTTGGAGGTTCCAACAAAAAAGAGCCGTCGTTATAAAGGTTTCAGTGCACCGAAACAACTAGGCTTCTAGTTATATGCCTTTGTCATGTTTGGTGCGATTAATTACGCAAATACTATGCTTTGCTTTGTTTTTAGGAATAGCATCGTGTGCATCAGTATCGCATCAAAGCATGCCAGAAGAGGGTTCAACAGAACTCGGCCTGCTTAAAAAAAAATGCACGATTTGTCACGGTCTGCCTCACCCGAAGCGACATACCGCCAGTGAGTGGGATAATCTGTTAATCATGATGACAGAACGAATGAACGAAAAAAATATTTCCTACACATCAGTGGAAATGACTCAAATTAAATCATATTTACAACGTAACGCGCGATAGAGTAACAAACATGAAGCGAATCTTATTTTATTCCCGGTTATTTGCATCAACTACATTTTTATTCCTAGTAGCGAATTCTGCTGTGGCCCATCAAGAAAGTTTTAAAGCGATGGGGGTGGTGCCACCTAGAAATGAAATGCCTGCCCCCGATTTCACCTTACAAACCTCAAATGGAAATTCTGTAAGTTTAAGTGATTTTAAAGGTAAAGCTGTTTTACTGAATTTCTGGGCCACATGGTGCGTACCATGCAAAAAAGAACTTCCTTCGATGCAGAAACTATATGATGCTATCAAAATTGACGGCGTTGAAGTAGTAGCAATTTCAATTGATCGAGATAAAAAGGACCGGATTCACCAATATATAAAGAATTACAATTTAACCTTTCCCGTATTATTGGATCCAGGCCAGAAAGTGCGTAAGGATTATTTTATTATGGGCCTTCCAACCAGTTACCTGATTGGAGCGGATGGAAAACTAAAAGGCTTTATATCAGGGGCTCGCGAGTGGAATAGCGCCGCATCAAAAAAAATGTTTTCTACGTTAGTTCAGTAATATTCCGCTTGCATGATTTTCTCCCTCTCACCTAAACATCTGGTAGTTTTTTTAATTGCATCACTCAGTCTTCTCTCACACCCACCTATCTCTACTGCGCAATCAGAAATCAAAAACCTATTAAATAAGTTGGATAACAATTATTACTATCCACAAATAAAAGGCTTAACCAATATTTCGGCACGATTGACATGGGAACAACAGGACACATCTGCAGAAAAAATATTCTTTTTTAAAAAGCCCGATTTCCGTTTTAAAGGGGAGCTTAGCGACCATATTTTTGAAAAAAAAATTGTAAGCAGTGGCAGAAACCCAAATGTATCTGATAACGAAAAAACTGAATACATAAATATTTTAAACAACTATTTAGACGCATTCATACCCAAAACTCTTTATGAACAATTTTTAAATTACGAAGGTCAAATAAAGCACCGACAGAAAAAGGAAATAATACTCGAGCTTACGGGTAAAACCTCGATCGAAAATACCAAGCAATACGAATTATTCATCGATGCAGAAAAGTGGAGGATCTCAAAGATTCACATCAGACAAAACCAAGAACCTAGAAGTATCGAGGGTAAATTTTTTTATACTCGTAGAGGTGGTCAATGGGTGGTAGCAGAAACACTATCCGAATTCACAGTTAAAGACCAAACCTATACCGAAAAAACCGAGTATATATATAAAAACATACAAACTTTTTGGCTAGTCAATAAAGTCAAACAGACCGTCAAGCAAGACGGTCATTTGATTCTTTCTTACAGACTTCAGCTCAAAGATTACAAAGTAAACTTAGAAAACTAAAGCACACTTTATTCGGTTGAAAGAATCCCTAGCTTTTTAAAAAATGCAATACAATCATCTACGACCCACCCCAAGTGACTCAATAAGCCGTGATCGGTATCGAGTTCTTTCAATGAACACCACGGGCGACTACTAACAAATTTTTTTGACTCATCGATTGGCACAACAGCGTCATGAATTCCGTGAACGATTCGAGCAGGAACTTTCCTATTAAGAGCAACGGGACTCCAATTATTCGCATCCTTAAAAATATCTGTACAAATGTATCTCGTTTCGTCATATCGATAATGAAAAATTGGGATCTTGGATTCCCAACAAGTCTCATCATCGCAATCTAATTTTAAACTTAGCATCCACCGTTCCAGAAAATTAAATCCAGGAGCCATGAGGTAAGTGGCTTCGATTTCCGCTCTCACCTGTGCTACCAAGGTAGCAAGGTATCCGCCCATACTGCTGCCAATAAGACACACTTTCTTACACTGAAGTTGATCTAACAAATTAAATATAATATTAATTTGGCTAGTCAAAGTCATATTTTCAAAGTTGCCTCCTTCAAGGTCAGGGATATTCAATGACACCCCTACTTCTTGAAACTTATTTTTGAATGCTGAAGCCTTTTTTGATGAAGGACCGGATGCAAAACCGTGCAAATAAATAAACTCGGTCATGGATTTGAATGCTTATCACTCACATCTTGAAGATGCTCTAAGGAAAGGACATGCCGGCGCATCTTGTAAAGTAAAGCGAGCCCTGGCAGGGCTGCAAGGAAGGTAACAAAGAAAAATATAACCCAGCCAACTTCATGGGATAAGTAACCAGAGGGAGGTCCTACAAAGATTCTTCCTAATGATGCCAATGCTGACAACAATGCAAACTGAGTAGCCGTATAGCGATGGTCGCATAACGCCATAAGAAAGGCTACAAAGGCTGCCGTTCCCATTCCTCCAGCTAAATTTTCAAAAGCAACAGCGGCCACCATCATGGAATAAACTTTTCCTACATAGGCTAGAACCATAAAAGAAAGATTTGAGATCGCCTGTAAAATTCCAAAAATCATAAGAGATCGATACAAACCCATACGTGCCAGCATTACTCCACCGTAAAGAGCACCAAGTATTGTTGCTATGAGACCCAAACCCTTGTTTATGGCCCCCACTTCTCCAATAGAAAATCCAGGTCCTCGAATAAGAAACGCTGTAGTCAGACTTCCGGCAAATGCATCACCAATTTTATATAAAATAATGAGGGCCAAAAATGCCCATGCAGCTGGGCGTTCAAAAAATTCGGTGAGGGGGCCAGATATAGCCTCTTTTAAAGATTGTGGGGGACGAACCATCTCTTCTGGTTCCGGCCCAAAAATTGTTGCTACAGTGCCAACCAGCATTACACCCGCCATTAATAAATAAGTTAAACGCCAACCCAGTGGACCGGCTAAAATGAGCGCTAATGCTCCGGATACAAGCATAGCAATTCTGTACCCGGTAACTGAAACAGCTGCACCTAGGCCACGTTCCTTTTCTCTAAGTATATCGGTTCGGTACGCATCAATTACAATATCCTGTGAAGCGGATGTAAAAGTAAGGAATAACGCGAGCAAAGCCACCAACAACGGTGTATCTTTCGGGGAAGTAAGACCCAACAAAATGATTAAACCTATCAAGGCAAATTGCGTGCACAATATCCACCCCCGGCGTCTGCCTAAAAAAGGAAGCGCATATCGGTCCAGCAGTGGGGCCCAAAAAAACTTAAACGCGTAAGGGAGTCCAACAAGACTAAAAAACCCTATCGTTTTTAAATCCACTCCTTCAACAGCCATCCAAGCCTGAAGAGTTCCCCCCGTTAAGGCCAAAGGCAAACCAGAAGCAAAACCCAGCAAAGCAACCGCTGCAATTCTACGGTTGGCCAAAGACTTTAAGGTACGTATGTATTTTTCAGATGAAATAGTACCCATATACCATTTATTTACAATAAGTTATAGTATTTTATCCTGCGATGATTAACGAAATACACGGGGGAAATTAAAACGAAAAATTTTGAGCATTCATGAAAGATTGCAAAAATGATGGAAGTCCCATAAAATTCATTTCAGAACCCAACCATAATAAGGACTTTTTGCCCAGAAGTCATTGATTTTTTAGTAACATTTATTGCTAAATCGTCCGTTAAAAGAGCAATAACCCCTTATATTTTATGAAAAATTCCGAATCCTTACAGTTGGTAAAAGAACAACTCAAAATTAAATCGATTGAGTTGCGTAAAGTGGAGGAGAACAACTCGACTGTTAATAAGAAGATCAAATCTCTGATTACGGAAAATCAAGAAGAAGTCAAAAAATTAAAGTTTGCTATTGTCAAAAAAGATACAGACATTCAACAAAAGGAAAAGGAAATAAGAAGCTCCTCAGAACGCCTAAAAGAAGCTCAAGAATTAGCCAAAAATCAGGCCCCAGTCGCAGGAATCGACCCAAAAGTAGTTGAAAAAATAAAAGAACTAAAGATTTACACAGAGAAATTAAAAAAGAAACTTGAGGGCGAACAGAATTTTAACAAAAAGTTTGAAAAAGAAAAAAGCGTTCTCTTAAAAGAGGTAAAGAGATTAAAAAAGGAGGAAGGAAAAACTGATGAACTATATAAACGACTAGACCAATATAAAAAAGAATTAGCTAATGCAGAAAGCTCCACCAATGAAATAGATGAATCCCTGCAGAAATCAATCGAAGAAAAAGATGCGCTGATCAAGAAACTCAAGGTTGCGATAAAAAAGGACATGAAAGCAACTGACGTCCCAGAAAAAATAAAGAAGGATGAGCGTTTTGAGGGGATGAAACCCGTAGAAATTATTGTGGTTCTTGATGAAGACATCGTAAAAATGGAAAAGGAACGTAGAAAGGCAAAAAAAAGATTTGAGATGCTCAAGGACACCAATGAAGAATTGGAAAGTAAGGTTAATTTGCTAACCGAAGAAAAAGCTGCTGGTGGTGCTACTGGTGAAAGAAAGGAGGAAGCAAGATCAGCAGCCGTGCAAGAATTTGGAGGAGGACTCGAAGCATTCCTCTTGACCTATGCCGACATGATCACCCTGCTCCTGGTTATATTCGTAATGATGTATACCGCATCCAATATCGATGAAGAAAAATTTGCCGAGGCAATGTCCTCTTTCCAAGAAAAAATAGTAAAAATCGAAAGTGTAAATGTACGCTTGTCACAAGATGAATTAAAAATGCTTGAAAAACTACGCGAACTGGTAAAAGACAATATAGATCCCAACGCGCTTATTGCAGGTGACACAAGAACTATTCTATTCCAAATACCAAGTTCGGATTTATTTGAACCTGGAGGTGCAACCCTGGCCGAGGGTGCAGGCAATCTTATTCTGGAGACCATAGAGGATGAAATGAGAGATGGGGTCAAACAGGTTATTATTGACGGACACACCGACAACGTGCCCACAAAAACTGCCATTTATCCATCAAACTGGGAATTATCGGCAGCAAGAGCATCTAGTGTTGCTAGGTTTATTATTAAAAAAATGCGGTTTAATGCTAAATTTCTGGTGGTTTCGGGCTACGGAGAACACCGCCCCATGAAACCGAATACCACTGACGATAACAGGGCATCGAATAGACGTGTAGAAATCAAAGTTGTAAAGGATAAAAATGTAGCCGCTGCTCAAGCAGCCAAGAAGAAAGCTGAGGAATTGAAAGCTGCAAACGAAGCCGCAGGATATAGTAATTAAGAGAATTTATTTTAGAAAAGACAAGTCAAAGACTGAGACTACAGAAGGAAGAAAAGGAATAACAATGCAACTAAATATTTTTTAAAATACACATCTAAAAAGATGAACATATAATTGAATTACACTTAGATAGTATATTTTACAATCAAAACGCCAATGGACCTAACAGAAGAAAAACAGAATGATGCCGAAACTTTATTTTATAACCGGCAAGCCTTTAAGAGGTTCAATCAGTTTAAAATCGATCGAACACTCAACACACTGTCTGAGATTGATCGGCTGATCTTCACAACGGTACCTCGCCTTCTACATGTCAACCAGGAAGGACTTCCGGGCTACGTTGACGAAAAAAATGTTCCCTGTGGAATCATGAATTTCACAATGGACCATGAATCACTGGTTGCAGCAGAAAAACTTTTTCCCGAGGTCATCATAAGGCGGCAGGAAAACCTAACCCCCGTCATTCACACGGCTTTACTAATGGGTTCTCTTGGATCCATTGCGCAAAGCAAAAAATCTGACCTCGATTATACGTTGCTTGTTGATAACAATAGTTTCACTCCTGAAGGCCTGAAACTCTTTCAAAAAAAATTAAACCTTATTGAAACATGGACCTGGGATAACTATCACCTGGAAACTCATTTTTTTATAAATGACCACAATGAAGTCCGCAATAACATATTCGGAGAAAGTGACAGTGAGAGTACCGGTTCTGCGCTTGCAAAACTTCTCAAAGAAGAAATGTACCGTACTATGATTATAGTCACTGGAAAAGTTCCGTTTTGGCTAATCGCTCCTGTCGATTGTGACGATAATCGTTATGCTGAATTAATGGGGATGATTCAAAATAATGGAACTCTTCTTAAAAGAGAAGAGTATATCGACATGGGAAACGTTGATGACATTTCAAACGGTGAGTTTTTTGGTGCCTCTATCTGGGCACTCATCAAGTCGTTCAAATCACCCTTCAAAACCTTGATGAAGATGGGGATCCTGGAAGACTACATGTTCACTGAAACCAAATCGAATCTACTTTGCCACCAGGTAAAACAGAGAATTTTCGACGGAACTCCTCATGAAAAAATAGACCCTTATCTTCTGATGTTCACGCGAGTACAACAGTTTTTTTCTAACACAAAAAAAGATCCAGAAGTGGATGCCTTGCGAGCAGCATTCTACCTTAAGGTGGGCACCCAAGTTTCAGGAGAAGAACTAGAGCACGGGTCAAGTCACTGGAAAAAGATTATCCTGATAAAAATGCTTAAGGAGTGGGGTTGGGATGGCCCCAAGGTCGACCATATAAACAAATACTATATCGACTGGCAAATGAATCAAAAAGTTGAATTAGGCGACAGAATCAACAAAATTCTTATGGGTTCTTACAAACATATTTCCGAAAAAAATAGCACCCTAGATGCAAGCGAAACTTTAATCACGGAAAAAGACACAAACCTCCTCGGTCGAAAATTATTTAGTGCTTATCGAACAGCACCCAATAAAGTAGAAAATATTGGGGCTCTAGTTGACGGGAAAACAAACGAGCAATATTTAACATTTCTT
>ERZ651768.2566-NODE-2566-length-12507-cov-66.953660_pt1 | contig 12507 bp, 9 predicted proteins | sample MGYA00514754_ERZ651768 | MGnify/ENA metagenome assembly ERZ651768 | reverse complement strand
AGTAAACCATTTTTTGCCGCCTTCTTCCCACTTTATACGTGGCCCATCCCTGAAAAGAATTCCTCTTTCTCTTTTTTCAATTAACACATTGGTCTGCTCAAGTACCACTTTCACTCCATTCACGTACTTTCTAACAATGTTTCCGTATTTGTCGTATTCCGTATAATCATTTAAAAAATTATTTTTCCATTCGCCAACAAACTTTTGCCCATCAGAACGTGTATAAGTACCGTGTCCGTGAAAATTGCCTCTCTTCCACTGTCCTTCATACCTGTCGCCTTCCCATTTTCCTTTGCCATAGGTGTATGTACCTGATCCATCTGGTTTCAAATTCTTAATCTCTCCCACATATTTTCCATCTTTCTCCTCTTTACCATAGTCATACCATCCCCATCTTGCATTCTCTTTACGATAAGACAAAGCTCCTGTATCACTTGACTGAGCAGAAATAGAGGGATTGAAAAAAAGGAGGGAAAGAAAAATGAATACGAATACGTTTCTCATAAATTACCTGTTTGTTTTTTTGGATTGCTACCCTAATAACATTATTCAGCAGACCAAAATAATTCACCAGCAATTTTACCAGCACGCAAATGCACTGCTTCCGGAATAATTATATCACCATGTCATCCGCGCCCGACAAAAGGCATTTTGGTTGCCATTACAGTCATGAAGAGCACATTCGCGTCCAGCGGAAGTCCCGCCATGTGAACAACAGCATTCCCAGCGTTTTCGACATCCATTGTTGGTTCGACGGCAGTTTCTCCATTGGGTTGAAGGATACCATCCCGCATTCGAGTGGTCATTTCAGTGGCAGCGTTTCCAATATCGATCTGCCCGCAGGCAATCTCAAAGGCTCGCCCTTCCAGTGCTGTAGAACGAGTAAGCCCTGTCATTGCGTGTTTTGTTGCCGTGTAGGGAGACGAAAATGGACGGGGAACATGCGCTGAGATTGATCCGTTATTTATGATACGTCCGCCTCTGGGGATTTGATCCTTCATAATCTTAAATGCCTCCTGAATGCAGAGAAAGGCTCCGGTCAGATTTACGTCAACAACTGCTTTCCATTGCTCATAGGTGAGTTCTTCCAGCGGTACCGAGGGTGCGCTGATTCCGGCATTGTTAAAGAGCAGGTCCAGCCGTCCGAAAGTTGTCCTTGTTTGTGCAAACAGTGCCAGTACGGAATCCGGATTGCCCACGTCCGTGGTGCAAACCAGAGTCCGCGAACCATCGTCTCCGGATTCTTTGACCGTGGATTTCAGGGGTTCTTTCCGGCGCCCTGCGAGTACCACAGAATAACCATCCCTTAATAACGCAAGGGCAGTACTCCGGCCTATACCTGTGCCAGCTCCTGTAACAATGGCGATTTTTGCATATGAGCTCATCTTGTTTTTTTCGGGTGATTTAGTTTGATACAAAATTTAATTCCAGTTCTCCAGGCAGATGCTGAGCATCACTTTTGTTGAGAATTATGTGGACATGAATTCTCATTCTTTTTTAATTTAAAATATTGTGCCCCTTTAATTCGTCACTAATTACTACAAAATATTTACCAGTATTTTTACCAGTATTTATTAATTAATGCCGCCAAACCTGATTCTTCGGGCTCACCCATTAGTATTTCAATTTTACGAACATAACCGAGGGTTTCCTTTTCTCGCCATTTAGAAACCCTGGGGGCAACCGATTTAATGCTTTCCCAGTCCGTGCCATTGAAACCATGTTTTCTGCTAAGCTTCTGTGCTCTCAGAATGGTGCGAAACCCGGCATTGTAGCTGCCAAACATGAAACGCATTCGATCCATAAACGGACGATCCTCCTGCCATTTCATAAACATTGTTGAGTCATAGTAGATTCCGGCAGCAATGTTCCAGCGGGGTTCCAACACATTTTTCAGTTCCGGATTCTTTTTTTTCAGTTCTGCAAAGGTGCGAGGCATCAATTGCATGATCCCCTTCGCATTGACCCAGCTACGCGCATTTCTGCGCAGTCCTGATTCAGCAATACCCTGAGCCTTGAACCAGTACCAGTCAATTGCAGGTCCGAAAAAACGTTTCGAGTACTTGCGAAAGTACTGATCATACTTCCTTGTCCAGTGGCGGTCAGTTACCTCAGGTATATCGGCGGCCTCCAGCATTATGGGAATCACAACGGCTGCTATGAGCAGTACGGTCTTCCTCATCCTTAATTCAGCCCCAGCCCGATAACCAGGCCGATTGCAACTCCAATACCGATGAAGATGCTGCCGACCACCTGGCCCACAGCACGATTGCCCTTGCTCAATTCCTCTCCCGTATCGAATGGAGTCAAAAGATCGAGCCACTTGTAGCCAAAATACATGAAAACAAGGGTGATAAGTCCTCCGCCAATGGCATAGCTGAAATTCATAATCACGATCATTGGTTGCATAGTTTTCTCCTTTTTGTGGTGATGAGTTGATTATTCATAATGATACTTAACTTAACCTCTATCTCATGAAATGGACAGTGTAATCTGAATTCATGATAATTCGGCAGGTCTATCTGCGGGACAGGTGAAATCTCAGGCTGGCATTAAACGAGTTTCTAAGTACTGAATTATTTACCAGCATATTTACCAGCATGAATATTCGCTCCACCCGCATGAATTATGAGGAAACTAATTTGTCGCTTTTTAGAATTAAGTATCGTGTCCCATTAATTCCTTAAATTATTCATTTCACATACTTCTATCCGGTTCATCTCCCTTTTGGGATTCATCAACTTCTTCAGCATCAATTAAACCAATTTTAATGAGAAACAATTTTCCATAAACATACAAAACGAAAAAAACAATTCCCATAAGGAGAATCGAACCCATTTCAAAAATAACATCTGCGATCACCTCCATATAATTTCTCTTTGCGATTCAAACTCTAATTAAATAAAAGTTCACCACTTCTTTTTTAGTTGTTTCCACACTTTATCAATTTGTTACCTTTTCCTCAATACCAACGGACCACACAAGAATTAGGGAGGAAATGAATTTAATTCGCTGCTGCTTTGCAACTCTGCGTGAGGCCGATCTTCCTGCATGAATTCATGAATCCTAAATTCTTCAGGAAAGCCCATAGCCTCTTGTTGCGCAGTTTGGCAAGTTCCACCTCGGCCACATCGATGCGGAGGGTGCCTTGTTCCACCAGGCGTTGTACCAGAATTTCGACTTCTTCGCCCTGTGCATCAGTCATCATGACAATATTCTTTGCATGTAGTGTCATTTGTCCCTTCTGAATTCCATTGGTTGCCAACGCCTTGAGACACTAGGACTCAGTCAGGACTCTTCCGCTACCTCCTGCAGACGTTCCGTGATAGTTAACCTGTGAAATCCTGAAAAGTCTTTTTTAGTTGCTTCCATTTACCATTCTTCTTAAATATTTGAAATATCTTAAACTTAATTAAGTGGACACGATACTTATTCCAAAACAATTCTATTTCAGACTGACTCACGGCACGTGCTAATCTGCATCAAGTGTAGCCAAAGCTAAATTCTGCCGAATCGCTATTTCCAGTTAGGCTGCATCGTAAGCCGAAATCCTGAATTTTCGAGCCAAAAGGAGAGTCTCATCCCAAAGCTGTACAGGATTTTGAAATGGAAATATCGGCCGTTGTCTATGCTTATTTTCTAATCTATCAAAATGCTGACAAACCGCACCGTCTGTCAATACCATAAATGACGGTGCAGAGAGACTTTGTAATTCCGGAGACAAATAACCGGATTTTACAACAAGTAGGCGATAATCTTTAAGATCAATTCCAAGATCAGCAAAATCACTCAAGTTGTGAAACGGGCGCCTCCGTTCGGTCAGAACCGTTGTAATTCCGTGTAGTTTCACAACAGCACATTCATTTTTAAAACAAATATTTTCTGCGTTTAATGTTAAATCAGGACCTCCACCACCCAATTTTCCCCCGACAGTTACAGTCGTTTTGTTTGTACCCTGCAACTTACTAATAATTCCTGGTGCAGTGATACCTGCAACCAAAACACCTTCAATTTCATCTTTGATTAGTGCTTCAAGCACATCCGCACGATCACCAACTCCACCCGCAGTAGGGTTGTCTCCACTGTCTGCAAGAATTGAAAATTCATTTGGAAGCCAGTCTAAAGCCGCTTTCAGATCGCCTGTCCGCATATCAAATGACAATTCATTGCGTTTTTGCCAATAAGTTTCTGCTATTTCAGTACATGTTTGTACTCCGGCTTGCTGATCCGTACATGTTACAACCGCAGAGGCAATCGCAGTGCCTGTATCGGCCCAAACATAACCTATCATCAGATTGGCATCCAGAATTCCTTTACGCCGATCAAAGCTTTCAAGTTGTGCATAGATACTTTTACAAGGTTCTATACAAGTTGAAGACATTTCTCCTGACACCAAAACAGGAATCGGCGACCAGACAACTTCGGGTCTCCGGCCTCCATTTACGGAAGCAGCAAGATGTTTTGCTGCACGGTAATATGTTTTTTTAACATCAATGTGAGGTGCTGTACGGTAGGCTGCAAAAACATCTATGTTCCTGATGATTTTGTCTGAAACATTTCCATGAAGATCAAAACAGACTGAAATTATGCAATGTTTTCCGACAACGCCGCGAACCGCACTAATCCAATCTCCTTCCGGATCTTCAATTCCCGGAACGTACATGGCTCCGTGCATGAGTAATAAAACACCATCCAGCGGACAAGCATCTTTAATTTGCTCCATAAACTCGCCCTTGGTTTTCGCATAAAAACCGGCTTCTACCGGCCCTCCAGGAATTGATTTGAGATAAGAAAGCGGGTGTACGTCAATCTCATACTTTTCAAACGGAAAATCCACCAGATCGACAAGCAGTGAACCCTGAACTTTCTCAAAATCTGCTGCTGTTTGAAACAGGGGAGAATATGTACTGCATTCAGTACTAATCCCTCCAATAGCAATGCGTTTTCGTTTGGCCATTTATGCTTTAAGATTTTGCTGCATCGGGCTTTCGCGCAACACCTGTTGCAGCTCTACAAGCAGATGCTGTGCATCACTATGGTTGAAAACCATGGGTGGTTTGAATTTCAGGACGTTGTGTCCCGGCCCCTCAGTACTGAGCAGAATCTTGCGTGATTTCAGCCTTTCGACCAGGTAATCCGCTTGAAGCGGCGCAGGCTCCCTCGTTTCAGGATCGAGAACCAGTTCAACTCCCAGAAACAAACCCTCACCGCGAACATCTCCGATCAGCGGAAAAACGTTTTTCAGCATTTCCAATTTCTCTTTCAGCCAGCTTCCTGTTTCCAGCGCATTTTGCTGAAGCCCCTCATTTTCCATGATATCCAGAACCGCCATTCCCACAGAACAGGAAACTTGGTTTCCTCCGAAAGTATTGAAATATTCCATGCCGTTGGCGAATTCTTCCGCAATCTTCCGCGTAGTAATTACCGCGCCTAAAGGATGTCCGTTACCGATTGGCTTCCCGAGAGTGACAATGTCCGGTACCACGTCCTGTAGTTCAAATGACCAGAAATGCTTACCTGCACGTCCAAAACCTACCTGAACTTCATCTGCAATACAGAGCCCTCCGTGCTGCCTAACATGTTGGTATGACTTCTTCAGGAAACCATCCGGAAGAGGAACGTGCCCGCCGCAGCCAAGCATGGATTCACAGATAAACGCTGCAGGTTTTTTCCCTTGTCCGAAAAGTTTTTCACAGACTTTAAGAACCTCATCAGCATAAAGCTTTCCCGCAGTAGCTGGATCTCGATACAGCCCGCGATACAGATAAGGCATCGGAATCTGATGTACCCATTCCGGAGGACCAGTTCCACCAGGCCCGTTGTGTTTGTAGGGACTGATTTCTATATTCGCTTTTGTATTGCCGTGATATGCTTCCTCGAGTACAATCATGTCCTTTTGTCCGTTGACCGTGCCGGCAATCCGCAGGGCAAGTTCGTTTGCTTCGCTTCCGGAACAGACAAGAAAACAAGTGTTAAGCGGCTCAGGGAACAACCCGCAAAGACGCTCCGCATACTCAATATTGACCGGGTTCAGATATCGGGTATTGGTGTTCAAAACATAAGCCTGATTGCTTTGTGCCTTTGCAATATCTGGATGAGAATGACCCACATGAGCAACATTGTTGACGCAGTCCAGATAAAACTGTCCTTTGGAGTCAATCAGCGACTGCCCCTGACCTCGAACAATTATGAGCGGTTCCTGATAAGAAAGACTCAATGACTGACCAAAAACATTTCTCCGCCTGTTCAGCAGTTGTCCGGAATCAATTTCCTCAGCTGTGCTTTCGCTGCCAAGTCCCAGCATCATGCCGGGATCGGGACAAATGCTGCACCAGACTTTTTTTCTGGAAGGCAGTGCTACTCCAGGGTAGTTGCCGTCGTAATCAAACAGATCGAGGATAATCTGAAAGTGAACATGCGGAAGCCAGCCTCCATTTTCATTTGAGTCTCCTATTTTGGCCAGAGCCGTACCACCACTGACAATTTGCCCTGTTTTTAATTGCTTCAAACACTCCCGGCTCAAGTGACCATAAAGTGTATAAAACACGGGACCATCTTCCGGCTGATGCTTTAATATCACTGTAGGTCCGTAATCTAGCTCACTCTTATTATCCTGGATTTGATGGACGACACCTTTGATTGGCGCATAAATAACCGTTCCGGCAGGTACACAGATGTCAATGCCAAGATGTATGGTTCTTTTCTCATGACCATCAAGAGAGTCATTCACAAATTCATCAGCAGCATAGAATGAGCGCGCTTCCAAATACTTTCCTACACCAATTTCAGCATTCTTTTCTCTCAGATATGTATCTAAAAATTCCTGTTGTGCCTCCAGAGACATCCCTTCGGATTTTGCAGAAAAAGAACTACCTGCGCTCAGATCAAGTACCGTTGTTTTTTCAGTATTAAGCGGTTCTCCAAGAAGAAAGTGAAATGATCCGGCAACCTTTTTTTGCCATTTGCTGAATTCAGGCAAGCTCGGAAAAGCTTCCATATTACAGGCGTCCCTGAAGAGATAGTGCGCAAAGCGGGGATTAACCTCATGTAGCCGTTCCAGTAATTCGCATGCGTGTTGCTGACTGATTCCAAGATATTCGTTTTTAGGGTCGTTCTGCTGTTGGAACGCACCTATTGTTAGACTCAAACAAAGACGCATCAGTATCATCGGAAACAGTATCTCAAGCTCGTTTTCTTCAAGCGGAAAGCGCTGATGAAAACCGCGAATCAGGTGAACCGCCGCCTCAAGAGGATCGGGCTTGTCCAGCATCGCGTAGGCGCAGGCAACTGCAGGTTCAGCCACAAGGTAGGAATGGGTCATGTCGCCAAAATCGATCAATCCTAAATCAGGAGTTCCAGCGAGTTTTGGCAAAACTAGAACGTTGTAATCGTTGAAGTCATTATGAATCCAGCCGCGCCTCAATTTGGATTCAAGAGGTTCCATTGTCCGTTTGTACAAATCCAGTGACCGGCTGACCCGGTTCCGCAGCTTTTTGTCTTTGATCCAAGTTAGATATTCATTCAGAGTATCCTGCACATTATGCATTTCCCAAAGAAGCCTGCGGTCAAGAGTACGCAAAGGGATTTTGTGGAGTGCCTTTGTTACGGTTCCGCACATTGCTCCAAGTTCCAGCAAAAACTCTCTGGTATGAGGACGGTACTCCGCCATGGAAAGTCCATCAACATAAGGTACCAGACGTAGCCAGTGCAGACTGCCGTTTGTGGACCTGACACGTGAAAGTGGTTCTCCATTTTTATTAGGATAAACGCTGGGAATCCTTCCCTTTTCAAGCAGCATTGCCGCACTTTCAAGCGCATTATTCTGTACTTTCAGAAATTCGAGCGTTTCGCAGGAATTCGAAATCTTTAAAACATAAGATTCACCATTATGCTCCTGAGCCAGATAATTTCGATCCCTTTCTCCGGGTAGTTCTTCAAGTGTACAACAAAGTCCGTAGTTTTCTTCCAGCAGGAGACCAGCCTCTTGCTCTGAAAACTCCGGGCGCTCCAGTTCAGGTAATGATTTGTTCATGTTTTTAGTTGGAGTTATTATCTACTCCGGTGTTTGAGGAGTTGTATACAAAGAGGAAAATCCGGTTTACTAATATCGTCAAATATCAATCCACCGACTTAAAAAGTATCTGCTGTCATGGATAAGAATAGCATTTTAGAGTTCAATAATAAAGAGAGTGCTTCAAGCAGAAACCACTTTTTTTCAAGTCTTAAACCGTATCATAAGGTAGAAATGTCAGATATGTGTGTTTGTTTCAATTACCAGAATAGTATAAAATTATTTACCAGCATTTTTACCAGCATTGGGTTAGCTTATGTGAATCGTTTTTTACATTTTATGCTATATGTCCAACTGCCATTCCCGCTAAGCATGTCTAAGACAATCCGTTAAAACCTTGTCATTCCCTCGCATGTGGGAATCGAGGTGAGGCAGTTAAAAACCACTATCTTTAACCTGAATTACCATTCTCACTCAATTGAGGTATGAACCCGATGTGGTTGAAAACAGAATTCTGCCGGAACGTAATTGAAGGTGGTAATGGATTTAAGTTTAATAGTTTGGAAGATATTGAACTCCTTCGGCCTCGATCTCTTTATTTTGAACATAACTCTGATCGGCAGATGACTGAGCAAGCCTCCATTTGAGGTATTCTTCGGCACTGATCGGAGGATATTTGTCTGGTTGATCTGTCAGATTACTTATTAAAACATCCCGGCCGGGATCAACAAAATATGGCATTGAATATCTTGCTTTATTCATTTCTGCATTAACCACCCTGTGGGGCGTAGACTTAAAAGTGTCATTCGACCACCTCTGCAGCATATCACCCACATTCAGAACAATGGAATTTTTAACTATTGGAACATCAAACCAGCCATCCTTTTCTCTGTCAAAAACCTGAAGTCCTGAAACATCATCAAATCTCCAGAGCAAAGTGATTGAACCAAAATCAGTATGTTCATTACCTCTCAACTGATCTTGCTTTATTTCACCTTTATGAGGCGGATATTTTATTATCCTCATCGTGGAAGCTCCATCCAAGTGCTGTTCAACAAACCTCCCTTTAGGCAATTTCAAAATATTTTCAAACCTGTAAAGGAATTCGAGTGAAAGAAGCTGCGCAATTCTAAGAATTTTTTGAGCCAAAGGTTTAAATTCCGGAATTTCTTCAGGCCAATATTGGTCCTTCATTTTGTCCGGTGATTTCCAATTAAATGCTTCTTTCAAATCACCCGGTTTGTTTGGAGTCAAACGTTCTTCTGTTATGCCGCTATAGCCAAGATTGTCGGCAACACCGCTGTATGAATACTTTGTTTTTTTGACATCAGACAGGTTGAAGAATTCTTCCACTAACTGCTGCCAATCCAAAAACTCACTAAGCCAGGAATCAAAAACATTTGTAAAGACTGCAAATCCGCAGGTGGTATATGCTGCATGCATCTGCTTTTCAACTGTTGAACTTCTGAAATCTATAATTGGAACCATAGGTTGCTGTTTTGTATAAAATTATTCAGTTAGTACTGCCCTGTGAAATGCATTTGGATTTTCTGCTGTTTCCGCTGATTGTAGCTGACTATGATCTTAACGCAAGCCGCAAATTCGTTAGATGGGATTATTAAGCTGGGTGACAACATTCTTTACGTTTTTCGGTTATGTAGAAACATGATTTGCAGTAATACCGCTGGATTCCCGCATACGCGAGAATGACAATAGAGGTATCACAAGATCTGAACGAGGACAGGCTTTGAAGAAGCGCCCATGGATTCCAGAGTGCGCAATAATGTAAACAAAGGAGTGTAAGACATGACATGGAATCTGCTGGGTTGACATTTTGGCTAAAAAACTATAGCTTTCAACACATACAATTAGTTAATCTTTAAAAAAGTATTGAAATGGAAAAGATTAGCTGGGGTGTTTTGAGTACAGCAAAGATTGGTCTGGAAAAGGTAATTCCTGCTATGCAAAAAGGTGAGTCCTGTGAAATGGCAGCAAAGCAACTCCGCTGCATCAGTTTTGAAAAAAAAGATAGAATCATCATTCAGTATCTTAACTCTTTTGAATACCTCCCGGAAAGTCTCAGGATACCCCGTCCCGGGTTTGATATATGAATAATATTCTCAGTTTAAATTAACAAGTAATTTGAATTATGAATCTCCATGAATTCCTCAGAAAAATTCCCAAAGCGGAATTGCACGTTCACTTAACTGGAACAGTTTTCCCGAAAACTCTTCAGAAACTGTCCCGGAAACATGCTGTCAAACTCCCGCCACATGACAGGATTGAAGATCTTTATGACCGTAGTGAATTCAAGAGTATCCTGCCTATGCTGAAAACTGCGGTAAGTGTGATGCGAGATTCTGAAGATTTTGCCTTGGTTGTTTATGAGACAATGCGTGAAGCTGCAGAAAATGGAGTTCGTTATAGAGAAATTTTCTGGAACCCGACAGATCATCAGGACATAGTTGGTCTAGATTACAAAACGACTGTGGACAGTATCATCGGCGGATTACGAGAAGCTGAAGAAGACTTCGGAATCATGGGCCGTCTTCTGCCTTCTATCAATCGTGAAGAGTCGAGTCACTTGGGGCTGGAAATGGTGAATGAGGTGCTGAAGCATCCCCGAGATGAAGTCATTGGATTGGGCATGGACTATTTGGAAACAGGACATCCTCCGGAAAAATTTTGGAAGGCATACCGAACTGCAGGGGAGGGGGGGCTCCATCTGACTGCACATGCAGGGGAATTCGGAGAGCCATGGAGTAATGTTGAAACCGCACTGGATTTATTGAAGTGTGAACGCATTGATCATGGTTACACTGTCATTGACAATCCGGAACTGCTAAAAAGATGTGTAGATGAGCAAATCGTGTTTACTGTAGTTCCGACAAATTCATACTATGGCAGAACTCTTAAAGTTGAAACAATCTCAAAGTTACATCCAATTGCTCAGATGGCCCGCAGAGGACTACGCATTTTTCCAAATTGTGATGACCCGCCATTACATCATACTGATCCGGGAAAAGCCTATATCGACATGGTTGAGGTGTTTGGCTATGATTTGAATGATATAAGACAATTTATTATTAATTCCATCGACGGAGCGTTTGTCGATAAAAGTTATAAAAAGAGATGGAGAATTGAGTGGTTAAAGGAATTTGATAGTCTGAGATCTAAGCTGGAAATACCTACCAGTCCGCAATGAAATTAACTCCCTGTTTACGAATAAGATCTGAGTCTGCAAGTGTAATCTTTTTTTCTTTCACAACCCGTCTACCCCCTACAAAAACATCTTTGACATCCGAAGCCTGCAGAGAATAAACCAGTGTTGCATAGGGATCATGCAGTGGGGTGTGTCTGATAGATTCAGCATCAAAAATGACAACATCAGACCATTTACCCACTTCAAGACTTCCTGTCTGCTCACCCATACCCAGTGCCTTTGCTCCTCCAATGGTTGCCATTCTGAAAATATCCCGTGCAACAAGAACTGTCCGGTCATTCTTTCGAAGTCTCTGTAAAGGGGCAGTTAAGGACATTTGTCTGAAAAGATCTAGGCTATTGCCGCTCATAGCACTATCTGTTCCCAGGCCAACCTCAACCTCTTCCTGAAGCAGTTCAAACAAAGGACATGTTCCGTGCGCACCCTTAGTATTAGCTATCGGGTTGTGCGAAACTCCACATTTGCGTTCAGCAAGCAACTCGATATCGTTTCTGTCAAGATGAATGCAGTGAGCAGCAAGAAATTGATTATCCAACAACCCGATTGAATCCAGATATTTTATAGAGCTTGGCTGATTTATTTTCTGTAGATGCTGCATCTCAAATTGACTTTCAGCAACGTGCATTTGTATTTTTACACCTAAATCATTGGCGACGTTCTTAACATGCTTAAGTTGTTTTGTATCCAGTGAATAAGGCGCGTGTGGTGCCAGACAGGGAGTAACAAGATCATCTAAGCTCCAATCTTCACAGAAATTAATTGCTCTTGTAAAAGCATCTTCTATCGTTGCTGCATCCGGAGCAGTTCGATTCATCAGGGTTTGTCCGGCGAGTACTCGAATACCAAGTTCTGAGGCAGTTGCCGCAACCTCCTCTTCAAAAAAATACATGTCCGCAAAGCAAGTTGTACCACCCAAAAGCATTTCAACACAGGACAATGCGGTGCCTGTTCTGACAAATTCAGGAGAAACGTATTTTGCTTCAAGAGGAAATATATAACGCTGTAGCCGGTCAGGCTCATCATCCCCAAGGCCGCGGAACAATGACATCGGAGCATGAGTATGACAGTTTATTAGTCCAGGAGTCACCAGTCCTCCGTTTGCATCCAGAGAATCTGTGTTCTCATCCATTTCAGGGACTCCTGTACCAAGAGCATGTATCAGCCCATCCACAAATACAAGATAACCATTGTCAATTACCTTGTTCTCATCATCCATTGTAATGAGATTTGCATTATAAATGACTGTTTTAGATTTAGTCATTATTTGTGGAAA
>ERZ651768.2564-NODE-2564-length-12516-cov-7.010531_pt1 | contig 12516 bp, 10 predicted proteins | sample MGYA00514754_ERZ651768 | MGnify/ENA metagenome assembly ERZ651768 | reverse complement strand
ATGATCTTCTCATCCAGATAATCAAGTTTTTCCTCCCGCATTTCAACTCCTTCAACCAGGGACAGCTGCGGGTAAACCTCATCCTTCAGTGGTTCATTGGTGGTAAAGGGCTGAATAATTGCTTCCAGCATGCGCCCGAGAATTTTTGTCATCCGTAAAATTTCACTGCGGGCCAGGTCTATGGCCAGTGCCGGAGTAGAGATTGCACCATCATCCAAATGCCATGTGATAGGCTGGACACCTTTTTCTTCTTTTTTTTCCGGATAAATTTTTATAATAGTATTGGCAAAAAATGTGGTGAAAGGAAGGAAAATAAAGGCCAGGCTCACATTGAAGATAGTATGAGCATTGGCGATCTGCCGGGGTGTTTCGGCGGCCAGTTTTTCCAGGCCGGTTCCACTGCTTACCGGTGAAATCCAGCGTATGATATCAGCGAAGACCGGTATCCAGAGAATAAAAAGCGCCACCCCCCCAACCTTAAATAAAACGTGAGCCAGTGCGACACGCTTTGCTTCCCTAGATGTTCCGATGCTGGCTAGGCCGGCGGTGATGCAGGTTCCAATATTTGCTCCCATGACCAGCGGTATGCCCGCATCCAGAGTGAGCAGTCCCTGCTGTGCCAGAACAATAATAATTCCTGTAAATGCGCTCGAACTTTGGATTAATGCTGTAAAAATAGTCCCCACTATGAGCGCTAGCATTGGATTTTCCAATCCTCTGAGCATATTGATAAAAGGTAAGAAGGTGCGTAGAGGTTTCATGGCATCAGACATGAGTTTCATCCCAAAAAAAAGAAGACCAAAACCCAGGATTGCTTCACCAATATATTTTGTGGAATCTTTATTTGAAAACATAGTCAGAAAAAAACCAATCGCAATCATTAACAGTGCATAATCTGTTAATTTAAATGCTATTAGTTGTGCCGTTATTGTTGTGCCAATATCAGCTCCAAGAATCACACCGAGGGATTGAACAAAGGTCATCAATTGAGCTTGTACAAAACTAACTAACATAACTGTTGTTGCACTGCTACTCTGAATCACCATTGTTACAAACGCACCAACTGTCATTCCAATTAATCTATTGTCAGTCAGAGCCGATAATATTGACCGCATTTTGTCTCCAGCAGTCTTTTTCATCCCTTCACTCATCTGCTTCATACCAAATAGGAATAATGCAAGCCCACCAAACAATGAGATAATCAACATTCCCCATTGTATAGTTCCATCCGCATTAGCAGCTCTCAGTGGATTTAATACACTTAATAATACTACAATCAGCATTGACCATTTTCTTATCAGTGTGTTAATATTTTTCATTTTCTCTTTACTTTTTAGTACGTCTTTTTTCTTTTCTTGCTTGTATCAAAGGTACAGAAAAACTAGCAAGTGCTACTAATAACATAATTAAACTTGCAGGTCTCGTAAAGAATACTGTCCAACTATCCATCATGACGGCACGTATAAAATTAGTCTCTGCAATATTTCCCAGCACCATACCGAGGACTATAGGAGCAACCGGATAATTATAGCGTCTTAGGATCCAACCGAAAACACCAAATCCTAAACAGGCTATTACATCAAAGAATGAATTACGAACGGCAAAACTTCCGATGATTGATACAGCAAATATTATTGGGAATAATATACGTTTTGGAATTGTAGTTACTTTAATCCATAATCGACTGCCAAAGAATCCAAGAGCTAATAAAATAATATTTGCTAATAATAAGCTTGCAAGTAAACCATAAATAATGTCAGGACTAGAAATAAATAGTTGCGGACCGGGAGTAAGATCGTGAATCATTAACGCTCCGATCAGTACGGCAGTGGAGGCACTGCCCGGTATTCCTAATGTCAATAATGGAATTAATGCACCGCCAACGGAACTACTGTTTGCTCCTTCTGCAGCTGCTACTCCTTCCATGCTACCCTTTCCAAACTCCTCAGGTGTTTTGCTCATTTTTTGAGTCAAATCATAGGATATAAATGCAGCTATTGTTGCCCCTGCTCCCGGGAATATCCCGATTATCGTACCTATAACAGAAGAGCGCAAAATGGTCAATTTTAGCTTCCAATATTCTAAGAAAGTTGGCCATTCTTGTTTACCGGAATCAGCAGCTTTGCTGTCAAATTTTCCGTTTTCCAATTGTTTAAATATTTCGCTTAATGCAAATAAACCAATCAGTGCAGGTATCAAAGCGAATCCATCATATAAGAATGATAGCCCAAATGTAAATCGGCTTACTCCTGAAATCGGATCTATACCTATAGTATTAATCAGTAGTCCAAACATTGCTGCAATAAATGCTTTGATCCAATTTTTTCCACCAAGTGATGCTACTGTGGTGAGCCCGAATATCGCTAAGGCGAAATACTCAGCCGGATGAAATTTCAAAGCGACTTTTGCAAGCGGACCTGAGAAAAATATTAATATTAGAGTACCTACAATACCTCCAATTGTTGATGCTACTAGAGATACTCCAAGTGCCATACCCGGTTTACCTTTTTTAGTTAATGGGTATCCGTCAAATGATGTAACTACAGATGATGGAGTGCCAGGTGCATTGATTGTTACAGCTGTAATTGAACCGCCATAGTTTGCAGCAATATAAATTGCGACAAGTAAAATCAGTGCTAAAGTTGGAGTCATTGCATATGTAAAGGGGACTAGTAATGCCACTCCCATCGAAGGAGAAAGCCCCGGTGTTGCTCCTGCAATAATACCCATTGTAACACCCAAAATAATTGTAAGGATAGGTACTACTCCAATTACGTATGAAAGCCCATCACCTAAATTTGAAAGTAATTCCAATTAGAATAATCCATCAAACCACTTACCAAGCGGAAGCGGTACAAATAATATCTTATAGAAAATGATATATGAAAACAGAATCCATGTTGCAGATGTAATGAGCATTACTTTTATATTCTTATAACCTAAATAAATCATTCCGGTAATCATAAAAACAAAAGTGCTTAGGAAATACCCGACATAATTCATCACTAATAAATAAACTACAAGGAAGCCAATAAATGTTAGAACAATATCAACTCTCGGTCCTGCGTCCCCTACACCCTCTTTATTCCTTAACGTTTTTACTAATAGTAAAAGAGAAAGTGGAACTAAGGCAAATATCCATAAACGAGGAACAACAGCTGGTCCAACTTCACCACTCACCGGAAAAATGAAAGATTGTAGATAAAATACTATTGAAATTAATAGGAAAAAGCCAATTACCATTATCCTGCCAAAAGTATTTGAGAACGATGATTTATATATCAAGTATCCCGCTAAACCAATGACAGTAATCAAACCTATGGTTAAAATTAATAAAGGTGTCCCCTCTCCATATTTACTTAACCCGTTATTACTAGAAGTAGAAATAATCTCCGACTTCGTTAGATAATATTCGAATGTTTCAACATCCTGCTTAACAATATCAGTAAACTCATCACCACCAATGAATTCAACATCAATACCACCCTTTTCCCAAAATTCTTTCCAATCAGGATCTGCTGTAACTTGTTGGAATAGGTTAGTATACCATTCAATAACATCAGGTGGTGTTCCTGCTTTTAGGGCAAACCCACGCCACATATATTCATTGTTTAGTGTAGTCGTACCAAATTCAGCGAAAGTTGGTGCATTAGGGAAAGCTTCTAACCTCTCATCACTTGAAACTGCAGCAATGTACAAATCAGGGTTACCAAGAGCATCGCGTGGATTACCAACATAAGCAACTCCCTGCTCACCAAGTAAAGCAGCAATTGCTTTTCCACCACTTTTGTATGGAATCCATTTGGCATACATACCATATTCATCCCATATTTTCATAGCGGTTACATGATCTAATCCACCAGCTGCTGGTCCCACCCAATTCTGTTCTCCGGGATTTTGTAATGCATCATTGATAATATCATTCCATTCAAAAATATCATTTTCTACATTTGTCAAAACGCATTCGGGATCAGCCATTAACATTGCCGTCCAATGCAGCGCATTTACATAATCGCGACCACCTACTTGAATGAATTTGGCAATATTTGATTTTGTACAAGCATAAAGATTATATCCGTCTTCAGGAGCTTGTAGTACCTTTTTCAATGCAACAATTCCACCGGCACCGGGTTTATTTTCAACGACAAATGTCGCATCTACGTATTTATCCGCTACACTTGCAAATTTGCGAGCTGTTATGTCGATTAATCCGCCCGGACCTGTATAGACAACAATTTTGATAGGTTTATCAGGGAAACCCGCAAACACAATACCGAAAAGGAGGAAAAATAAAATACGAAATTTAAGTGTTGATTTAATCACCATTTTTTGGGTTGATGTTAAATCATTATTCAAACAACCCCCTTATGGATTGTTCTATTTTTTACCAGGTTGTATAAGGATTTTTCAAAAGCATCATATTATAATATTTTATTTGTCCCGTGACTTCATCACCGATAAAATCGGGTTTATTGAACTGTTGATCTTCACTTTCCAGCTCAACCTCAGCAATAATAAGACCATCATTTACACCGTGAAATTCATCTATTTCCCAGATCAGTCCTTCATGGTCATATTTAAACCGTGTTTTTTCGATGAGCGGCTGGTCGCAAAGCGATAGAAGATGATCTGCGTCCGGAACCGGAATCTCTGTTTCAAACTCATAGCGGCTCATACCGCTTTTACTGCCCATTCCCTTGATGGTCAAAACACCTTTTTTCGATCCGTCTTTTTCTACAGTACGAATACGCACAGCTCGTTCTTTTTCCGGCTGAAGATATCCTTGTCGCATAGTTATCCCGCTCATATCGTCTGGTAAAGATTTGATTAAAAATTTTCTTTCAATTTCGTTTGCCATATTAAAGTCTCAATTCGCTAAGGGTTTATCGATCCAGCCAAGCACTCTTTTAATCGCCTGGAGGTAATTAATGTTTTCTACGCCATCAAGCCCAATGTCCGACATTGTTTTTTTAATATCATCCAACTCAGTGGATTCAGAATTAATAGACATGACCTTTGCGCCGTTGATTATCACGTTTCCTACTTCGCAAATAGTATTGTTCACCATGTATCCAAACCGTTCTTTAACCACTCTGACTGCCTGCAGTTCAGACTGGCTTTTGACCATTTCTAGAAACTCATCCATGGTGTATTCGCTTTTGTTAAAACTTGGAATGTCCACTTGGAAAGCGGGAAAAATATCACTTTTTAGGAAATCTACAGTGACGGGAAATTCTGTTTTGGTCAGGGGGTTCCACTGTTCAAGTCCATCCACAGTCTGGACATATGTTTTGATATCCATTTTCCCTTCTCGGATCTTTGTGTTGTTGATATCATTGGTGCGGGACATGATGTAGGTTTCCGGGGAATGACGAACCCATAGTTTTTCCGGGATAGGAACGGATAATCGGGCCATCCGCCCCGCTTGATTGTTGAAATCCTGTCCAAAGGATCGGAATTCAAACCGGGGTTTTGATATTTCACCAACCTTCATTTTTTCTTTAGACATAGAGGCTCCTAATCGAATTTAATTTGAATATTGATGGGATAAATTTAAAGAAATAAACATTTCAAGTTTTATAAGCAAATAATCAGAATAATTTTATTGGAATTATAAATATCAATCCAGATTTCGAGGGAGAAAAAAATACAATAGACCACCAAATAAGCAAGCCAGCACACCTTTCATCCACCCAGGGCTCAAAGGTAAAAAGCCACTTTCTTGAGTCCAGGATAAAACGGCAAACATAATTCCAAACGATGAAAGGTAGAGCCAAATGAATTTTTTCATTATTTCTTATATCCCACAGCTTCAAACGGAGTCACCACCTTATGTCGAACGTCTTTTTGAAACATGTTGATTTCTGAATCCCATTTTTTTAATGTTTTAATGGTTTTCATATTTTCACCTTCACGAATATTGCGAATTCTTTCATCAATTGATCAACGCACTGATAATAAGGATGATGGTGTCATTATCAAAAGTGAATTGTTCCACCAGTTTCGCAGCAGCTTTAACAGAGCTTTTTGCCTATAGGATTTCCAAATTGTAATTAGTTATATAAAAACCAACATGAAAATTATGGTTTATTTATATCACCTTTAAAGTAAAAAGATCAATGTTTAAAGCAGCGTTGCCCGGTAAAAACCATTACGATGTTATGATCGTCACAAGCACCGATCACTTCCCGGTCACGGACAGAACCTCCGGGCTGTATCACAGCTTTGATACCGGTACCAGCAATTTTGTCTATGCTGTCCCGAAAGGGGAAAAAGGCATCGGAGCAGAGAATTGCACCATTAATATTGTCACCAGATTTTTTAATGGCAATGTCCACAGAGTCCACTCTGCTGACCTGCCCCGCACCCATGCCTACAGTTGCGTTATCCTTCACGATCAAAATACCGTTAGACTTCACATGTTTGAGCACCTTCCAACCAAACAGCATGGTCTCCAATTCTTGTTTCGTAGGTTTATTTTGCGTTACTGTTTTTAGATCGTTAAGGCCTAATGATGCTATATTTGTTTCCTGAACCAGGATTCCACCATCCACATTTCGCACTTCCAGCTTCTTTTCCCGGCCTTTGATTGGGCCCACTTCGATAACCCGAACATTTTTCTTTTTAGATAGAACGCGTAACGCTTCTTCAGAAAAATTTGGTGCAATAATGATTTCGACAAAAACATTCGCGATCTCTTTTGCTACATCTGTTGTGCATGTGTGATTTAATGCAATAATGCCCCCAAAAGCAGAAAGGCTGTCCGCATTGAAGGCACGATTGTAAACATCCAGCATATCTTGACCCATGGCAACGCCGCAGGGGTTGGCGTGTTTAACCACTACGCAGGCAGTTTGATCGAATTCTTTCAGGCAATTCAGCGCTGCGTCCGCATCCATAATATTATTGTAAGAGAGCTGTTTGCCTTGGTGAATCGTTGCATTCAGAATGTTGGGCTCATTATTCTCGGGGATCTTGTAGGAAGCAGCCGACTGATGTGGATTTTCGCCGTAACGCATTTCCGAATGTTTTTCAAATGTCATGGAAAAATCATCGGATAGATTTTCCGCTTTTAAATAATTATGGATAATGGTGTCGTATTGGGCCGTATGGCCAAAAGCTTTGGCCGATAATTTTTGCCGCGTTTCAAATGATATCTCACCGGATTGAAGTTCGTCAGAAATTGTGGAATAATTTGAAGGATTTACTGCGACACAAACCCACCCCACATTTTTCGCTGCGGATCGGATCATGGTAGGACCGCCGATATCCACATTTTCCAGCGCCAGCGCCAAGTCACATTCTTTCTTGGAAATGGTTTTGGAAAATGGATAAAGATTGCACACCACAAGATCAATCCATTTAATCTGGTTTGCTTCCGCATCATCAGAATGTATATCCCGAAGTCCGAGTATACCGCCTTCTATGAGCGGGCTGATCGTCTTCACACGGCCGTCCATTATTTCCGGGAATTGGGTATAATCGCTTACATCTGTAACGGGAATATTTGCATTACGTAACGCTTTTGCCGTCCCGCCGGTGGATAATATTTCTACACCGAGATTTGCTAATGTTTGAGCCAATTCCACAACCCCTGTTTTGTTAAAAACAGAAATAAGTGCCCGTTTTATCTGGGTTGGATTTTTGTTTAGTGTTTGTTTTGAAAGCATCTTGTAAAAGTATTCATATGTTTATGCGTTCATGTGTTGCCGTGATTTGGCACAGCAATGATATGAGTCGGAAAAAACCACAGCACATAAACACGGTTACAGATGAACAATAATATTCATTTTTCATAGATAAGCTTTCCATCGAAGAAAGTGTGCGTGACTTTTGCTGAATGGATTTCATGGGAGGGGATTGAAAATAAGTTGCGGTCTAGAAAAATGATATCGGCCCGCTTTCCCGCTTGGATTGACCCCACCTTGTCTTCCAGAAAAAGACTGTAAGCCCCGCCAATGGTGTACGCTTTCAGCATGGTTGACAGGCTAACTGCTTCGCTAGGCAGTAATGCATCACCCTTGTGTTCACCTGGCTCGCGACGTGTTACAGCTACTTCAACGGCATCCAGTGGATTCAGAGAAGATACGGTCCAATCGCTTCCGCCGGTAATGTGTGCACCTGTTTTATCCACGCTCCCTATGGGGTAGAGCCACTCGGATCGCTGGGGCCCTAAAACGGGGATGGTCATTTGTGTGATATAATCATCTGGATATGCCCACAGGGACTGGAAACTGGCGGTAATACCTAATTCATTAAACCGTGGCTGATCGTTGGGGTGAATCAATTGAATATGTGACATCATGTGACGCTTATCGGAAGGACCATTTATATCTTGGGCGTACTCAAAAGCGTCCAGTGTAGTGCGGATGCCGCGGTCGCCGATGGCATGGACGTGCACCTGAAACCCGGCTTTGTCAAATGCGGCAATGGCTGAATTCATACTATCGGGATGCCAGTTCAATATTCCACGGTCTTCTGTTCCCAGATAAGGCTCTAGCAGTGCGGCGGTACGACCTTCGATTACGCCGTCAGCAAAAAGCTTTACTGTGTTCATCCGGCAATTTTTATCGATAAAACGAAGGGTTTTCATTTTTTCTAGGTCCTTACGCCAGTCAGCGGGCTCAGCGTATTGTGAAGCCGAAATCCGGAGGCTCACCTTTTTGCTCCTTGATAAATTCCGATATGCATACAACCCATCGATTTCCCCAATACCGGCGTCTAGAATACCAGTGACACCAAAACGATTGGCTGTTTGAGCAGCATTAATCAGTCCGGTTTCAATTTGTTTTTTGGAATAAGCTGGTAAAAATTTCCCTACAAGCATCATAGCGTTTTCTCTCAAGATGCCGCTGGGTTCCGCGGTGTCCGGATCTCGATCAATGCGACCGTTCAACGGGTCGGGTGTGTGGCGATCGATACCAGCCAGCTCCAACGATTTGGAATTCACCCAGGCAGAGTGACCATCTGCTGAATACAAAATTACAGGACGATCCGGCTCAATAATATCTAGCCATTCTTTACGTGGGTTCCCATCAGGGAATACAGGAACTTCCCAGCCACCCCCGCGGACCCAACCTTCACCGGGGTGACTCTTAATGTAGTTGCGAATAACAGTATAAATTTCTTCTGCGGATCTTAAATTATGAAGATCACATTCAGTTTCTTCAATACCACCCCATAAAAGATGTACATGTGTATCAATAAACCCAGGAAGCACCATTCCATTAGGGGCCTCGTACATTTTCGTTGAAAACCGCTTATAGTCTTCAGCAGTTTTGCGGCTACCAACAAATAAAATTTCACCATTCTTTATAGCGACAGCTTCAGCGTTTGGTTGATCAGCGTCCATGGTGTAAATATTACCAATGATGATTAAATCAGCAGATTGTTTTTGTCCACAACCGCTGAAGAGAAAAATTAACAATGATTGTATAATCATTTTTGCAGATAGATTAATCAAGTGCATCCTTTCCTATGATTATGTTAATAGCTTCAACAAATGCACGACCTTCCAAAGCTTGAACTTTGCCTTTAAGCGTATCCACGTTATCATTGTCATAAACAGGGCATTTTTTCTGTATTAGAATCGGGCCGCCATCCACTTTTTCTGTAACAAAATGGATTGTACACCCTGTTTCAGTATCTCCGTTTTTTAGTACTTCTTCATGGACATTTGTATCCATTCCGCCGGCATATTTAGGAAGGAGCGACGGGTGAACGTTCAAAAGTTTATTCTGCCAGACGAGGCAGAATTCTGATGAAAGGATGCGCATGAAACCGATGAGCAGAACCAGGTCAACACCGTGCTTATTTAAGACTGTGGTCATCTCGGCATCAAATTCTTCTCGAGCTTTTTCTTTATGTGATATAAAGATCGCCGGCACATTATAGTTACGAGCGCGCTCAAGGATGCAAGCGCTTTTTCTGTTAGAAATAACAACGGATACTTCAGCATCCAATGCACCTTTTGAGATGGCCGCCATGATTGCCCGCAGATCGGTTCCGTTAGTTGAACCAAGAACAGCCATTTTGATCATCGGAGTGAATTCATGTGATCGACACGCTTTTGGATTAACGCATTTGTACCAACGTCAGCACGGTGAAAAAGCGGTCCCGTTATAGATGACACTTCTTTTTCAGCATCACGCTCTGCTGCGGATATAGTATCTCCTACTCCAACCACGGCGATCGTTCGACTCCCCGCCTCCACCAGTTGACCGTTCTGGATATCTACAGAAGCATAAAACAGGCCGTCCGGATTTTCAATATTAGAGATATCAACCGGCTGACCCCGAACCGGACTGTCAGGATATCCTTCCGGTACAGCATATTTACAGACCGTTGCCTTATTATTGAAGCGGACGTTAACCTGATCAATGTTTCCATCAACAACGCCATTGCAGATTTCAATAAAATCAGAATCCAGTAGCGATAACACATTCATTGCTTCTGGGTCCCCAAAGCGGGCATTATATTCTATGAGCTTCACACCATTTGCAGTGGCCATAAATCCGCCATAAAGGATGCCCTTATAGCCTTCCCCGAATTTACCCTTCAGTGCTTTCGCTGTAGCAATATTGATCTCATGGGCTTGCGTAATATCATCATCGGTTAAAAATGGTAACCCGTGATTTGCATCAGAATAAGTACCCATTCCGCCTGTATTCGGACCGGTGTCACCCTCATAGGCTCTTTTATGATCCTGAACTGCAGGCATATGTTGGAGATGTTCACCATCACAAAAACTCATCAGTGAAAATTCCTGTCCGATGAATTTTTCTTCAATAACAAATTTACTACCGGCTTCCATCAGCTCCTGGCAGTACTCAAGAGCTTCATCATGTGAGTGAAGATGATCACCGGCAACTTTTACGCCTTTTCCTCCGGCAAGCCCATCGTATTTTACCACATAGTTTTCACCGAGATCATTTAAAAATTCAGACACACGGTACATAGAATTAAACGTTTGATATTTGGGTCCTCCAGGAATATTATATTCTGTAAGCAAATCCCGGGCGAAGGCCTTTGATGTTTCAATCTGGGCTAGATCTTTTTTCGGCCCAACGACTTTTACGCCTGCTTCCCAAAGTGCATCAGCTACACCATTGGACAATGGATTTTCTGGTCCGATAATGGCGAGGCCTGCGCCAACTTCTTTGGCGTAGTTTGTTGCAATTTCCGGATGGTTGATATTATCTAGTGTGAATTCATCACAAAGATCCGCGATACCGGGATTTATGTTTGATGCCAGGCAGTAGAGTGTTTTATCATGGGGGGAGCGGTCCAGGGCGCGGACGATGGCATGTTCGCGAGCACCAGAACCAATAACTAATATTTTATTTTCCATTCCTGTCGTGCAACCGTTGTGTTTCCATGCTTTTTATCGTGGCTTCATCAATATCATTGGCTACATAATGCCCATTCAAACAGGCCATACAGGGGGTGTCGATGTGGTGATCTCCTTTTCGTGTCACCGCTTCAACCAGGTCATCAATTTCTTGGTAAAGCAGGGTATCCACTTCAAGAAATTTTTCAATTTCATCTACATTCATATTGCCTGCAATCAACTCGCCCCGGGTAGGCATATCAACGCCATAAAAACACGGTGATTTCACAGGCGGGCAAGCGCTGGCAAAATACACTTTTTTGGCGCCAAAGTCGCGCAGCATACGGACGATCTCCCGGCTGGTATTACCGCGAACGATACTGTCATCCATAATCATCACCTTTTTATCACGAATCTCCAGTTCCTGCGGGACCAGTTTATATTTTACAGATTTTTTCCGTTCTGCCTGTCCGGGCATGATAAAAGTCCGACCTATAAAGGTGTTTTTATACAACCCTTCGGAATAGCGAACCCCGAGCTCATGGGCGAATGACAATGCCGCCGTATTGGCTGTGCTTGGCGCAGGGATGACGATATCGGGGACCGTGTCAGGGTACTTCTTTTTCCATGCTTCCGCTAGGTTTTGTCCCATCCGCAGGCGGGAACGGTAAACGCTTACATCGTTCAATGTAGCGTCAGGACGAGCAAAATAAACGTATTCGAAAATGCAGGGGTTAAATTCTTTTTTAATCAGGCGCTTGCTGAAGACTTTTCCGCTTTCATCAACATAGATGAGCTCTCCTGGAAGAACGGTGCCTTTGGGTTTGTAACCCAGTGCATAAAACATAGTGTTTTCGGATGCGAAGATATAATCCTTGTCGCCATTTCCATTGGGCCGCTCACCTTTGACTAGTGGACGAATTCCTTGAGGATCGCGGAAAACAACGAGACCTTTACCAATAATAAGGGAAGTAACGGAATAGGCGCCCTTCACTTTATTGAATATATTGGTGACCGCTTCACAAAGCAGGTCAAAGAATTCTTCATTAGTTTGTGGTGGAACATCCTGATGCAGCTCATCTGCAAATAAGTGCAGCAGCACTTCTGAATCACTGGTGGTGTTTAAATATCGCGTTTCTTCTTTAGTTACTTCTGCCGCCAATTCATTATAGTTAGTCAGATTTCCA
>ERZ651768.2563-NODE-2563-length-12518-cov-28.902580_pt1 | contig 12518 bp, 10 predicted proteins | sample MGYA00514754_ERZ651768 | MGnify/ENA metagenome assembly ERZ651768 | reverse complement strand
CCGATGAATGCATTGAGTAGATTTGAGTCGGAGTTTCTAACATTTATCCGCACTAAAAAAGCAGATTTGCGTAAGTCCATTGAGGAAGCTGAAAAAATTGACGAAACAGACGAAACAGAACTGAAATCAGCTTTAGAAGAATTTGTACAAGCCTTTTCAGCATAACTTTGCGCGAATTAATTTCGGATGGCCAGCTTAAAAGACATACGCAAACGTATAGACAGCGTAAAAAGAACCCAGAAAACTACCAGTGCCATGAAAATGGTCTCTGCGGCAAAGTTACGGCGTTCAGAAGACAACATTCGGCAAGCCACTCCTTACGCAAAAGAGCTGAAAAGTGTAGTCTCTTCGCTCAGCACACGTTTTAGTGGTGAAGAGCAAGACACTGGTTTTGGCCGGCTCTTCCGGGACACCGGGGGAAAGCGTACCGGTGTAATTTTAGTAACAACTGACCGTGGTCTTTGCGGGGGTTTCAACGCAAACCTCTCTAAAGTTCTGGCTCAACAGCTTGCAGACGAAGATATAGAGAGTGCAGAGTTTGTGATTCTGGGACGCAAGGGGAATGATTTTTTCAAAAAGACATCCCACAAAATCCTGGCTAATCATACTGGAACTCAACCAGGAGAGCAGTTAGGGCTTGTTCGTGAGATCGTGAGCGATTTCACCCGGCGTTTTGAAGCAGGTGAGCTTGATCAAGTCAATCTTGCATATAATCATTTCTTCAGTGTGATCTCTCAGGTTCCAGTGATTGAACAACTCCTGCCAATTAAACCACTTGAAACTGAAACAGTAGATGAGCGGGAAATAATTTTTGAGCCTTCTCCGGAAGATATTCTGGAGACACTGCTCAAAAAATATGTTCAAAATCAGGTTTACGTTTCCTGGCTCGATACAATCGCGGGAGAACATGCCGCACGTATGACGTCCATGGACGCGGCAACAAAGAATGCCGGAGAAATAATTGATAAATTGCAACTGCATTATAATCGTACAAGACAAGCTGCAATCACCAGCGAATTGATTGAAATCATCAGTGGCGCTGAAAGTTTATAACCCTGAAATTAAAATCATCCACCAAACTAAACGAAAAGGAAACAATGAGCACAGGTAAGATCGTCCAGGTGATGGGACCCGTCGTGGACGTCGCATTTGAATCCGGAAACCTCCCTGAAATATATACGGCACTTGAAATCAAGAAGAAAGGGTACGAACGAATTATCTGTGAAGTACAGCAGCACCTTGGAGAAAGCACTGTACGTACGGTTTCAATGGGATCAACCGATGGACTTTCCCGGGGAATGGATGTGAAGGACTTGGGGGAACCCATTACAACCCCTGTCGGCAAAGGCGTGCTGGGGCGAATCATTAATGTAACAGGAGATCCCGTTGACGAAGCCGGTCCGGTTAAGACAGATGAACGATGGCCAATTCACCGTGATGCTCCGACATTTGAAGAACAGGAAACCGAAGCGCAAATGCTCGTAACAGGAGTCAAGGTGATGGATTTACTCTGTCCCTTCCTCAAAGGCGGTAAGATCGGCTTATTCGGTGGTGCAGGTGTCGGTAAAACTGTAGTGATCATGGAGCTCATCCGGAACATTGCTGCAGAGCATGGTGGTTTTTCTGTTTTCGCAGGCGTAGGTGAGCGTACGCGAGAAGGAAATGACCTCTGGAACGAAATGAAAGATTCAGGAGTGCTTGACAAAACCAGCCTTGTTTACGGACAGATGAACGAGCCTCCAGGTGCACGTGCCCGTGTCGGTTTGACAGGCCTGACTGTTGCAGAATATTTCCGTGACAAGGAGGGAGCGGATGTTTTGATGTTCATTGACAATATTTTCCGCTTTACTCAAGCAGGTTCAGAAGTTTCGGCTCTGCTCGGCCGAATTCCTGCTGCCGTAGGTTACCAGCCTACACTTTCCACAGAAATGGGGAATTTGCAGGAACGAATTACGTCAACCAATAAAGGTTCCATTACTTCTGTGCAGGCAGTTTACGTTCCCGCTGATGACCTGACTGACCCTGCTCCGGCAACTACTTTTTCGCATTTGGACGCAACTGTTGTTTTAAGTCGTGCGATAACTGAACTTGGAATTTATCCTGCCGTTGATCCACTTGACTCCTCTTCACGGATTCTTTCAGCTGATATTTTGGGCGAGGAACACTATCATGTAGCCCATGAAGTACAAATGCTGCTTCAGCGCTATAAAGATTTGCAGGACATTATTGCAATTCTCGGCATGGATGAATTGTCTGAAGAAGACAAAGCAGTAGTGAACCGTGCTCGAAAAGTACAGCGATTCCTCTCACAGCCTTTCTTCGTTGCAGAAACATTTACTGGAACCTCTGGAGAATATGTGGATATCAAAGACACAATTCGCGGCTTCAAGGAAATTCTCGAAGGAACACATGATGATCTTCCGGAACAGGCTTTTTACATGGTCGGCACCATTGAGCAAGTGCAGGAAAAAGCTAAAAAGGTGATGGGTGGTATAAAGACGGTTATTCATCACCAGAAAAAAATGAGCAACTGATGGCCAATCAACTCAGTCTTGAAGTAGTAACTCCTCATCGTACAGTGCTGATTGAGGATGTAGATTCTGTGACGCTGCCCGGAATTGAAGGTGAATTGGGTATCCTGCCCGAACACATCCCGCTGTTGACTACTCTGGATACCGGCATAATGTCCTATACAAGCAATGGAAACAAACAGGTTATTGCTGTTCACTGGGGCTATGCTCAAGTTGAAGGAAACAGTGTCAGAGTCCTGGCAGAATTGGCTGAAACCGCTGAAGAAATTGATTTGCAGCGTGCAAAAGAGGCAGAAAAAAAAGCAAAGAACATGCTCGTCTCAGGAATTTCTTCCACAACTGATTTGGAAGATGAACAAAGTCGGCAGAAAAAATATGAAGGTAAATTAAAACGTTCAATTGTACGCCAAACAGTGGCACAATTTCACTAGGTCGAATTGCAACTGAGGTATTGATAAAATGACGTTTAATGCGTCTTAAACCAAGCTGCCAAACTATCCCGGTTATTCTTCTGCCTTGTTATAAGTTCCATCCTCCGTTGCTGCTTGCAGAATTCAGCTGAAAAAGTTCTGTGAGAATCTACATACAAATACCTGAGGCAGAGCAATAAAGTAGCTTTATACCTCAGCACAATAATTTTGCGCTGCTAGCTACACACCAACCCTAATACTTTGCTGCTTGCAAAACGGTTTCAGCCGCACTTCTACCTTGAGAAGTTAGAGCAAACATTCTTTTCAAAGAAGCTCACTTTGACGAGCGGCGCGCATACTTGGGTTTTTCCCAGAACTTATTTATTTCCCCCGTTACATAACCCTGCATTTCACTCAATCAACCAAGTTTCCCTTAGACAAAATTACTTCTTGCAACAAAAGAATTCATGCTGTCATAATTCTTGCAGGATGTACCTAAATGCACTTTACATACTTCATTCAGTTATAACTGAAACTTAAAAAAGCCATGCTGGAAGACAAAACCATTGAAAGACCAAATCTCAAAAGTTTTCAGGAAAATTTAATCCAGAGACTTGGGCCAGATGAAGGAAGAGCGCTTGATGTGCTTGGTACAGATTTTTTTCATCTGGTAGACCAGCTTTCAACTGATATTCATGAAAAACATGAAAAAGACGCCCCCCTGCTGGATTTGAGTGAGTCTGAATTTACTTGGGAATTGCAGGTTTTCGCAAACCAGTTTTTGCGTGAATGCGCCCAAACTCCCCGGCAGTTGGCTCTTTTTTGTCTGGGATTGCGGAAAAAGCTCGAGGATAAAGAGTTTAGCCAGGAGTTCTGGAAAATACTTGACGTAGCATATCAGCATCATTTTTATGTAGCAGACAGTAAAAAGCATTATCTTGTCTGAGTAAAAAATTTATCCCCCCATGTCTTCCAATTCCCCGGAATTTTCAGAAAATTCAGACCATTCGACCACATCAAGTCCAGAGTCATGGAAAAAAGCATGGTTGGCTTCTCCGGGGCCGAGGACCTTCGCTGAACATGTAAATTTGTTTATCAAAGGCTTGGGAATGGGCACCGCGGATATTGTGCCTGGTGTTTCCGGAGGAACTATTGCATTTATTACAGGAATTTATCAAAGCCTGCTAACAGCAATTTCCTCAATCAACGGGAAAATGCTCCGGAAAGCACTGCGTCTGCAATTCAAAGCAGCTTTAGCGGAACTTCATCTTCGTTTCTTATTCACACTGTTTTTAGGAATTGCGGTAGCATTAACTAGCACTGCACACCTGATGCACTACCTGCTAACAGAGCAGCCTGTGCCAACATGGTCCATCTTTTTTGGTTTGATCACAGCTTCAATTTTAGTTGTTAGCCACTCAATAAAGAATCGAATTTCCAGTTTCCCCGCCTTGGTTTTGGGGTCTTTATTGGCTTACAGAATTACCAGTCTTATTCCACTACATACTCCGGAAGAACCCTGGTTTATCTTTTTGAGCGGAATGATCGCAATTTGTGCCATGATCCTTCCGGGATTGAGCGGTTCTTTCATTCTCCTGATTTTAGGTAAATACGCTTTCATAACAGCAGCTTTGAGAAATCCATTCAACCTGGATAATCTGGAAATCATCTTCATTTTCATCGCAGGGTGCCTAGTTGGGATTTTGGGATTTTCACGTGTTTTACGCTACGGACTGGAACGCTGGCATGATTACACAATAGCCGTCTTGACCGGCTTTATGATTGGTGCAATGAGGAAAGTCTGGCCTTGGAAAATTACTCTAGAAAGCCAAGTAATCCGGGGGAAAGAACACGTTCTCCGGGAAGAAAATGTCTGGCCTTTGCTCGATTCAGAACTGGGAATAGCCCTACTGCTGATGGGGACTGGTTTCGCGGTGGTTATCTTTCTGGATAAAATTTCACAAAACACCGCCAAACGCTAAACTGTTTCTTCCATTTCCTTTAGAAAAATCCTTAGAGAGTCAAGTAGAACTTTGCGCATTTTAGCCTGTTCCAAGGGTTTTTCACAAGCCACAAAACTGTCGCAGTATAGCGAAATTGTCAGCAGAGACTCTCTTATTTTGGCAGGCATCATTCGGTATTTTTCACCTGATTCTTCTTTTTCAGTTTTTTCTCTTTCTGCCGTTTGACGTTCCAGTGCCTGTCTTTCCCTGGCACGTTTCAGCGTTTCCCGCAAATCTCTGATGCTCGGCGCAGGCTTTTCCCCCCTGGCTTCCTGCCAAATTTCTTCACGCTCTTCCGGAGTTTTGCAACTGCTCAAAAGGTATGCTCCAGAAGCGGTGTACCGCCCAATCAGTTCGGGATTTGCTGAATAAACCTCAGCCACCTTCCGGCACTGCATAGCCGAAGAGTAGGGCATATTTATATTTTCTGCATACCAAGATTTTATTTGCTCTGTAGTGAGTTTGGATTCCTTAAGCAGGGAATGCAGAGAAAGTAAATGCAGTCCCAGTAAAAAATAGTCGTCTGCGATATTTTCAATGAATTTATTTATCCGGCTCACCACTTTCTGCACCTGTGGTGAACTTTTTTTCGGAGCATCTTTTGCAGCACCCAAATTCAACTCCGGAAGGAAAAAATCAGTTTTCATCCGTCCTACCCGAAGTGGAGGTCCTGCAGAAGTCGATATAGATTTCTGAGCTCCTTCCTGCAGAATTTCACGTTGTGTATTTAAATTTATTTTTAGTGGTTTTACCATTTTGTTTTAGAATCCTTGAGGCATAGATGTTTTCTTGTTCGCGGAAATGAAGCCGAAATTATTTATTTACTACAAAGAACCTGAGGTTCATCACTTAGTATTCACTACGCATAAAATCGATAATAAAAATGCAGCTATAGGAAAATTTAAATATCCGAGACCTTCATTATCCCAGTTTCTCATGTGGTATCCTTTTGTCGCTGGACAATACGGCGCATAATTTCCCTGCAGAGTTGGTCATACATCTCAGCTCCGCGGGTGCGTCCTTTCCGGTAATCAAATATGCTTTGCTGAAATGCCGGTGCTTCCTGAATCGAAACAGACTCTTCAATCACCCGTTTAAACAGCAAATCCGACCACCTTTCCTGAAGACCCTCAGTTATAGTTTGGGCAAGGTTTGTTCGCGGATGTGAGCGGGTGATCGCAATACCCAGCACTTCTGCCTTGCACTGCCCCAGCATACTTTGTTTGAATTCATCAATGTATGCCATTATCTGATCACAACCGCTGAAACCCAGATAATCCGTAACAACTGGAACAATCACATAATCAACATACATTAAAATGTTGCGGCTGACCACACTCCAACTTGGTGCGGTATCAATGATCACTATTTTTTGGTGTACAGAAGAAAGCAGGTTTTTGAAGAGTGCATCCTTGAAGCGAGTTTGACTTAGATAGCTTGAAGCCTCCACCATGGCTTCCCCGCCGGATGGTAAAAAAGACAGGTGCCGCTCCAGTTCAATAAACTCAAAATTGTTTACCTTCCCCAAAATCACATTGGCTAGGTTACAATGATGGTCGCGCTGAAAAGTTGTGGTGACATTGGCCTGAATATCTGAATCAATCAAGAGAACTTCACGTCGGGCCTTTGCAATACGGGCGGCTAAATTGATAGCAAGAGTAGTCTTGGCCTGGCCGCCCTTCATGGTCATGACTGCAATTTTGATACTCAAACCTCCTCTATTATTCACATTCAAAATGCAAAGAAAAAACGACAAAAACAAATGCTAAAATCTACCATGTCTCCGTAAAAGAACACAAGACAGGAAAAAATAATGATCCGCATTCTGACCTGCCTGGAAACTTGAGCTGTAACCGTTTCACTTCAACCAGAAAAAGGCTGAGGTGCATATTCTCCGCAGGCAGGAGGGAGCCATACTCCTTGAATTTGCAAAAGACGTAGCCGATACAAATATGCTGCCCCAGTCATAATGTGCCAGGCTACTTCCACAGTTTTACGGTTAGAAACTTCCTCTAAATATGAACCCTTAACCCAATAATTGAATGCCCCCATAGCTGGGCCGCACCAGATTTGGTAATCAGTCTCTCGCCCTTTCTCACCGGTATTTGACCAGCGTGAAGACAAACCAAGATACCAACGAAAAATCAAAGCCATTTTGCGCTTTGGATGATCTTTCGCACGTTCAATTTGATGAGGATCCCTGGCATTGAAATGTTCCTCCGTTTGCCGCCAAATTTCATCAAGTGAATTCCGGAATACTTGCTTTTCCAGTTTTTGCCGCTCTTGCTGCGGAATTTCTTCGATGCTTTCATAGTTTTTATAAAGCTCATAAAGCTTTTTAGCCCGCATCGGAAACATGGTGCCCCGCTTGAGAACCTGTAGTTCCACACCCATTTCGAACATATCCGCTGCTGGAGCCATCGTTACATCTGCCATTTCTGCCTGAGCTAAAAGGATTTTACTGTGTGCGGATGCGGCAGCTTCCACACAGGATTGGTTGACTGAACCAGTTAAAACATAAGCTGCACCCATCATAAAGGCTGCCAAGGCAGAAGCTGGAGTTCCAATACTACCAGCTGCTCCTACCCGAATTGGCTGTGCATAACCATATTTGGCCTGAAATTGATCACGTAATACTAAAATGACGGGAAGCAGAGACACCAGGGGGCGGTTGTCCGTATGTCCTCCGGAATCAGCTTCAACAGTGATGTCATCTGCCATAGGAATATTGGCTGCAAGCTGGGCTTGTTCTTCCGTGATTTTACCCTCAGCAAGTAATTTCTGTAATATCGTTGCTGGTGCCGGCGCCATAAATTTGGAGGCTACTTCTGTCCGTGATATTTTGGCAATGACCCTGTTTCCGATCTCAACCTGGTTTTGCGCATTGAGGCGCAAACCTGCTACCCGGTAACGCACAATATTTGGTGTCAGATCAAGGAAAGCTGAAGCTTCTACTGTTGTCACACCATATTTCAAAAACAAATCAACTGCTCCGCGCTCAATTGCATCTTCACTTGGACTATGGATAAGGTTGAAGACATACGGGCCATTTGGTAAAGCTTGCTGAATTTTGTTGATAGCTTCTTCAATACGAGACGGAACCAGGCCTGCTGCTCCAAAAGAACTAAGCAAACCTACTTTCCCGGAAGCAATTACCAGCTCCTCCGAGGCAATCCCATTAGCCATCGCTCCAGTCATATACGCCATATTCAGGCCGTATATCCGCATGAATTCCGGATCACCCAGCTGGGCTACCTGCAAAGGCAGAGCATGTGCTAAAAGGAACATAGAAGTACCAGCAGTACTGTTTTTCACGTCTTCCGCAAGACAAACACCAACAGCCTTTTCATTTTGCACAACATAGCAGTGTTGGTCCAGACGAAGCAATTTGTTGCGGATTTCCCCCTCTTCATATGCAACCATTCCCGGAACAACTGACAATTGTTCATTGTTCGCTGAATAATCAGCGCTGAGGCGAATTTGACTCATTATTGATTTTTAGTAACGATTCAATTAATTTTAGCGGTCAATTTTCAAAACCGCCAGAAATGCTTCTTGCGGAACTTCCACAGAGCCTACCCGTTTCATCCGTTTTTTGCCGGCCTTTTGCTTTTCTAGCAGCTTTCGCTTGCGGGTGATATCACCTCCATAACATTTGGCAGTCACATCTTTGCGCATCGCACCTTGAGTTTCTCGTGCAATAATTTTTGCACCTATAGCAGCCTGAATTGCCACTTCATACATTTGTTTTGGTATAAATTCTTTGATTTTTTTGGCAAGTTCACGACCCCGATATGGAGCCTGATCACGGGGAACAATTAACGACAGCGCGTCCACCATTTCACCATTTAGTAATATGTCTAATTTGACCAATGTTCCCTTGCGAAAATCAATCAGTTCATAATCGAAAGAAGCATAGCCCCTTGTGATCGACTTAAGCTGATCATAAAAATCCAGAACAATTTCATTTAAAGGAATTTCGTATTCAAGCATAACACGATTTGGTGAAGGATACTCCATGTTGATCTGCACACCACGACGTTCCTGAGCAAGATTCATAATTCCACCAACATACTCTTGTGGAGCCAGCACTCTCCCCCGAATATATGGTTCCTCTATGAAATCAATCTCCATAGGAGAGGGCAATTGAGACGGATTATCCACCCGGACAACTCCGCCTTTTCTTAAATGAACCTGATAGACGACACTTGGAGCAGTGGTAATAAGTTCCAGATTAAATTCTCGCTCCAGTCGTTCTTGAGCAATTTCCATATGCAATAGCCCCAGAAAACCGCAACGAAAACCAAAACCGAGTGCCGCAGAAGTTTCTAGCTCATAACTTAATGATGAATCATTAAGGGCCAGCTTGCGTAAAGCTTCCTTGAGTTCTTCATATTGTTCTCCGTCTACAGGAAAAATTCCGCTGAACACCATCGGTTTGGCTTCAGCATAACCTGAAAGAGCCTTTTTGCTGGGATTAGCAACTGTCGTAACCGTATCTCCAATTCTTGTGTGTCCTATGGTCTTGATTGAGGCACTTAAAAATCCTACTTCCCCTAGTCCCAGTTCACTTCGCTCTTCTCGAAAAGGAGTAAATACACCAAGCTGTACCACCTCAAATTCTTTTGCTGTTGCCATAAAACGGATCTTATCACCAACTCGTACGCTACCATCCACAACCCGAATCATTACTACAATCCCAAGATAGGAATCAAACCACGAGTCGAAAATCAATGCCCGCAAGGGTGCACCCTGATCACCAGAAGGAGGAGGCACAAATTCCACCACTTGCTGGAGAACCTCCTGAATGCCAATTTCCTGTTTTGCACTAACCCTTGCAGCAACGCTCGTATTCAGACCAATAATATCTTCAACTTCTTGACATACCCTGTCTGGCTCTGCCGTAGGCAGGTCAATTTTATTCAATACGGGCAGTACCTCCAAATCATTTTCAATGGCCATATAAACATTCGCCAGGGTCTGCGCCTCAACCCCCTGTGCTGCATCAACAACCAATAAAGCACCTTCACATGCGGCAAGTGACCGGGATACTTCATAGGTAAAGTCAACATGTCCGGGAGTGTCAATCAAGTTCAGAGTGTATTCATTACCGTCCTCTGCCAGATAAATTAAACGCACAGTCTGCGATTTTACGGTAATGCCTCGCTCACGCTCAATATCCATATTATCCAGCAATTGCTCCTGTGCTTCACGATCTGTTACTGCGCCGGTCTCTTTCATCAGACAATCTGCCAATGTGGATTTGCCGTGGTCGATGTGAGCAATAATTGAGAAGTTCCGGATTAGGCTGGGGTCGGGGGGTCTTTTGTTCATGAATATTAATGCAAGATTATGTAAATAACAATCAGTTCAAGACATAACAATCTACTGTTCGCGCTTAGCCTTTGCCACTTATTTTTCCGTCTCTGTTGCCAGCTGGGAACCTGAAACCGGCAGCCATTATTTAATAATTTTATTCCTGCTTGTGGCTAGAGTAATCTCTCACATCTAAAATGGCACACCCGCATCAAATAATCGAGACCAGACTGTTTGCAGAATAAGTTTCACATGCTTTAATTTCTGGTTTGTAAATAAGTATTCTGGTTTTAAAGTCAGGTCAAATCTGCTATTATTTTCCTAGTGATTCATGAATAACTTCAATAAAAAAATGCCCGAAACCAGCAGCAAGCTTAGTCCCGAATCGCACAAATTACGCCACCGTCTTGAATTTTTTCTTTTCAACAACTTAAAACGTTGGGGTAAGGGTGCATCTAAAACGACATTAAGGCGAGGTACAATACTGCTGGATGTCTTGCTTTATCACGGATTACGCATATGCCGAAGTGTAGTCGCAATCAATCTGGAGCTCGCTTTTCCAAAATTATCAGCGGTGGAGCGTAAAAAAATTGCGCGCGCAAACTACCAGTGGTTTGCACGTTTTTGCATGGACGTTTTGCACATGGATGCTTGGAAGGGCCGTACCTCAGAAGTAACGACATGTCACAATCTGGAAATCCTGGATGAAGCCTTGGCAGAAAAAAAGGGAGCCCTTTTAGTTAGCGGACACTTTGGAAATTGGGAGATGATCCCACCGGCTTTGGCTGAGCTGGGATATCCTGTTACCATGTACGTCGGTCGGCAAACCAATCCGCTCACAAACGAACTTCAAAATACTGCTCGTGCAAATTTTGGGGTTGAAACGATCGACAAGGGGAAAAAAGCCACACTGCAAATGGGTAGAGCACTTGCGGCCAACAAAATAATTGCAATGCTGATTGATCAAAACGACAACAAGTCTGATCTTTTTGTTAGTTTTTTTGGAAAACTTGCTTCCTCCAGCAAGGGCACAGCGGCCTTTCACTTGTTACGTAAAAGTCCAGTTATGCTCGTAACCTGCCCTTATGTTGATGATCATTTGGAAATCAAATTTGAACGCATCACTTTTGAACTTTCAGGAGAACAGGAGAAAGACACACGTGCTATAACCCAAAAAATAACTTTTGCTTTAGAGAACATAATCCGGCAATATCCGGAACAATATTTCTGGATGCATCGTCGCTGGCGTGCACGGCCCAATGTGGACCCGGAACCAATTTATTAATATCAGATTACAAAATACTGAAATCCATTATGAGTAGCCGAAAACTGAATGTTCGTACCGAAAACTGGAGCGAAGAACCTTTTGCAATTGCAAGAGGAAGCACAGATAATTTCGATGTCGTTGTGGTGGAACTGGAGCAGGACGACTGCAGGGGATGGGGTGAGGCTACCCCGACTAAACACTATCATGAGTCAATCTCCCAAACTGAAATGCTGATCGAAGATTTTCGAATACAACTGGAAAACGGAATGACCCGCGCAGAACTCCAGCAGACTATGCCCAAAGGGGCAGCAAGAAACGCCGTCGATTGCGCTCTATGGGATTTGGAAGCAAAACTTGCTGGAAAAAGGGTCTGGGAATTCCCGGAATTGTTGAAGCATTTTGCAACTGGCATTCAATCGGCGCCTGAAAATGTGACAACTGTGTACTCACTGGGTATCGATACTCCGGAAAAAATGGGCGACATCGCTCGAAAAAATGCCCAAAGACCAATTTTGAAAATAAAACTAACAGGTGATGGTGACTTAGAGCGTCTTGTTGCAATCAAGACAAATGCACCGATATCACGTTTGGTAATTGATGCCAATGAAGGCTGGACTCCGGAACATTATCAACGCTTTGTTCCCGAGTTTCAGAAGCTTGGAGTGGAAATGATAGAACAGCCTTTTCCTGCTGACAACGACAGTATTTTAAAAACACTGGGCCGCCCAATCCCTGTCTGTGCCGACGAATCATGCCACGATACAGATGACCTCTCTCGTCTAGCGGGGCTTTATGATATCGTCAATATTAAATTAGATAAAACCGGAGGTCTCACTGAAGCGCTACGTTTGCAGGCAGAAGCAGAGTCTAAAGGTTTCCTGACGATGGTAGGCTGCATGTCTTCAACTTCACTGGGTATTGCACCAGCATTTATGATAGCTCAGCGAGCTAAAATTGTTGACCTGGATGCACCGCTTTATCTTTATGAAGA
>ERZ651768.2562-NODE-2562-length-12519-cov-3.052162_pt1 | contig 12519 bp, 10 predicted proteins | sample MGYA00514754_ERZ651768 | MGnify/ENA metagenome assembly ERZ651768 | reverse complement strand
GAAGACCATCGCCCATTGTATGACTGGTTTATTGAAAATCTCCCAGTACCATCACGTCCTCGTCAGCACGAGTTTGCACGTCTCAATCTCTCGTACACGGTTCTGTCAAAACGTATCCTGACACAACTGGTCCGGGAGAATCACGTCTCAGGGTGGGATGACCCCCGCATGCCAACCCTTGCAGGACTTCGGCGTCGCGGTTTCCCACCAGAGGCCATCCGCGATTTTGCCAATCGAATTGGAGTCGCAAAACGTGATGCTGTCGTAGATATCGCAATGCTGGAGCATTGTGTCCGCGACTTTTTGAATCAGCATGCAAACCGTCGAATGGCGGTTTTACGTCCACTTAAAATAGTGATCGAAAATTATCCTGATAACCAAGTGGAGGAACTTGAAGCAGCAAACAACCCCAGCAAAGACAGCGCAGGGATACGCACTATTCCATTCTCTCGTGAACTTTACATTGAACGAGATGACTTCATGGAGGAGCCATCGAAAAAATTCTTCCGTCTCGCGCCAGACCGTGAGGTGCGCCTGCGTTACGGCTATTTTATTACCTGCACGAACGTGATTAAAGACATCAACGGAGAGGTTATTGAGCTCCGTTGCAACTATGACCCGGAAACCAAGGGTGGGAATGCACCGGATGGTCGAAAAGTAAAAGGAACTTTGCATTGGGTCTCGGCGTCACATGCGATAGACGCTGAAGTGCGTCTTTACGACTATCTATTCGCAGTACCCAAACCAGGGGCGGATGGCGATTTGATACAGGACATCAACCCCACATCGATCAAGGTCCTCAATAACTGTAAATTGGAACCGTCCCTCGTAACCCTGAACAAAGGTGAGACGGTGCAATGTGAAAGAATTGGCTATTTCTGTACCGACACTGACTCGACTCGGGAGCGATTAATTTTGAACCAAACCGTCAGTCTTCGAGACAGCTGGGGAAAAATCCAACGTAACGAGGCAGGCTAACTAGCCTCGGAAACTCCGCCACTTAAATAAACTTTCACCTACTTCAAAGAGTTGATTATGACCGCCAAACGTACTGCGACCGGCTTTATTGGTCTGGGCCTGATGGGGAGACCCATGAGCCAACGATTACGCGCAGCAGGATGCCCGCTAACCGTGTGGAACCGCACGGAAGGTAAAGCATCAACGGCACTTCAGGCAGGCGCAATTCTCGCTGAAAGCCCTGCAGAAGTTGCGCGAGCGAGCAACGTCATTTTCCTCTGCTTGACCGATACCAGAGCAGTCGAAGATGTACTGTTCGGGCGACACGGAATCATCGAGGGTGGTCCAGGCAAGATCGTGGTCGATCATTCGACTATCAGCCCCAAAGCTGCCATTGCATTTGCCACACGTCTCCGCGACCACCACGATATTCGTTTTATAGATGCACCCGTCACAGGCGGAGTTGTGGGAGCTACAAATGGCAGCCTTACTATTTTTGCGGGTGGAGAATCTTTGGACGTTGAGGCCGTTCGCCCGGTGATCTCGCATTTGTCGAGCAAATTGCTTCACATGGGTGCAAACGGCGCCGGACAGACGACAAAAATGTGCAACCAAGTGATGGTCATGACTACATTCGTAACCATGGCAGAAATGTTGAAGTTAGCAGAAAATGGTGGCGCCGATCCGACGCAAATACCCGAAATTCTGGCAGACGGCTTTGCAAACTCACGGGTGCTGCAATTGTTTGGTGAACGCATGGCACGCCGAGACCCGGAGATAACTGGCCGATTGACTATCGCCCAAAAGGATCTTGATCTAATACAGGCTGTTGGCACGGAAACTTCCACCCAACTACCAATGTGCAGCAGGGCCACAGAGTTAGTGCGACTTGCAATAGCCAAGGGTCTCGGAGATAGCGATATGACCCAGTTTATTAGACTCTACGATTAGTAAATTGGGACCAAATCAAACGTTTCATATGTGATCTCCGCACTGGCGGTTGCACGGATGGCGGACATATGCTTAGTGGATTGCCGCTCTTAACAAGTAAGGTGAAGTAGGCTGCGGGAGGCACTATGGCTAATTTAGTAAACTTTGAGAAACACGGTTCCATCGGGGTGATTACGGTCGACAACCCTCCCGTCAACGCCTTGTCAGTGGGCGTACCACTGGGAATCATAGATGGGGTAAAAGCCGGAGAAACCGATTCAGAGATTAACGCGATGGTGCTTCACGGGGCAGGCCGTGGTTTTATCGCAGGCGCAGACATTAATGAATTTTTAAAGCCTCCGCCGCCTGGAAGCGCTAGTTTGGACGACGTAATTTCCTGCTTCGAACACTCCACCAAACCCGTTGTCGCAGCCGTTCATGGCAATGCCCTTGGTGGCGGCCTCGAAACTGCACTTGCGTGTCACTATCGGTGTGGCACAGGAGACGCTGTTTACGGATTTCCAGAAGTGCTTATCGGAATTGTGCCAGGTGGCCAAGGCACGCAACGCCTACCACGATTATGCGGCGTCGAAAAAGCTTTGCCACTAATGGTCAGTGGAGAATTTGTGCCCGCAAAAAATGCTTTAATGCTGGGTATCATAGACGAGATCGTCGACGACGAACTTATCGATGGAGCGATCTCGTTTGCCGAACGGATCGTAGCGGAAGGACGCCCTCTCCGGAAAATTCGTGACGAAGCGGCGAATGCACCAGCTGATGGATTCTTCGAAACCTTTGAAGAGTCGATTGCCAAACGGGCTCGCGGCCAGTTAGCCCCGTACAAAATTATTGAGTGTGCCAAAGCAGCGGTTGAATTACCGTTTGAGGAAGGTGTGGAGCGCGAGCGAGAGTTATTTCGAGAGTGCCTGAAATCGGATCAGTCGAAGGGTTTGATGAATCTCTTCTTTGGTGAACGAACGTGCACAAAAATACCTGATGTGCCGCGAGATACGCCCGCCCAAAAAATTTCTACCGCCGCGGTACTCGGCGCCGGAACAATGGGTGGTGGGATCACGATGAATTTTGTCAACGTCGGCATCCCGGTCACAGTCCTAGAAATGAACCAAGAGGCGCTCGACCGCGGCCTTGAAATTATTCGCACAAATTATGCGAATACGGTCAAGAAGGGACGGCTTTCTCAAGATCAAATGGACCAACGCCTGTCGTTGATCACGCCAACGCTATCCTACGGTGATATCGCGAATTCCGATATTGTCATTGAAGCCGTCTTCGAGGAAATGGATATCAAGAAAGAGGTATTCCGAAAGCTTGACGCCACTATGAAGCCGGATGCGATTTTAGCCACCAATACGTCGACACTTGATGTAGATGAAATTGCCGCTGTGACTAAACGCCCCGAAATGGTTATCGGCACTCACTTTTTCAGCCCGGCCAACGTGATGAAACTTCTTGAAGTTGTGCGCGGAGTACGGACCAAGAAAGAAGTTATCGCCACTGTCATTAAACTCGGCAAAACCATAAAGAAAGTTCCTGTATTGGTAGGCGTATGCGATGGCTTTGTTGGCAACCGTATGTTGGCCCGCTACAGCAAACAATCATACCAAATGGTGTTGGAAGGTGCACAACCGCAAGATGTGGACAAGGCTATGTTTGATTTTGGTTTTGCGATGGGACCGTTTGCGATGGGTGATCTTGCGGGCCTTGACGTAGGTTGGCGCATTCGAAAACGACGCGCCGCTGAAAACGCGGACATCAAAGACGATGCCGGAATTGACGATCAAATTTGCGAAATGGGACGTTTTGGACAAAAAACAAATGCCGGTTGGTACAGATATGAACCTGGAAGTCGTTTTCCTATTCCGGACCCTGAGATAGAACAACTCATTACTAAATATTGTGAGGAGCGCCAAATTCAACGTCGTTCCATTGATCAACAGGAAATTATAGAACGCTGCATCTACGCGCTGGTCAATGAAGGAGCCAAAATTTTAGAAGAAGGCATGGCTCTCAGGGCAAGTGATATCGACGTGATTTATTCGAACGGCTATGGTTTTCCTCGTTACCGGGCGGGACCTATGCTTTATGCTGATATGGTGGGCCTAGACAAGGTTTACGACGCCGTTTGTCGTTATCATGAGCAATATGGAGAAATTTGGGCGCCAGCACCATTGCTTAAACGACTGGCGGAGCAAGGGAAAACATTTAACGATCTTTAGATTGACCACGGGTTTCTGTGTACAGTGAAATAGTCCGAGATAGTTTCAGGAGGAGAAATTATGGCAGAAGCAGTCGTTGTATCCACAGCACGTACGCCGATAGGTAAAGCATACCGGGGAGCATTCAATAATACCCATGGCGCAACGTTAGCGGGTCATGTGATAGAGCAAGCCGTCAAACGCGCGAAAATCGATCCCGGGGAAGTTGAAGATGTAATTCTAGGTTGCGCAATGCCAGAGGGGGCGACAGGCGGCAACATTGCGCGCCAAGCTGCATTGAGAGCGGGGCTGCCAGTAACTACAGCCGCAGCGACAATCAATCGCTTCTGCTCCTCTGGATTGCAGGCAATCAGTACCGCGGCGCATCGCGTTACGGTAGATGGCGTTCCAGTTGCCTTGGCAGGTGGCCTAGAGTCAATCAGCTTGGTGCAAAACGAAAATCAAAATAGTTTCCGTGCTCACGAAGATTGGCTCAATGAAAACAAACCAGAGCTATATTTGCCTATGATTGATACCGCGGAAGTGGTGGGTAAGCGATACAGTATCAGCCGGGAAGATCAGGACGAATACGGCCTGCAGAGTCAGCTCCGTACTGCGGCCGGACAACAAGCAGGCCGTTTCGACGATGAAATCGTACCTCTCCCGACTACGAAAATGGCGTTCGATAAGAAAACGGGGGAGAGTTGGGAAGAGGAAGTTACACTTGAAAAAGATGAGGGCAATCGTCCAAGTACCACCATGGAAGGGCTTGCAGGACTCGAGCCAGTGCGTGGCGAAGGGCACTGCATAACCGCTGGTAATGCCAGTCAGCTTTCCGACGGTGCATCGGCCTGTATTGTCATGGACTCTAAGCTCGCGGAAAAACGTGGCCTTCAACCGCTCGGTATTTATCGTGGGCTCGCTGTGGCCGGATGCGAGCCTGACGAAATGGGTATTGGACCGGCCTTTGCAGTACCTCGTTTGTTGGAGCGCCATGGTCTCAAGGTCGAAGATATCGACCTCTGGGAACTGAATGAGGCGTTTGCAGTCCAGGTTCTCTACTGCCGCGACCGGCTGGGCATAGACAACGACAAATTAAATGTCGACGGTGGAGCCGTCTCGATTGGCCATCCATACGGCATGAGCGGCGCCCGCATGGTGGGCCACGCGTTGATCGAAGGAAAACGACGCGGAGCAAAATACGTAGTTACAACTATGTGTATTGGGGGCGGTATGGGCGCTGCTGGGCTATTTGAAGTGAATTAGACTGGCACAAACCAGATTTCCAGAAAATAAAAGGCCTGCCAATGTGGCGGGCCTTTTTGTTACGTATCTCTTCCACCCTCTACCTTAATCAAACCTATGAAATTACCTGCTCAAATCAATGATGTCTCCAAACAAGACCCACTTTTCGCCGTCAAACTCGGAAAGCTGTTCCGCTTCGATCGGATAAAAATCGGTGGGGCTAGTGTTAACTTTGATCCCAGGAATAAGCATGGGAAGCTCAACATCTTTCAAATTAGCTGCGCACGCCATGATTCCAGGCCGGCTGAGATCTTCGCATTCGTCGAGCATCATATGGAGCAATTTCGAGACGTTGTAAGCATAAGCATATAAAATATCGCCGCGGTCGGCGTTCGGCATGTTTTTTTCCATCCATGCAGACCATTCTTTAAAACCAGCCGAGTCCGCCCACTGCGGATCCGTCGGATCTTTCATAAACTGGGCGGTGATCAGCCCTTTGGAACACTCAAGTCCGGCGGGCACCAGTGTGGATTTAACGGACGACGAAACATTGTTCAAAAGGTGCAAAGGTTTCCAGTCAATCTCACATGCTTTTTTAATTGCCTGTGCCGCAAATTTTGGAATTGTAATATTGAAAAATACATTCGCGCCACTTGCTGCCAGTTCCAAAATCTGAGAATCGATGGTCGGATCTGTCACCTCATATGGCAACATCTTGACAACTAATTCGTCGGCTCTGTCTCCTAGACCTTGTAGAAACCCGTCTCTGTAATCTTTTCCGTAGTCGTCGTTCTGGAAGAGAAGCGCGATTTTAGGATTTTTCACATTTGCCAGGGCGTAATTCGCATAAATCTCACCTTCGACGTCGTAAGTAGGTTGATACCCGATGGTCCAAGGATACTTTTCGGGCTGTCCCCACTTAGACGCACCGGTGGCTACAAAAAGATGGGGAACCTTCTTTGCGTTCACATAGCGGTGAATTGCGGAGTTGGTGGGTGTTCCCAGCGTTTGGAATAAGAACGCCACTTTCTCTTGTTCGACCAATTTACGGACCTGCTCAACAGTGCGCGGAGGGCTGTAACTGTCATCTAAAGAGATAAGATCAATGGTACGACCGTTGATACCGCCGTCTGCATTCACCGCCTTAAAATAAGCAACGATAGTTTTACCAATCGATGAATAAACCGAGGCAGGGCCAGAGTATGGGTTGGTGTTCCCAATCTTTATCGAGGTATCTGTAACGCCGACCGTCTGAGCGCTTGCCGAAGCAGTCAGCAGCAGAGTTGCCGCCACGCTGGTCACAAAAGTGCTGATTCGCATTTGGGTATCTCCCACTTTCCTTTAAAACTCTCAACGCGTCCTTTTGGTTGGGGCTATCTAGACCCTACCAACTATATTTAGCCTGATACTTTTCGTTTCGTCCATACTATCAACCGTTCCAAAGATCCCCATACACCAAAAGGCACAAAATAAATTATCAGAATCAGGAACACACCGAAGATTGCCCAAGGAGGAGGCAGCCATTCGTACGCCAACCTAATATCTTGGGCAAAATTCGGCATAAAGACAATAAATAGTCCGCCAAATATAGCACCCGGTATAGAGACTATTCCACCGACCACGGAGCCGACCAAAATATAAACGGCGACAAAAAAGTTGAATGCGTCTGGGCTGACGAACTCACTTGCATAGGTAAACAAAGCTCCCCCAATCCCTGCATACATGGCACTTATACCGAACGTTGTGGTTTTAACCAGCGGCGTGTTTATGCCCATAGTCTTGGCAGCAATCGGATTGTCACGAATCGCCATCATCGCCCGGCCTGATCTGCTGTGCAGTAGACACCAGGTGATCGCCATCAGAAACAAAATGATAAACAGCGCAACGTAATAGAGTGATTGATCCGCACTTATCGACGATACGATCGGGTCGGGTTTGGGGACGAAAATACCCTGAACCCCGCCTGTCCAATGTTCAAATGCATCGAATTTTAGAAGCTGGGGCGTCGCTACGGCCAAAGCAAATGTTGCAAGCGCCAGATAAAGACCTTCTAGTCTCAAGGCGGGCAAGCCAAACAAAAAACCGAACACAAACGAAATCAATGCAGCCGCGACAATAGCTTCGTAGGGACCCCATCCAAAGTGGTGAATGAATATCGCTGCAGAATACGCTCCGGCAGCAAAGAAAGCGCTGTGACCGATGGAAAACTGCCCATTATAACCGGTTAACACATTAAGGCCCAACATGGCGATTGCCCAAGCCATTGCCAGGGTAAATTGGTACGTAATGAAATCAGAAACCAAATGCGGTAGCGCGATACCGAACGCAACTGCGATCGCAAAACCGATCAACAGGCCAGGTGTAATAGGATTGGGGCGGTCCATCGCTAGTTAAACCCTCTTCACTACGACGCGACCGAAAAGTCCCGCCGGCTTGAAGAGCAGTACGGCGATAATAAGTATAAGAGCAAATGTGAGTTTGAGCTCAGAACCTCCGGGGACATATCCACCGACCCAATTCTCCAAAACACCTATTATCAAGCCACCTAGAACAGCACCACCTGGACTTGTAACCCCACCGAGTAACGCGCCTGCAAACCCATATAAAAGCACTCCGGCCATCATGTTTGGCTCCAGGTAAACGATCGGCGCAACTAAAATACCACCTACCGCGCCTATAGCTGCGGCCAAACCCCAACCAAGCGCCAGCATCCAGCCAACTGAAACACCCACTAAACGCGCTGAGTCGGGGTTTGCGGCCGCGGCGCGCATTGCGAGTCCCACCCGGGTGAATCGGAAAAAGCAGAAAACAAGTAACAATACCAACAAGGTTAAGCCGATCACACCCATGTGATGTGGTCCAATCAGACTTGATTTAAATCCAAAGTCTGCGGGGAATAAGCTGGGAAATGGTTTAATCGTAAATTCCCAAATCCAACCCGCCATATTATTAAAAATCACCAATAGACCAATGAAAACCATGATCTGGTTCAAAATAGGCGCATCTTCAACTGGCTTTACCAACAATCTTTCAATGACTACCCCTCCCAAAAAAGAAAGGCCGACCGCCAAAACAAAAGCGAGCCAAATAGGAGCCCCCATCCCTAGAAAGGTCCAGGCGATATAGGTCGAAAACATCGCCATCTCGCCTTGGGCAAAATTAAAGTGATCGCTGGCCTGATAAACCATTACGACGGATAACGCGACGCACGAATAAATCGAGCCAATTGCCAGACCTGCCAGAGTAAGTTGTAGAAAAAGCTCCATGATTCCCGCCCCTAATAGCCAAGGTAACTTCGACGGACGTTTTCGTCGTCGCGAATAATGTGAGATTCACCAGACAACACCACTGTCCCCGTCTCTAACACGTAGGCGTGGTCGGCCAGATTCAAAGCTATATTAGCATTTTGCTCAACGAGCAGCATGGACGTTCCCTCCTGCTCTCGGATCTGACGCATGATGCTATAGATTTCCTGGACTATGAGAGGTCCCAACCCAAAGCTAGGCTCATCGAGCAGCATCAAGCGCGGGCGTAACATCAAAGCCCTACCAATCGCCAACATCTGCTGTTCGCCCCCGGAAAGAGTCCCAGCTTGCTGATTAAATCTTTCGCGCAAGGGGGGGAAATATGAGTAAACCCTTTCAATATCCTCGGCAATTTCCGCTTTGTTCTTCCGAGTGTAAGCCCCAAGCTGTAGATTATCCTCAACCGTTTGTCGCACGAAAGTGCCACGACCTTCGGGTACATGGGCTATACCCCGTCGAGCAACTTTCTCGGTTGAGAAACTTGTTAAATCATCTCCATCAAACCTTATCTCACCTTCGGTACGAACCATCCGGCATATGGAGCGTAGAGTAGTGGTTTTGCCAGCACCGTTCGCCCCCAATATCGTGGTAATTGACCCTTCTTCCAGTTCAAAGTCTAAGCCGAAAAGCGCCTGGGTCTGCCTATAGTAGGCGTTGAGGCCTTTCACTTCCAAAAACGGCATTATTCAGAGGTTCCCAAATAAGCTTCGATTACTTTTGGATCGCTCTGCACCTCGGTTGGGGTGCCATCGGCGATTTTGCGGCCAAAATCAATGGCAACAACCTTATCTGAAACCTGCATCACAAAATTCATATGGTGCTCTACCAACAACACAGTAATTTGACGATTGGTTCGGACGTCACGAATTTGCTCCATCAGGTGGTCAAGTTCCTCGTGATTCAGACCTCCCGCAGGCTCATCCAAAAGCAGCAGTTCAGGATCACTGGCCAGAGCTCGGGCCATCTCCACTCGTTTTTGATATGGGAATGGCAAAGCCCCAACTGATGTATTTACGACCTCGGCTAAGCCCATAAACTCTATCAGGTCCATCGATTTAGCCATGAGTTTGTTCTCTTCACGGCGAACCCAAGGTAAGCGGAAAGCATTAGAAATTGTGTCACTCTTGGTCCGGCTATGACCGCCAATTAAAACGTTATCCAACACGCTTAGCGTAGGGAAAAGAGCTAAATTTTGGAAAGTACGTCCTATGCCTAAAGAGGCAATTTTATCGGCCCGCAATCCTAAGATGGAGGTGCCCTTAAACAACACATCGCCCGCATTCGGTGTGTAAAGACGCGAACAACAATTAAATAGCGTTGTCTTGCCTGCTCCATTCGGCCCTATAAGTCCAACAATTTGTCCCTCAAGGATATCAAAAGTCACTCCATCCAGCGCAACAATCCCTCCAAACCGAACGACCACATTATCCACCTCGAGCAGCGCCATCATGCTAACTCCGAGAAGACTCTGCCGGTCCGAGAAACAAAGAGCACAAAGCGCACGTTAGCATCCTCCGTCACTCGGGTTCTCCCTTACATCTAATTACCGGGACCGTAAACTTTCACTGCTCGCATGCCTAAAATAGGTTTTAGGTGGCACACGCGGATATCAATGTTTAGTGATGCATATCACACATTAATCTTGATCTCTGCCAAATATTAGTTGGGGTCTGGAACAATGCACACTGTAGAAAATATTGAGGAATTAAAAAACCTGGTCGGTCAAGAATTGCGTACCAGAAAATGGATAAAAATAAGCCAAGAGCGCAATAACAAATTTCCCGATGAGGCAAAAGGCCTGCCGATCTGACAGGCCTTTTCTTCATTTGATTCGCAGAATTTTTGCGAGCTAAACCTCCAGCCACTCCTTACGAATTTTTTCATTGTTCCGTAGCTCCGCCGGAGTACCATCGAACACAATCTGGCCATGACCCATTACGTAGAGGTGTTGCGATATTTTGAGTGCGATAGTTAACTTTTGTTCAACCAAAAGTACCGAAATGCCACGTTTGGACATCTCCTCAAGCAAAGTTCCAACCTGTTCGATTAACATAGGTGCCAGTCCCTCGGTGGGCTCGTCGATCATTACCAACTCAGGATCTCCCATAAGAGTACGGCACATGGTCAACATCTGCTGCTCTCCGCCTGAAAGTACGTCAGCTGCCGTATCCGCACGCTTTCCAAGGTCAGGGAAAAGGTTGAACATATCCGGCATTGACCAGCGCCCTTCATGACGCATGTTTTTAACCCCCAGCAACAAATTTTCACGGACTGTGAGACCGGGAAAAATGTCGCGCGTTTCCGGGATATAACCCAATCCCAAGCGGGCTATTTCATGCGGTTTATGCCCAACAATCTCCTGGCCACGGAATTTAATAGAGCCCGTTGGGGCTACAAGCCCCATTATCGCCTTTATGGTCGTCGAGCGCCCAACGCCATTTCTCCCTAATAAGCTGACGATCTGACCCTCATCAACGGCAAAAGACACACCCTGTAAGATGTGACTCTTTCCGTAGTAAGCATGAAGGTCTTTGACCTCAAGCATCAGTGCTCTGTCCCCAAATACGCTTCCCTGACAACTTTATCGCCGCGAATATCGGTCGGCGATCCTGACGCGATAACCTGGCCATAGACCAATACGGAAATCGTGTCCGCGATGTCAAACACGACACCCATGTCATGCTCGACGATCATCAAGGTTTTCCCCTCGCTAACCTCTCGAATTAAGTTAACCGCGCGTTGGATCTCACCAAGGCTCATGCCAGAGGTGGGTTCATCCAGTACGATTACGTCGGCTCCACCAGCTATCGTGATACCTAGCTCAAGCGCGCGTTGATCTGCATAGGATAACAATCCAGCCGGAACTTGCCGTTTGCCAGCAAGCCCAATTTTTTCCAGAACCTCTTCGGTACGTTGCGTGAGATCCCTCTCACGATCGACCAAACGCCAAAATTTGTAGCCATATCCAAGCGACCATAGTGTCCCGCAGCGGATATTCTCGAATACGGTCATGCGCTGGAAGATATTGGTTATCTGAAAACTGCGTGCGAGCCCCGCGCGATACACTTCAAACGGTGTCTTACCAATAAGGCTATTGCCTCGCAGAAGGATATCGCCGCTAGTAATCTCATGACGTCCCGTAATCAGATTGTAGAGAGTGGATTTCCCGGCTCCGTTTGGCCCAATCACCGCATGCCGTTGTCCTTCCATTACCGCTAGGTCAACACCACGAATCACCTCAGTCCCGCCGAAATTCTTGTGAACCCCGACAAGCTCTATGGTCGCGCTCATTGCACCAACCTCGCACGGGCTTCAGTGATCACCTCGCCCCACTCCGCCTTGACCATTGGGAAGGTCCGACGGCACGCCAAAAAACCGACGACCGCTACCATCGCATAGATGATCCAAGGCATTATCGTAGCGGTATCTACTGCCATCCAATAAATTTTGACTACACTCCCCTCAAAGATAGATGTGCTGAGGAAGTAAAACATTTCGATGAGGCCGACCACGCCTAACAGCAAGACTAATAATGACCCAATCGCAATCGCATAGGGCCGCAGTAGCCGTGACAGCAAACCCGGTGCCGTCTTCCAGATCGGCTCATGCATCATCACGATCCCCGCCAGGCCAAATGGGGCAAACATCACAATGGAGACAAACAGAAGGCCTAGATAAAGATACCATGCCTCGGTGACACCACTGAGAACACTGTTCAAAAACGTGATCAATATCGCGCCGAGTATGGGCCCAATAAAGCTACCAACACCACCGATGTACGCCATGAACAAAACTGTTCCGGATTGAGCAATGCTTACGGTTTCGACACCCACGTGCTCGTAGTTAAGAGCGTGCAGTGATCCCGC
>ERZ651768.2560-NODE-2560-length-12527-cov-3.217671_pt1 | contig 12527 bp, 10 predicted proteins | sample MGYA00514754_ERZ651768 | MGnify/ENA metagenome assembly ERZ651768 | reverse complement strand
GGGATTACCCCAAGGCGCATCACGTCATAGCGGGGTGATCCAAAAGCCGCTCCCATTTCGATGGCGCAGCAGGCCAAGCCCCACTGGTAAACCCATAACGACCGGGCGCGTCCGAAGTTGAGTAACCAGCTGAGGGGCTTTGGCATCTTGCCTTGTTCGATGAGTCCCATTTAGACAGCCTTCCTCACACCCACCGCAGAACATCCTTGCGCCAGGCGTAAAACAAGCCGAGCACAAGAATGAAAATGAAGATGGCCATTTCGACAAGTCCGAAGGTGCCGTAGATCTCTAGTCGCGTTGCCCATGGGAAGATAAAGACTGCCTCAACGTCAAAAAGGACGAACAAAACGGCGAAGACGTAATACCGAATCTGACTCTGGGCCCAGTCTCCCCCTACGGGATCGACACCACTTTCGTAAGCCATCAGTTTCTGTGCGGTGGGCCGTTGCGGACGAAGAATGCGCGCAATAGTCAGCATGGTTCCAGCCATAGCTACAGCTGCAACACCGAAGATGCCGACGGTCAGGTAACTCCGCAGTAATTCCGACACGATTACCGAGGCTAGCTAGGGGCTTCCGGGCTTTCCAAAACCCAGCGCGGTGCCTCTTTCCGCGGGTTCCGGACGTAGAGAAAGCTACCCCGCCGCAGAGGCAAAAGACGTGATTCTTCGACACGATCTTTGATTCTCATGGCGGAGCGTTTAGGGGCTTGGCCTCGAAGGGTGAACAATGTCATCCCCTAATCAGCACTGGCACTGCATCCTCAGCGAATTCGATGAGGAATTGGGGCACAATCCCGATGAGGAGAGTGAAGCCGACGACGCCGATTAAGACGATGGACACGGTCCAGTGCACCGTCGGGGATGGCCCTTCAACACCGTCGTCCACTACATACATAGCCATCACGATTCGCAGATACATAAAAGCGCCGATCACGGCGCTGAGCATCGCAACTGACGCTAACAAATAGCCCCTACCTTCAACGGCCGCCGCGATGACTTGAAACTTCCCCACGAAACCCGAAGTAAGCGGTACACCGGCCTGAGCTAATAACAGGATTGTGAAAGCCATGGCCAGGACCGGCCGGCTGCGCCCCAGACCCGCATATCGGTCGAGAGGGTGTTCGCCGTCTACCCCCATTGTTCCAATGATGGCGAAACTACCGAGAACCATGAATGTGTAGGTAAAGAGGTAGAAGAGCGCCGCTGAGGTGCCGTTAGCGCTGGCTGACTGCACAGCCACTAGGACGTATCCGGCATGACTAATTGACGAAAACGCCAACATGCGCTTCACGTCAGTTTGCAGGATCGCCATCACTGCACCGACGAGCAGCGTAAGAAATGCGAGAACGGCAACGACGGGTGCCCAATCAGCGTCATGACTTGCAAATGCGGCAAAGAAGACCCGCAGCAGAGCCGCAAAGCCGGCTGCTTTAGCGATCGACGCCATCCATCCGGTTACCGGACTCGGAGCTCCTTGGTAGACATCTGGTGCCCAGAAGTGGAATGGAGCCGCGGCAACTTTGAATGAGAAACCAACGAGAAGTAACGCCATTGCCGCCATGAGCAAGTGTTGGTCTCGAAATACCACTGCGTCCAGGTAGTCCCGCACGTGTACCAAGTTGGTGGACCCGGTACTGCCGTAAGTCAGAGCTATCCCATAAAGCAGAAAAGCTGAGCTGAACGCTCCGAGTACGAAGTATTTCATCGCGGACTCGCGAGCTTCTGGGCGACGAGCGTGCATCGCGATCATGACGTAAAGCGCGATCGATAATGCTTCCAACCCGAGGAACATAACGATGAGGTCGTTTGCGGAAGCCATGACGATGGCACCCGCAGCCGAGCAAAGAAGAAGGGCGTGGAATTCTGGAGGATCAATGTCTTCACGGTCGAGGTAGTTATGGGCAAGCAAAGCCGTTGCTGCCAATGCCACCAAAATCAATATTGTGAAAAAGATGCTGAAACCGTCTACTCCCAAGGCTGACGCAACAGTGGCCGAAGGGCCTTCGGTCTTAACGTCGCTCCACAAACCAAGAGCGACGATGTAGGCAGTTACCGCCGCGAAAAGCGTTATTACCGTGGCGAGGCCACTGGACGTTCGTTGGGGAGCTAGAGCACTGAGGAGCAAAATCAGGAGTGCGGCTCCTAGAAGGATCATCTGGGGTAACAGGGCCCACCAGTCAATTGATGGTCCAGCGAACGCCAAGTGAGGAAGGCCACTCATCAGTGGCCATCCTCGCCGAGTTGATCGAGATCCACGACGACTGGAGCCGCCGGGCTGGGGCGCTCATAGTCCGAATGGTCCTCGATGTGGGCGATTAGCACGTCTACTGCGGGTTCTATTCGGTCGAGCAATGGCTTGGGGTATATCCCTAGAAACAGAATTCCCGCGACAAACGGAGCGAGGATCAGACCTTCCCTCAGTGTCAAGTCGCGGGTTGCCTCATCGGTTGGTGTCGGTTCACCGTGGAAGACCCGCTGATATGCCCAAAGAAGATACAGAGCTGCAAGGATGACGCCGGCGGCCGCAATAATCGTCCACCAGCGACGCGTTTCGTAAGAACCAATCAAAATCAGGAACTCGCCAACGAACCCATTCAAGCCAGGAACACCGATGGATGAGAGCATCACGATGGTGAAGAACCCCGCGAAAATTGGGGCGGCGGATTGGATGCCACTGAGTTCTTCGATAGCACGCGTCTTGCGTCTCTCATAAAGCATTCCGACAAGTAGGAACAGGGCCCCGGTCGATAGACCGTGGTTAACCATCTGCAGTACTCCGCCTTCCAAGCTTTGTGTTGTGAAGGCGAAGATACCCAGAACAATGAAACCCATATGGGCTACCGAGGAATACGCCACGAGCCGCTTCAGGTCTTTTTGCATCGCAGCGACGATGGCGCCGTAAATGACTCCAATTACCCCCAAGGTGGCCAACGTCGGTGCCGACCAGACTGATGCTTCGGGAAAAAGGTAAAGACCGAAACGCAGCAGCCCGTAGGTGCCTAGTTTCAACATCACCGCAGCTAGTACCACCGACCCCGCGGTGGGTGCCTGAGTGTGTGCGTCAGGAAGCCACGTATGCATCGGGAAGATCGGCACTTTGATAATGAAAGCGAGAGCGAAGGCCAAGAAACACAAGCGCGCTGTGTTGGTTGACAGGGCTTGGCGTTCCGCGAGCTCAATCACGCTAAATGTGATGCCTTGGTCACCGGCGCTTAAGGTCGCGACGCTGACAATGGCTACAAGCATCAGGGCTGAACCGGCCATGGTATAGAGGAAGAATTTCGTGGCCGCGTAGCGGCGATCGTCATAGCCCCAACCGCCGATCAACATGTACATCGGGACTAAGACAATCTCGAACATGACAAAGAACAAGAAGAGGTCGAGTGCCAAGAATGCACCGAATGAACCCGCCTGCAACAGCAACAGCCAAGCCGTGTATGGCTTTGGATCGTGATGTGGGTCTACCCCTAAAAGCACGATCGGGGTGATGAGACCGGTTAGAACGACTAACCACAGCGAAATACCGTCTACGCCCACGTGCCAGTTGATACCTAGGGCTGGAATCCAAGATTGGATCGACTCGAACTGAAATGCCGGATCGTGGCTCGAGAACTGTGTCATCACATAGAGCGACATAGCCGCGGCAATGGAGGCGAAGATTGCGCCGATTGGCCGCATCATTTCGGGTCTGCTGTTGGGCAAAAGCACGACGACAAGCGCACCCATCGCCGGAACGATGATGATGGCGTTCAGGACGGGAAACGACGATGCATTTTGGGAGGCGAAGAGTTCAATCACAACAACAGCCCCCAGGTCAGGAGAACCACTATCGCAAGGGCGCCTACTGCTACTCCGATGGCATAGTTCCGGATATATCCAGATTGCGCGGGTCGGATGAACTGCGCCATTCTCATTGTTAGTTTGCCGACGCCGTTAACAGCTCCATCCACGATTTGTTTGTCGATGTCGGCCGCTGCTTGGAAGCCGGTGGTTCCGATCCCAGCAACGACACGCGCATATGTCGAATCGACATGCATAGCGTTCTCAAGAAACTCAGGTTCGAGACGGTCCGTTGGGATCCGTCTGGTCAACCAGCTAAGAATTGCAATCGAGATTCCTGCGAGGCCTGCGCAGACAGAGATCACTGCCAACACAACCTTGGTGGTGGTGCCGGACGAGAACTGATGTGGGTGGTTGAAGACCGGTTCTAGGAAGTGTTCAAGGACGAGCCAATCTTTCACCAGTGGGAGGTTTATGGCGCCGCCGATTATCGCTGCTCCCGCGAGAATGCAAAGTGGGGTCGTCATAGTCCACGAGGATTCATGCGGATGTGCCTCCTCATCCCAGCGTTGATCTCCGAAGAACACAAGGAAGACCTGTCTGCTCATGTAATACGCGGTGAGGAGTGCTGTGATGAGCCCCACAAACCAGAGAAGGGGGCCAATATTTTTCTGTTCCCAGGCTGCTAGCAAAATTTCGTCCTTCGACCAGAAACCTGCGAATGGCGGAACACCTGCAATAGCAAGCCATCCCACAATGAATGTCGCGGCGGTGATTGGCATGGCTAAACGCAATGCACCCATCTTCCGCATGTCTTGTTCATCACCCATTCCGTGGATTACTGAACCGGAGCCAAGAAACAAAAGCGCCTTGAAGAACGCGTGTGTTATCACGTGAAAGATTGCTGCTACGTACGCTCCTGAACCGATTGCCAGGAACATGTAGCCGAGTTGGCTGATAGTCGAATACGCAAGCACCTTTTTGATGTCGTGTTGGGCTACAGCACATAAGGCGGCAAAAAGGGCTGTTGCCGCGCCAACTACCGCAATCACAATTAGGGCGTCGTCCGTGAGGACATTGTTCATCCGGACTAGGAGATAAACACCAGAGGTGACCATCGTCGCGGCGTGAACCATGGCCGAAACCGGAGTCGGACCTTCCATTGCGTCGGGCAGCCAGACGGACAAGGGCAACTGGGCGGACTTACCTGCGGCAGCAACAAGTAAGAGGAGGGAGACGGCTGTTCCTGTGGTCGCTGCCATGGCTGGTGACTTCGCGATTTCGGTGTAGGTGACGGTGCCTAATGCGGACCAGATGGCGAAGGTTGCGACCATGAAGCCCCAATCGCCAACGCGGTTAGTGACGAACGCTTTTTTCCCTGCGGTAGCTGCGCTCTCTCGGTGATGCCAGAACGAAATCAGGAAATATGAGCAAGCTCCAACGCCTTCCCATCCAAGGAAGGTGACTACCAAATTGTTGCCGAACACAAGCATCAGCATTGAGAAAAGGAACAGGTTTAGGTACAGGAAGAATTTTGAATATTTCGGATCTCCGTGCATGTAGCCAATGGAGTAAAGGTGGATGAGGGCTCCGACACCAGTGACAAAGAGCGCCATTGTCACCGATAGTGGGTCGACCAGAAATCCGGCTTCTACCTGAAGGGAACCAGCGGGAAGCCATTCGAAAAGAACGAGTTCGTAGGAGCGTTCGCCGCCGTGGCTGTCTTGACCGAGCAGTCCGACGAACACCGTTAAGGTGACCAAGAAAGAGGCGCCAGCGGCTATGGTCGCAATCCACCCAGCGCGGGGCTCTCCCAGCAAATTCCCCGTTACGAGCAGTAGAACGAACCCGATCAGTGGCAGGGCGGGAATAAGCCAAACTAATTCGACCACCCCATCAGCCCTTTAACGCCGAAAGATCGTCGGCCGTCGAACCAGGTTGACGGCGAAGAATGGCTACGACTAGTCCTAAGCCAACTACTACTTCGGCAGCAGCGACTACCAATACGAAGAACACGACTGTTTGCCCGCCGATGTCACCAAGCGTTCGGGAGAAGGCAACAAAGCTCAGATTGACTCCGTTGAGCATTAACTCGACACACATGAGCATTACAAGTGGATTTCGACGGATCAGCAATCCAGTACCGCCGATCACGAAAAGTAAAGCCCCTAAAACCAGATACCAGCCAGTGGTGATTTCCATCAGGTACCACCCCCGTCTTCGGCAGCTACGGGGTTTGTCTGTTTCGGTTTGCGAACTAGAACTACTGCTCCAATTACGGCAATCACAAGCAAAAGGGAGGTCAGTTCGAAGGCATACACATAGTCAGAAAACAGTGACCGGGCTAAAAGCCGCACGTCGTCGGTACCTCCGAGGGTGCCGCCCATCGCGTGGACCCCCGTGACGGGCTCTCCGACGACGACGATTAGTGCCACAACGACGGCTAGTGAACCCGAAGCGAATAACAGGGCTGCCCATTTTTGGACAGGCAAGAAAGACATTTCGAGGTTCTGGGCTCGATCAACTCCTAACAACATGATGACGAAAAGGAAGAGGACAACGATCGCGCCTGCGTAGACAATCACTTGGACCGCAGCGAGGAAATGCGCTTCTTGGGCTACAAATTGAACTGCTATGCCAAACAGAGTCATCACTAGCATGAGCGCTGAGTGGACAGGGTTGCGGGCGAGAACCACGCCTAAAGCTCCGACGAGGCAGATAACAGCGGCGACGACGAAAACGAGCGTGTCAACCATTAATGTTGACCTCTCGCATCTGCGCTTCGATGTTGCTCCTCAGGTCCTTCAGCTTCGTCTTCAACGTTTGAGGTGCGCTGACCTATTTCTGGGGCTCGCACGCCATAGCCAAGTTCGCCGCTCCAGGCAATTCGGTTTTGATAATCAGGGTTTCCCGATGAAGCCGTCGCTCGCATCCAACCAGAGGTGTCCGAGTCATCCCCATCATGCCAAAGCTCCCAGGGTTGACGTTGTGGGAGACCATCATCGTCGACGACCAATTCTGCTTTCGTGTAGATGGCGTCCTCTCTATTGTCGAAGCTGAATTCAAACAACTTGGATTCGGTGATTGCTTCGGTGGGGCAAGCTTCGACACACAGGTCGCAGTGGATGCAGCGAAGGTAGTTGATTTCGTAGACGTATCCGTAACGCTCCCCTGGTGATACGGGAGATGTCTCGGGGTTGTCAGCACCTCTGACGTATATGCATTTCGCCGGGCACACACCCGCGCATAGTTCACAGCCGATACATTTTTCCATGCCGTCTTCGTAGCGGTTGAGGACGTGCCGGCCATGGAATCGCGGCGGCTTCGGACGCTTTTCTTTGGGGTACTCAGTGGTGACCCTTTCTTCGAATAGCTTCAGAAAGGTGACCTTGAAACCGTCGAGGTAGCCCATTACACCTCCTCTAGTTCTTCCTGGTATGCGCGGTCACCGGCTCGCAACGCCATGGTGAGAAGGGAAGCTCCTATCGCTAATGCGACGACGGCTGCTCCATAGGTCACCACCCAATTCCAGTTATAGGTAGCGCGCAGTTCTTTTAAGCTGATGAACATCAGCCAGAAAAGAATGAGTGGGATTAGCAGCTTCCAACCTAGATTCATTAATTGGTCGTAGCGAAGTCTTGGAAGAGTCGCCCGGAACCAGACAAACACGAAGAGGAACGCGAGGACTTTAAGTAGGAACCAAATTGTGGGCCAGAACCAGGTCATACCGAAGAAAATCGGGCCGGCAGGGCCGCCAAAGAAAAGGGTGACCATGATTGCCGACATGGTGATGACGTTCATGAATTCGGCAAGAAAGAATAAAGCGAAACGAATCGATGAGTACTCGGTGTGAAATCCGCCGACGAGTTCTTGTTCGGCTTCTACCAGGTCAAATGGTGGCCGATTTAGTTCAGCGGTCGCCGCGATCAGGAAGACGATAAATGGGACGATTCCCGATGAGACGAGGAACCAGCGCGTAAAGCCGCCGGATTGAGCGGCGACGATACCGTGAGTTGACAACGTTCCGGCGAGCACCACAACAACGACGGTGGCCATGCCCAGCGCGGCCTCGTAAGAAATAGCTTGTGCTGAGGCGCGAACGGAACCAATGAGCGGATACTTAGAGCCCGAAGCCCAGCCGGCAAGCATCACCCCGTAAACAGCTATGGAGGACATAGCCAGCAAAAAAAGAATGCCGATCGGAGGGTCGGCTACTTGAAGGTAGGTTTCCCGCCCGAAAATAGTGACAGTTCCGGAGGACCCACCGCCGAATGAGCCGCCGATGGGGACAACGGCGAAGGACAAAAAGGCGGTCACGGCCGAGATGTACGGTGCTAGCCGAAACACTAGCGGGTCGGCGTTTTCAGGTCGGAGGTCCTCTTTGAAAAAGAATTTCACACCGTCAGCAAACGTCTGGAGTAAACCCCAGGGTCCGGCCACATTGGGGCCGATCCGATTTTGCATGTCCGAGATCAGCTTCCGTTCGAACCAAACCATGAACATGGTGGCGACAAGCAGAAAGGTAAACGCCACGACAACTTTGGCGATCGTGATGCCGATATCGACGAGGTCGACGCCGTCGAGGTATAGGGGATCGCCGGTCACAGAGTTTCAATCCGAATGTCGTTGACAAGTGCGGTGGCATCAATAAATCGGTTGGCTCTACTTCCGGGTTGATTAAACGGGAGCACCGCTGTTCCTCGCAAGATGGTGTCATCCGCAACGGCTAAGAGTGTTTCGGTTGTTCGGGTTGAGATAACTCGGACAGCAGCCCCGCTCGACACCCCCAAACGGTGGAGGTCACTGGGATGAACTCTTAACATCGACTCTTCAGCCAGGTGCTGCAGCGACGGGCTATGGCTAACACCGGTTCCGGCGTCCCATAATTTGCGTCCACTTACAAGTCGTAGTCCGTAGCCATCGACAACAGGTGGTTCTTGCGGTGTTGGTAACGAAAGCTCTATCGAACTTCCTTGAACGAGGATGCCTTCGTGGGTTTCGGGTGCGCAGATTCGGTCAATAGTCACACCCGCGTGGCTTGGTGCAACTTGTTCAATTTCGCGCCAAATTTCTTCTCGCGAGCTAAGGCCTATGTCACCACCCAAACGCCAAGCCAGCTCGGCGGCGATCATCCAGTCATCGCGTGTTGAGCTTGGTGGCGTGATTTTTTGGGTTAAGCGACTGATTCGGCCCTCAATGTTCGTAGTGGTGCCACCTTGCTCCCCGTAGGCGGTGCTTGGCATGACCACGTCAGCTTGTCCAACAGATTCAGTTACGAAGTTGTCGATGGCTATGACTGTTTGGGCATGTTGAAAAGCTTCGACGGCGAGAGTTCGGTCAGGGAAATCACGCAGGGGGTCGGCCCCAAGCAAAATAAGTGTGTCAAGTTGACCAGCTACTACTGCTTGAAGCATCGCTGTGGTATCGAGACCAGCTTTTTTGGGGAAAGTCTGCCATCGGCTGGTCAGAGATTCGCTTGGGTGATCAATCGTTGTTCGACCGGGAAGGATTCCTGGTGCGAGACCCATGTCCAGGGCGCCGCGCACGTTCCCTCGTCTTAACGCAGGCAGGAAGGTGGCATGGGGAAGCCGATCGCGGATGACCGATGCGACGTCCAAGGCGGGAGTCGCTGATTCTGCCATTGATGCGCGTCCTAAGACCACCACTACCGATCCGTCTCGGAGTTGGTTCCCTAGCGGATCGTCGCCCTCCAAAAGGGCAGTCAAAGTTTTGGCTGCTTCACCAGACCGACAGCGGATTGAGCGTTGGGCGTAGGGTTCAGCACCTGTAGCAATTGGCCCTATTTCTATGACCTTGGTTTGGCCTTTAGTGGCGGCTACGCGAAGACGAAGATGCAGGATCGGGAGTTCCTCTTTGAGGTCCGGGCCAACGATAAGGACTGTGTCCGCGTCACAGGCATCTGCAATGGTTGCCGGTGGGAGACTCAATACGACTTCGGCCGGCAAGCCGTCCCCTAGCTGGGCATCGACGTTGTCAGTTCCAATGACGACACGAGCAAGTTTTGCCCATGCATAGGCATCTTCGTTAGTCAGTCTCGATCCGCCGATTATTCCGACGCGTTGTGGGCCAGCCTGCTGTATGGCTTCCGCGGCCCGAGCTAACGCCGAACCCCAGTCAGTGCCAAGTAACTGGTGTCGGTCTTGATTATCTCGAACCAGTGGGCTTATTAGTCGCTCGTCGCTGTTAATGGCCTCATAGTCGAACCGGCCTTTATCACAAAGCCATCCGTGGTTCACCGACTCAACGTCGACTCCTAGATATCGAACAAGTTCGTTCCGTGAAGATTCCACGGCCACGCGACATCCGACGGAGCATGTGGTGCAGGTCGATTCAACTTGTTCCAGATCCCAGGGGCGGGCCTTGAATCGGTACGGCGCGGCGGTAAGCGCACCTACAGGGCAAATTTGGACCGTGTTGCCTGAGAAATAGGAATTGAAAGGTTCGTCCGGAAAAGTCAATACCTGCATCGAGTTGCCGCGTTCAGTGAACTGGATTAGTGGGTCTCCGGCGATCTCGTCCGCAAATCGTGTGCAGCGGTCACAAAGGATGCAGCGTTCTCTATCGAGATGAACAAGATCGGAGATTGGAATGGGTTTTTCGAAATGCCGCTTCTCTTCGACAAATCGGGACTCGCCGGGGCCATAGGCCATGGTCTGATCTTGGAGGGGACATTCGCCACCCTTATCGCACACTGGGCAGTCGAGAGGATGATTCACAAGAAGGAATTCAAGAATGCCCTCCTGGGCTCGCTTAGTGTCCTCGGATTCGGTGTCTACAACCATCCCCTCAGAAACAGGGGCCATGCACGATGGCTGCAGCATTGGGCCGCGACCGGTATCGATATCGACGAGACACATCCTGCACATGCCCACCGATGACATACGTTCGTGGTAACAGAATCGGGGGATATGAACGCCGGCTCGGTCTGCTGCCGCGATGAGCATTTCGCCAGGGCGAGCTTCGACTTCAACGCCATTGATGGTAACGGTGACTTCGCTTGGTGGCTTATCGGACATCGACTGCCACCTCGATCAAGGTTCGATTTTCATTACCCGCGACTTTCGCTTCGAACTCTTCTCGGAACAGGGTGAGGGCTGAGTGGATGGGAGCGAAAGCTGATGGCCCGACGAAGCAGATTGTGGTCATGCGATATGGGAAGGGGACTGCTTCGATTCCCTTGGATGGAATTGCCGCGTGGGGAAAGTCACCAGGGCATATTGTTTCACCGACCTCGATGAGCAATTCGAGGTCGCGTGGTGTTCCGCGACCATCGACTACGCGTCGGAGTATCTGCTCAAGCCAGGTACCACCTTCACGGCATGGCACACACTTTCCGCATGACTCATGCGCGTAGAACTTGGTAAGGGTGAGCGCTGCTGCAGGGATATCGGTGGTTTCATCCATCACCATGATGGCGCCTGACCCAAGCATGGATCCTTGGGGTCCTACTTGGCTGGCCTCAAAAGGCAAGTCAAGTTGGTCGGCGGTAAACCACGGCGCGGAGCCTCCGCCCGGTACAAAAGCTTTGAGTTGATTATCGTCGCGAATCCCGCCGCACATTTCTTTGCTGTACAAAAGGTCTCGAAATGTGGTGGTCCCGTTAACGATTTCATAGACCCCAGGTCGTTGTACGTGACCGCTGACGGCAACCATGCGAGTTCCTGGGGAGCTCTCGGTGCCAATACCTGTGAAGGCCTCCACTCCGTGTTCCAGAATCCAGGGGAGATTTGACAAGGTTTCAACGTTATTGACGATGGTGGGTTGACCGTATAGGCCGATCGATGCGGGGAAGTACGGTGGCTTCAGTCGAGGCATTCCCCGATTTCCCTCAAGGCTTTCGATGAGAGCTGTTTCCTCCCCCACCACGTAAGCGCCGGCACCCCAATGCAAAACGATGTCTACTGAAAATTCCGTACCCAAGATGTTCTTGCCGACGTAGCCGGCCGAGTAAGCATCATTGAGAGCGGTCGCCATCCGTTCTTGGGCGACAGCCATCTCCCCGCGGATGTACAAGAAGCATTGACTAAGACCTACGGCGTAACACGCAATGAGGCACCCTTCTATGAGTTGATGTGGGTCCAATTCCATCAAGAGTCTGTCTTTGTAGGTGCCTGGTTCTGACTCGTCTCCGTTTACAACCAGATATCGAGGCCACACTCCCGGAGGGCAAAACCCCCACTTGACTCCTACTGGAAAGCCGGCGCCTCCACGTCCCAGCAGTGTTGCTTCTCGCACTTCACCATGAACCTTTTCAGAAGTCTGGTGGAGGGCTTTACGAAGAGCTTGGTACCCACCTGTGGCTTCGTACCGTTCCATTGTGTAGGAGTCTTCATAGTCAAATCGGGCGGTAACGATTCTGGGGGTGTCGTTTGCTATAAACCCTGGAGCATGAGGAATCGGTGTCCCGCCCATATCAGTCATTAGTCGGCCTTTTCATCGTGCATCCACGCTGGGCTAGATACGACATCTTCTGGAGGGACAGCACCAACGAATCGATCTTCGGGTATGTGTTGTCGTATTCGCGACAGCACTCCGTGGTCAGGTACGTTGTGGTTTGTCGAGGCGAGTTCTTCGATCATTGAATCGAATTGGTCTGAAGTGACCCGATATCGGTGCCGGTAGTTGACCTGCAGACAAGGGGCTTCCGTGCACGCGGCCTGGCATTCCGCCCCTTCGATCGTGAACATGCCATCTTCTGTGGTTCCACCCGCTCTTACGCCTAGCC
>ERZ651768.2559-NODE-2559-length-12528-cov-3.666372_pt1 | contig 12528 bp, 8 predicted proteins | sample MGYA00514754_ERZ651768 | MGnify/ENA metagenome assembly ERZ651768 | reverse complement strand
TGCCAAAGCAAACCTTGTGGCTGCCGTGTTTGTTGATGATGGCGGTTAAAGTGTCCGTCGCAATTTCCCGTAGCGACGGAGGCCAAGTGGTGTCGACGAGCACGTTCCCTTGTCCGATGACCTCCCGCTCCGCCTCGTCCAGCATGTAGAGACCGCCGAGATGGAGAGCGATTACCTTCATCTTGGGAAATTGGCGCACGACGTTCATGATTCGCTCCGGGGCTGCGAATATGGTGGCCCCCGGCTTGGTCGTGGGGTATCGGCCCGAGTGTATCTCCAGAACCATGTCCTCGCCCAGCTCTTCGTATACAGGGAACATCTGAGGGTCGTCAGGGTAAAAGCTGTTCATCATGGGGTGAAGCTTGATGCCTTTTATCCCGTTTTCGCGAAGGCGGCGCACCTCACCGGCTTTGTCTTCCAGACCGGGATGCAGTGCACCGAAGGGGACAAGCATGTCGTCTTGGATGGAGATGAGCCAGTCGTTAGCCCGTTTTACCTGATCCGGTCGGTCCACGACGCCTAGCACTATGGACTTGTCCACACCGGAGATGCGCATGTGGGCCTTGATGCCGTCCACCGTGTTGGTGGAGATGGCTTCAAAACCCAGATCTTTGGTCATGGAGTCCATGACGGTCTCCGCGATGCGGTCCGGCCAGACATGAGTGTGAACGTCCACGCGCATATTCTTTGTCTCTCTTTGTGGTTTTTTGTGGGGCGGGCGGCGGAGGGCGGAAATCCCCCCAACCCCCCTTTACGAAAGGGGGGCTAGGTTCGGCGTTGTTGAGCGACCGGATTAGACGGTGATTCACCCTACGTTTCTGACGAACTAGGTCACTCCGATAGGGCGATACGCTACGCAGTTACTTTTGCCTTGGTGTCTTTGCGGGCGGCGTGCTCTAGGTTGAAGAACTTGAGCGTATTTCCTGCCCACATCTTGTATTTTTCGTCCTCGGGGACGTCAGCGTAAATCTCCTCGACTATGGGCACGGTGTCAGGCCACTCGCACTCGATGTGAGGGAAGTCGGTGGCGAACAGGATGTGGTCTACTCCGATGTTGTGGCGCAATTCCACCGCCACCTTTTCGTATTGAACGCTGAACAGGATGTGCTCCCTCACGTATTCGCTGGGCAGCCGGTTTAGCGGCTTGAAGCCCAACTGCTCCTCGGCCCATCCGATGTGCCGCCCGTACCAAAGGTCTGCGTGCTCCAGCCAGAACGGCACCCAGCCAAGGCGAGTCTCGGCAAAGAACACCTTAAGGGAGGGGAATCGGTCGAAGACGCCGGAGAAGACCAACTGGGTTATGCCGATCGAGGGTCTCAGACCGAAGTTGCATACCCAGTCCAGAAGAGGCCGGCGGATAAGCCGCATGATTTCCGGGTCTTCCTTGGGATATCTGAAAGTGGGCTCGTGCTCGCGGGGTCCTGAACGGTCGAATGTTACGTGTACTGTCACCGGCATGTTCATGTCGACTGCCGCTGCCCAGAATCTGTCGTCCTCGGGCAGTGGAAAGGATTTTCCGTTCGGGTGAGCACCGAGAACAACTCCCTTAAGACCCAGCTTTGCTATGTGCTCCAGTTCTTCGACGGCATCGTCTACGTTGGTCCATGGGATGATGCCCATGCCGATCAGGCGTTCTGGGTCTGTGGGGCAATATTCCTCGCCCAGCCAGTCGTTATAGGCGCGAATCATGGATTTGTAGACATCGTTGTGGGTGATGTTACGCCACAGGGATGGCCCCGCCACCTGTGCGGGGAACAGCACCTCGCCGTCAAGACCGTCCTCGTCTTGCTCTCTTATCCTTTGCTCCGGCGAACCTATACCCGCTGCGCCCTCGACTCTCAATCCGAAGGGCTGCCATTGGCCGGTTGCCCGTCCGGCGCGAAGGTCCAAGAAATTGGCCTCGCGCAAGGGTTGTCCTTCAATCAGCAAAGCGTCCCCGCCATTTGGGAGTGTAATGGTGCGGGGAGCGCGGTCCCGGTATTTCTCAGGCACGCGGTGGACCCACCGTTCCGGTGGCACTTCCAAGTGACCGTCGCTGGACATCAATCGGTAATCCCTAGCCATGATATCCTCCCTTTGCCATATAAAAGGCTCCTTTCCATGCAAGTTTGAACTGTGGGCACATGCTAATACTTCTCTTACCCGGTGGCAACTATAGGCTCCCCGCGATTCTGCGTTGGGTGTATGCTCACGTCAGATTGCCCGGAAGACGTGGGAACCGTATAATCGCAGATATTCCAGGCACCTGTTCCAGCCCTAGATACGTTCCCAGAATGCCCGTCAACAAAGAGGTGATTAGATGGCTTTGAAGATGACGGTTGCTTTCTCCGGAAACCCACGGGTTCAACCTCTGGTAGATGGCAGGGTAAAGCCCGAAAATATCGACTTGGAAGTGGTCACCGTTGAAGAGGGTATGCTCTTTTTCCCCAACCTCCAATACGACGAGTTCGACGCCTCTGAGATGCCCATCTCCGAAACAGTATTGGCCAAGGAGCGGGGAGACGGCTCCCGCTGGGACTGGTCGGCATTACCGGTGTTCTTGAGCCGAGGCCATTTTTGCCTTGGTGTACTGGTTAATACGACGTCTGGCATCGAGCATCTTGGCGACCTGAAGGGCAAGAGGATCGGCGTTCCGGATTACCACATGGCGGCCGCGCTATGGATGAGATGCGCGATGAAGGACCTGTACGGCATCGAGGCCAGTGACAATGTTTGGTACAACGGCCGCACCAAGGACTTTAGTCACGGTGGACCGCCAGGAGTGACCCACTATTGGCTTGAGGCGGACCAATATTCAGACCAGATGTTGGACTTGGGAGAGCTTGACGCTGCGGTGTTCTCGCCCGGCACCGGATGGGCGCCGGGGCACACTGTTTCCATGGATCGATACGGTGGGACCCCGCTGACCGGCAATCCGCGCATCCGGCCATTGCTGGATGACGGAGGACGGGCGGTTGTCGCCGAATTTTACCGCAAGACCGGGGCCTTCATGGCCAACCACCATGTGATTGTCCAGAACCGGATACTCAAGGACAACCCTTGGGCGGCGATGGCGCTTTTTAAGGCGTTCCAGGAATCGAAAGAATTGGCGTATCAAGACGCTCGGCGGCAACGCTCCACGTACCTCTACTTCCAAGGGAATGACGAACAGGACCACGCTGCGATCTTCGGGGAAGATCCTTATCCCCTGGGACTGAAGGCGATGCGGCCCGAGGACATCTACTATCCGTCCACGTTGGATACGTAGAGGCCGATTCATAGAGGTGGTTTCGATTGTTAAGGTCAATGTTCGGGAAAGGGAAGAAAAAGGAAGGTAAAGATAGCGGTAGTTCCGCCCATGACGACAGCATCAGGGCGGCGAAGGTCGGGGACGTAGTCTCGATAGCCGGACTGCGCTTGGAGTACGACGATCTATACTTTTTTGTCGAGAAGATAGACCGGTACGCCACTAACAATGAGACCTGGTACGAGGCGCTATGCGTGGAAGGTGAGAACCAGGTTTGGCTCGATTGGAGCGACGGTTACGAACTTGCTATAACCGCCACCGACGATCCTGACCCTAAGGGGTTGGGCAGTATCGGTACGACTGAGGAAGAGCTGATTCAACTGGACGAGCAACATTCCATCGACAATTACATCGAGGTCGACGGGGAGAAGTACTATTACCGGAACAGCGCCGAGGTGCTGTTCTACCAGGACAACCGGGGCCAGGGCGAGGGATTCTATAACTGGGACTTGGTTCAAGAAGATGGCGAGCATGTATTGTCAATTACAAAGTGGGAAGGGAAGCCCTTTGAGGCTACCTTTAGCGAAGTGATATCTTCGGATAGAATCGTTTTGTACAAGGGAGACCGCGGGGACGCAGGGAAGGGGAGGAACTGATGATAGACAGCATTATCGACACGCTACAGGCATTCCCTCGTGGGTTGGTGTTCGTGGGGTTGGGGCTGGTAGTACTGCTACTGGCCAAACTGGCTCGAGACTTTGTAACGTCTTACCGCATCGACGAGGAAGTCGGCGAGAAACAGAATCTGGCGGTGTCTTTGCGGCTGACCGGCTACCTTGCCGGAGTGATTCTGGTTTTCTTGGGTGCCTTATATCAAGGGCCGGCGCTGGTCGGACCTGAAGGGTTCGGCTTCGACCGAGCCTACGGACAAGAAGTGCTGCGGGTTTTCCTGTACGCCTTGGCCGGTATCGTGGCGTTGAACTTAGTACGTGTGTTGATGGACCGGGTGATTCTGTTCAAGTTCAAGCTTGAGGAAGAGGTCGTCAAAGGCCAGAATGTTGGCGCCGGAGCAGCTGAGTTCGGTATGTACGTGGCCACCGGACTGATGATTGCTGGCGCAGTATCCGGAGGAGGAGCCAACTCTGAGTTAGACGGCGCTCTGATTGCTTTGGCTTTCTTCGGGCTTGGATTGGCCTTGCTGGTGATATTCGCCCTGTTCTATCAATTCACCACGCCCTACGACATCCACTCGGAGATCGAAGGCAACAACACCGCTGTTGGAGTCGCCTTTGGTGGAAACCTGGTGGCCATCGGCCTGGTGACTTTAAAAGCCGTGTTCGGTGACTTTGCCGGGTGGGGCGAGAGCATCGCCGCGTTCGTCATATTCGGCGTATTGGGTTTCGTCCTGCTGTATGTGATGCGGTTGCTTATTGATATGCTGCTACTACCCTCGATCCGGGTCTCCCAGGCGCTTGCGAGTGGACGTAACACGGGTGTTGCCCTCATTGAAAGCGGGGTCGTTATTAGCTCGGCGTTAATCTTGTTCCTGGCGATCTGACGCCCTACGACTTTCCTGAGGATAGATTAGTTGCGCCTGTGCGTAGTGGCTTGCGACAGGCTTAGTTCAAGCGGGGCAGACTATCGCCCCGTCAAGTGTGAGCCTGTCGGACCACCTCAAGGATCGGTCCTTAAGAGTCCGCCTGTACCCGCTGGATTATTTCTTCCCTCTCGGCCGATTCCCGTGCTGCTTGGTGCCTTTCCTCCAAGTAGACGTAACCGGCGCCGATGATTTGGTCGATCAACGCCTCGTCGACGCCTTGCCGGTTCACTACAGGCTCAAGAATGCTGTCGAAAAAGCTTTCGTCATTGATACTCTCTTGCCATGTGGAAGCAAAGGCATCGAGGGTCCCGTCATACATGCGGAGCAGGAACACAGTCCTGATGGGATCCAGACCTTCGGCGATAAAGACGGGCACTCGCAGATCTGCGCCTTGACCCGTGTCGAATTCCACCGTTTCCACGCCCTCACCAAAAACCGTGTCTTTGAAATGGTCGTACAGGTCGATGTAAGACTCGGTTTCGGCTAACAGCCTGCCGATGGTTCGTCGTCCCTCTGCTGATATCGTGAACGTGAGAGCTTCCTGAGAGGCAAGGATCAAGATGCTACCTCGAAGGAAGTCGGCTGCGGACATTAATGCTTCCTCAGCTGCGACGTCAGGAGCAGACTCGAGGCTGAACTGGTGCTTATCCATGAAGTAAAGAAGGGTGTGCGACTGTAGCCACTCAATCAACTCAGGCTTAGAGTCCCAGAACCCCTGCTGCACAGCGTAGTCTAGGGTGCTGTAAGTTCGGTTTATACGTAAGTGCAAAGCCCAAGCGATGCCCCCCTTTACGAAAGGGGGGTTGGGGGGATTTTCCCCGTCCAAAACCTCGCCACTCTGGAGAACCTGCCTAGCAACTGTCTCCCTTAGATCCAGAGGCTGCTCCCCATCCCCAGAGAACTCTAATGCACAACGACCGTCCCTCCACTCATTAAAAACAAGCAAGATGGCGTCATAAATCTCTGGCAGGTCGGGATTGGCGCGGACATCCAGCATGGAGGATATCTGTTGTTGGCTGGCCTCGTCTTCTGGGAAGAGTTGGTCCAAAAATGCCGACAAGGAAATGTCTCCCGGGTGCGGCAGGTCAAGGCGGAACGAGTCCGCAGCATCCATTCCGCTCAGGGACACCTGGAGTTGCAGTGCGCCATCCGATGGTGGCAGGTCGTTGCCCTCGGGATCGGCGCTGCCTTTATCCATCAGTTACGGTGCGATGTTCTGACGCGCATCCCGCCGCCGGCGCCTCTCGCTCCGGACCGGCTTGAAGACCTGAAGGATGACCCGGCTCTTGGCCGGGAAACTGCGTTACTGTTCTTGAAGGATCCACTGGACTTCTGAGTTTGCTGATAGGTCTGACGGTTGCTGCTGACGTTGCTACGGCTCTGCTGATAGCGAGACCCGGAAAAGGAGGACTGCTTACGGTTGAAGTTGCTATTTCTTTGGGCTTGCCGATTGTAAGCCGACGATTGGCGGTACCTTGATCTTTGATTCCTGATGGAGGAGCCGCGGGAGATAGGGGTTGAGTAGTAATAACCCCGGGGAGAGAGGGACGAGATTACCATGTAGGTGAATAAGAAGTCTCCCGCGCCATAGTGGCTTCGGTAGTAACCGTTACCGTGGTAACCTCGCATGTCGTATTCTTTGTTGGTGTCTTGGACGATGGAGAACAGTTGATCGTCCGAAGCGTCGTCAATCTCACTATCGCCATCCAAGTCTTCCCAGCCTTCCAGCGTTAGGTTCTCACCATTCTGGCTCGCCCGGATCAAGACTAGGCCGTCTCCTTCGTAGATCTGGTTGACCCGGTCCTCAAAGTCGGTGGCGCTCTTGGAGTCCTTGAAGGCGGCCTGAACGTCGTCCAGGTTTATCAGGCCAGCGGCGCCGTCGGTGGCCGCCCAGTTTTCGTAGGAAGATCCGGAGCCGCAAGCAGCGATTAGAGGGGAGGCGGCTACGATGCCCCCCAATAATACAGCTGATCCCTTACTGAAACGTTTCCCAGCCATCTAATTCCTCCCTGTCGAACCTGCTGCCGTGGCCATGGAGCAGTCCGCGATGAGTGTTTGGACTTCCTCGTTCACTTGAATCAAAGGTAATGGGTTGCCAGTGCCCTGGCTGTATTTCAACAACCGGGGCAGGAACTCGGCATTTACTCTGTCCCAGAAGCCGTCCCACGTCTGAAAGCTGCTACGGATGTATAGAGCTACAGCCGATCTATGTTCGGATGTTGCGAGCAGTTGATTAGAGATTGAATCCTGCAACGCCACGATGTGGGTTTTCCAAAGGTCGTCGCAGGTCTTCAGGTAGAGTGTCCGGGCAGCGGTGGCATATTCCTTTTCGCCCAATCTATAATCTATGGCCGTCATTTTGGCGGTGAGCAGGTTCCCCAATTCTCTGGGAAGAAGGTTCATGTCGCATCCCCTAAGTGGGGAACAATCGACTCCGTAATCCAACTCCACTTCTTCGACGAGTTGGTCGAATTGGGTCTGGTAATCCTCCAGAGTAACCTGCTGAAAATGGGCGGACACGAGACTGAATGCACGTTCTTGCGCTATTTGGTCCCATATAGCTGGGCCGCTACTCAGCCCACCGGCATCGACTATCTCTCGGCGTTTTCGATAGAACATATCGGTTTGATGGTCCAACACCGAGGCGTAATCCTGCGCCAGCGCCCGCTGAACCTCAGCATCACTTTCGACGTTTCCCTGCACTTGATGGATGTGGCGGTCAATCTCTTCGCCTGAATAATAAGTCCGGCCCGAAGTATCGGTATCGCGGCACTTGGACATCTTGAGAATGCCGTCCACGTGAAGACTAAGTAACCGGTCCTCTAGAGACAGGAGTGTTTGTGAGACTCCTAAGCTGCCCTGGCGACCGCTACGTCCGCTAAGCTGTAGGTCTATGCGGGGAGTATCGTTGAGTTCGGTGCCTATGACCCGCAATCCAAGGGAGTGTTCCAGCGCTTGGTTCCCGGAGCCGTCGTTTTCGAGTGAATCCTCGGTCAGCTGGAGGTGGCGCTCGTTAATCTTGTCGTCTAGGTTAGGCTCAAGCAGGATGTCAGTCCCCCTGCCAGCCATGTTGGTTGCGACGGTGACTGTGCCGAAGGAGCCGGCATTTTTGATTATTTGCGCTTCAGTGTCCGAATTAACCGCATTGAGCAAGTTGTGCGGAATGCCCTTGTCAGTCAGCATATGGCTAATCTCTTGCGACTGTTCAACCGTGAGGGTCCCTACTAATACCGGCTGTCCCGCGTTATGGGAAGAGGAAACCTGTTCGACGATCGCTGCATCCTTATCGACGTTATTCAGATAAACCCGGTAGCCTAGATCCACTCGCTGTAGGGGATGAGTCGGGGGTAGCACGGTTACCGGTAGGCCGTATTTCTGCTGGAACTCGTCCTCGGACCCGATCGCGGTGCCGGTCATCCCACAGATGGAGCGATACTGCTTCACGAATCCTTCAACGGAGATATGCCCGAGGGTTTCGCTCTCCGGATTTGGTGGTAGACCTTCCTTGGCTTCTAAGGCTGGTTGCAGGCCGTGCTGGTAGATGGAGTCGGGTTTGGGGCGGCCGGTTGCTTTATCAATGAGCAGGAGTTGATCTTCTGCGACGAGATAGTCTATGTCCCGCTGCAGTAGCAAGTAGGCGCGGAGCATCTGATAAACCTGATTCCCCAAGTTGTATTGCCGGGCTAGGCGCGTGGAGATATTCGCCGCCTTCTTGCGGCGCTCGGCCAAGGGCAGTTCGTCGTTGCTCCAGATGGCCTCCAGAGAGTCTTCCAACGAGCGGCCATCGTAGAAGGGACCCAATATTCGGGTCAGGTAATCCCGGCCCTTATCCGCCAGTGTAACGAACCGTTTATCGGTGTCGATTACGTAGTATAGATCCGAGGTAAGGCCGGCGTGGTCTTGTTCAACAGCGGCTTTTATCTCCCTGAATCGGCGAGGATTGTCACGCCAATGCTGTTCCAACGCAGGGTTATCAGGTTCGGCCAGGAGTAGCTTGCAAAGCATTTGAAATGCGTGAGTTAGGCTCGTGCCCGGTTGGTTTAGTTGATCCGCCAGGCCTTGGGTAACATGTTTTTGTAAGTCGATTAACTGGGTGATTGCCTTTTTTACTTTGGTCATGGAACTGCGGGTGCCCAGTGGTACGCCGGAGATAATCATGGGCGTCGATGCTTCGTCGATGAGCCCGTGGTCGGCTTCGTCGACGATTGCTGCTTCTAGATTGCGCTGAACCCGGGACGCTGTCGTAGTCTTCAGGTTGTCTCGGAGGTGATCGAATCCTAGTTCTCGCATCGTGCTGTACACAATTGCCTGTTGGTAGTTGTAGCGACGCTCATCGTCTTCCATGTAGCCAAGGACGGCCCCAACGGTGAAGCCCAGGAATTGATACACCGGGGCGAGTAGGTCGGCGTCCCTGGCGGCTAGGTAGTCATTGGCGGTGATTACGTGAACCGAAGTCCCGGCCAAGGCATGCAATACTGCCGGAAATATCCCGGCGACGGTTTTGCCCTCCCCGGCGTTCATCTGAACAATGTTTCCCCGGTAGAGGTGAAGACCGGCTAGTAATTGTTCGGTGGTTACCTGAAAGGCTAGAATCCCATTCGTGTCCTCACGCCGGACGGCTTGGTAAAACTCGGCGGGCAGGGAAATATCCCATGGCCGTCTACCCTTGGATTCTTGAATCACCGAGAGCAAAGTGTCGGCTATGGTCTGCTGATCCTCGTTCAGCGGGGTTGTCTCACCCGCTCTCCAACAGCCCTGTAGGGGGGCTGGAAGAGTTGCGTGATCGAATTCTGGATCGAAGATTTGCCATATCCCCAGGCGGCGGCCGATGACTTCGCTGAGGGTGGCGAAGACTTCCGGTAGAGCCTCGTCTGTGGCAAGGCTGGACCAGTTGGTTTTCAGGCGGGTCATCGTGTCGGAGAGATCTATGTCGGAGGAGTTGGTCAGGTCATATCGCTGGATCGCTTTCAATATGGCGCGAACTTCGTGGGGTTGCTGTGGTTTCTGCTGGCGCGAGGCGCGTTTTTGCTGGGGAGCCTCAGGCGGTTCCCGGTTAGAATCGCCAAGTGCCAGTAATGAATTCACCTAGGCTAACGCCTCCTGCAGTCCCGGCCAGGTATACCGGGTTGAACTGATGTAAACCAAGAGGTCGCCAGGCGACAGGAACAGGTCTCCGAACTTGAAGTGAGCTTTTTTCTCTCGAATCACTCCGACCAGGTTTATATCTTTGTTCAACAGCTTCACGGCGACCTGTTCGTAGGTGAGTGGCTCATGGACAGGAGGATCAACTTGGGTGCTGGCCAGAGTGCCTTCGATTATGTTGCTGGTCATGGCGTGGGTCAGGATGGTAACTCCCGGGTCTTGAGTCTCTTGGATCAAGAGATTGTTGGCCATGTGCACCGTGTAGACCAGGTTGATGTCTTCCAGGTTGGCGAATAGGAGTTTGTGATTGATGCTCATGCACTCGGCGACAACCCTTACGTGTGGGCTCAGATTGTGTATCACCGAGGCCACCGACGCCACGACGCTGTCGCTGTTGGGGTCGTTGTAGTTCGTACTCAAGATGATAGCTTTGGATGCGCGGTTCAGCTGGGCTCGCTGGTAAGTTTCTTCTTCCAGCGGCGATCCACGAACGAAGGAAACGTTGGGATGATTGAAAGGCATGGTTTGGATAGTGTCTGTGACCACTACTATGTCTACTTTCTTGTGGTTCTCGTCGGAGACGAATTCCTCCACGATGTGGCGGACCCTGGTTTCGTCGGGAAAGTTGATTATGAGCAAGTGATCTTTGGATTGCACGGTAGCCATTCCGGTTTGCTCCCTCATGCGCAGGTCGAATATCCAGTCAACCAGCATCCCGGCGGTGGTGGTAAAGGCCACCAAACCGACCAGGACGATAAAAATCACGGTTCCGATGCGGGAGCCGAGCGTCGACGCTGAATAATCGCCGTATCCGATAGTCGTGATTGAGATGATGCTATACCAAAAGCTGTCCCCAACGGTCAGTTCCGGTTGAACCGGGCTTTCAAAGTAGAAAAACGTCAGGGCGTTCCCGATGATGCTGGAAATCAATACCGCCATCATGGTGAGGAGGCCGAGGGTTCTCCTCCGCCGGATCCGGTGTATCAGCCTTTTTATCGAGTAAAACATGCAGAGGCATTCGCCTTCGATTTAACTTTCCAGAGGGGCAGGAGTTTGGTTTCCCAACTTCATGATGACCAGGCCCGCTTGATGGCCTGGTCCGTCACATTCGTCTAGTCGATGCAAGAGGTGTTGGCCAGCCTTGAACACGCGTTCGGCGACAACCGGTTCAGCTTTGCTGAATTCCTCACCCAAGGGCGAATCCAGGCTCCAGTCGTGGGTAATAGAACATTTCAGCCCGGCCCGCTGGGATACGTTCAGATACTCCTGGCGGTCCCGGTTGAACTCTTTTTCGGTTGTAAAGTCCAACGGCATCACGTAGAAATCCCTAGATAGATACAATCCCAACTCGTTGTCGAACACCTGCATCAGGTCGGAGAAAGCCATCCAGCCTTCCAGCGCGAAGAAAAGGTCTTGGGGGATGTCCTGGGGCACGCGGTGGTAGTAGAAATCCTCATTCGCCTCAACCATCTTCACAGTCACCGGGACTTTATCTTGATAACCGAGGACGCCCTCGGCCTCATCCCCCTGTAGGAACAGGAAAGGTATGTTGCCGTTGGTCGCGTCCACCAAAACCGATGTTCCATCGATATCATACAACAATGCAGTGTGCTGCCAGAATCGCATATATCGCTTGGAATAACGAAAATCGAAGGTTGTTAGTAGTTCTCGCAACTTGTCTACGGGTACGGGGCCGGTGGCGTTCTCTCCCGCGATGATGTACTCAGACTCAAGCCCGTAGTGGTCGGTGAGGAACTTTAAGGCTTGCACCTTCTCCGAGCAGATGGCTCCGGCCCCTTCCAGTATGTTGTCTATCGTTTCATCGCCCGATTTATATACAAGCTTTTTCCCTATGAAACGGGAATAATTCTCGAACTGGCCCTCCCATATGGTCTTAGCGAGTGACTTCAACAATTGCAGCTTCTGGCCGGTGGTTTTCAGTTGGAGGATAGCTTCGGTCTCGTGAGGACCAAACCGTTTGACCAACGAATCTTGCATGAAGGCTGAGTACCTAGGTTCGTTGCGGAGCCACTTGCGGCGGTGGAAGCCGGTCCAATTACGATCGTATTGAAGGTTGATGCGGTCTATTGTGATGTCCACGATCAAGGTTTCTTGGCCGTCGACCTGGACGGTATGGTTGGTGGGGATTTGGTCTAGAGTAATGACTTGCTCCCCCTCCCTGAAAGACATGCCGGTGAACATGCTCTTCAACTCACCGGCGTCGGTGCTCACGTAGACCAGGTCTTGCAGGGCGTACAGCGCGTCGGCGGAGGGTTGGGTGATGCGGGATTCTTGGAGAAACCGGTCGATGGGGGCCTGCTCCAGGTATCTCTCCAGCAATGCGCCCAGTGGCAAAGAGGCGTCAGCGGGGTCCATGCGCAGAGTGCATCTCCGGTTGGACACTGAATCCCAGAGTTGAAGTATTTTATTGGTGGTGTTTTGCAATGGCGTGGCAATCCTGGATGTCCTGATACTGACCGTGGTCCAGATTTGTCGATCAGCGGGACGCTGATCGATGGCCCAGTGAAATCTTAGGAAGCGGCCTGGGGCCCCGTGCCCC
>ERZ651768.2556-NODE-2556-length-12533-cov-9.285003_pt1 | contig 12533 bp, 5 predicted proteins | sample MGYA00514754_ERZ651768 | MGnify/ENA metagenome assembly ERZ651768 | reverse complement strand
CTTCCGGGACATGACCCCCCACGAGGCCTACCAAGCCTCACTATCTGATGCAGGACTCACGACCACAGCACTTGGGCGTGATTGGCTTCTTGCCGCACACCAAGCCGTCCAGGCTCCTGTGGAGATATCTCTCCCTTTCCAGGAAGAGGGGTTCATAACACCTGAGCAACCAAGTGCAGTAGCGTATCGTTTGACGATCGGTCGGGGTCAGCGGCTTACCGCTAAGGTCTCCTTAACAAACGGAGAGGAGACACGGGTCTTTGTCGATCTCTTCCGAGTAGCAGAGAACAAAGACGACCCACCACGACCAATCCTCTCCACAGATTCAGTACCTGAAACATTCGAACACGAGCCTTGGCGAGGTGGAGATTTTCTGCTGAGGCTACAACCAGAACTCCTCAGAGGTGGCACCTATACCGTCACACTCCAGCTTGAAGCCCAACTCGCGTTCCCTGTAGAGGGGCATGGGGTGCGCTCAATTCAGAGTGTATTTGGTGCAAACAGAGATGCTGGGCGAAGAAGCCATGACGGAGTGGACATTTTCGCACGGAGAGGAACACCGGTACTCGCCACGTCAGCTGGCCGAGTCAACCGGGTACAGGTAACGAACTTAGGAGGCAAAGTCGTCTGGTTACGTGATCCGATCAGAAACTCAAATATCTACTTCGCTCACCTGGACAGTCAGGCAGTCAGCCGCGGCCAAGAGGTAGAGATAGGAGATACGCTCGGTTTTGTCGGCAATACAGGAAATGCACGAACAACCCCTCCACACCTGCATTTCGGGATTTATCGGCGTGGAGAGGGCCCAGTTAATCCTGACCCATTCCTGAGATCACCCCGAGGCTCTATGGAGGAGCAAACCGCAGACCTCGGACAACTCGGGGAATGGGTCCGACTCTTGAACGACGGCATCCTCCTACGTGCAGCACCAAACCGTCGTGGAGAGGTCCTTCGAGAACTCGGTCAATACACCCCGCTCCGAGTACTCGCAGGATCCGGTGAATATTTCCGTGTCAGACTCCCAGATGGCGCATACGGCTATGTGGCTTCTCGTCTTACAGAACCTGCTTATCTTCCGCTCGGCTCGAAAATCGCAGCCCGAAACCAGACGATACTTTCAAGTCCTTCGTATACCGCATCTGTAATCGCACAGCTAGATGCTGGTACAGAACTGCCAATCCTTGGACGCTATGAGGGATACCTCTACGTGCTTACACCGAATGGGCACACCGGATGGATGGGGGACCAGCAACAGTAGGAACGACGTCCTAGTTTCCCATATCCGCATCTTCTACTGCTCCGTTGTAACCCTCGGCCTAGTACGCTGTAGGTGCTCATCAAACCATTTCATGATGATCTTTGAGACTTCCATTTGAAGCTTGGGCTCACGTGGCCCATGTGGGGTCCTGGGTAACACGATCATTTCTGTGGGCACACCTAAGCGCCCCAAAGCCCTGTAGAATTCCTGGCCCTGAGTGAATGGAACTCTGAGATCATTCTCTCCATGGATTACCTGAGTGGGTGTTGTAACATTCGCGATCCTATACATGGCCGAATGTCGCTCGTAACCCTCGTAATTTTCCCAAAACTCCTCACCACCCATGTGAGCGACGAGATATTCACCGATATCAGTGGTGGTTACCATGCTCACGAGATTTGGAAGACCCGCACCCATACTGGCTGCCTTAAACCGGTCCGTACGCGTAACAGCGAACGAGGTCATGTAGCCACCGTAGCTCCATCCCATGAGAAGAAGTGAGTCCGGGTGTGCTACTCCCATATCAATGACCTCATCCACTCCCTCCATCAGATCATCCATATCGCCGTAACCCCAGTCACGCACGTTCGCGAACCGGAAGTCACGGCCATAGCCTGAGCTTCCACGTGGATTGGGTCGCAGGACCGCATACCCTTCCTCTGCGAAGTATTGGAGGTTGTATGTGGATGCGCTTCCTGTGAACGACTGCACGAATACGCCTGAAGGCCCACCGTGAACGTTCAGGATCAGCGGATAGCTCCGATCTGGATCGTAATCTACTGGATAGGTCAGTAGGCCTTCGATCTCAAAGCGACCATCTTTTGATTCCCATGAGAGCACTTCTGTTCTTCCCAGCTCTGGTATTTCTACATCAGCATGTAGATCGGTCACACGCTCTGGCTGGAATGAAGCAACTGAGGAAGTGTGCACATCCGCCGGCATATCCGTTGTCTGCCAGGTGAACACCATCGCGTCCGCGTCAGCTGCCAAGGCTACTGATCCGAGCACGCCCGCCCCGCTAGTCAATTGCCGCAGCGACTCGCCATCTACCGGAAGAGCAGTCAGGTGCCTGGTAGTACCGATAGATTCCAGGAGAAGAACCGAAGTACCGTCCCTCGCCCAACCCACCAAGCCTCCGCTCCGGTCGTGGCTGTCCGAAAGCTTTGTAGGTTCACCACCCGCGGAAGGGACGATGTACACGTCACCAAGACCAACTCGTTGGGGTGTGTCACCTGATGATGTGAACGCAAGCCACTGACCATTAGGGGAATAGAATGGACTCCCATCAGTACCACCGAGTGTGACAAGAGGCATTACGGTCATATCCCCCTCAGCCGATACCGTTGAGATATCAGAAGCCCGCGCTCCTTCATCTAATCTAGGATCAGCTTGATGACTGAAAGCGAATCCACTGCCATCCGCTGACCAGTCAAAGCCTGTGACGTGAAACTCACCTTCAGTATGCCGAGTCGCTTCCTGTGCTTCGGAGGAAGAAGGATCGAATGGCACACTATAGATGTGATTGTATTTAAAATTTTGATCTACAAAAATTGGATCCCGCTTCTCCCGCCTTTGAGCTTTCTCTTCGTCCGTGTCAGGATCACGCATCATGTATGCGATGCGCTCTCCCGAAGGCGACCACTGATACGAACTCACCCCGGAAGCAGCATCCGTCACGGGAAATGCCTCGCCACCATTGACTGAGATCACCCATACTTGGGTCCGTGAGCCCCCTTCGCTTTCTCCTTCTGTTCCGATTCTCTGACTACTAAAAGCCAGCCATTCCCCATCAGGTGAAAAAGCTGGGCCAGAAGCTGAGATCTTTCCTCTCGTGAACTGTGTGTTCTCCGTCCCATCCGAATCTACCAACCAGATATGGCTCAAGTACTCGGATTGCTCGCCTTCGATCAACGGAATCCGGACCACATAGGCTATCCGGGTACCGTCCGGGGAAATCGCCGTCTGCTGCACAACGCCAAACTCCATACTCTTGCTCGGAGTCCAACGAAGTTCGTCAGCGTCTTGGGCGGATAGCGGTGTCGTCGTCACCGCCCAAGCCATGAGCGTGACTACAGAGCACAGTAAACGCATCTGGGACCTCACTTTGCGACATAATTTGGACAGCGAACCTACCGCGGATTCAGAGTTGTCGGCAATTCAATTAGGAGATTGATCGGGTTACATACCTCTCAGACTTCGCTATCTAGCGTGCCAGATTCAAAGCTCGGTAGATCAGCTGTCCCGTTAAGTCGGAGAACAGATTCAGGGCCGATTGAGCTGCGTCCTTTAGTGCCTGCTGGACATCTGCTCCACTCGTAGATGCGGAGCGCACCTGGTTAATAATCTGGGCTAACACACCCTCTTCCCCATTAGCAACAATTCGTATCTGATCAGGACGTTCCAGGGCATCGAAAGCTACTACAGCGACTAGGTCCATCCTATTGGCACCTATTTCTCCCTCCAGAACATCCCGCGGAGTCCCAGCTATGACTGCTTCGAAGGCTGTAACCGCCTCTGATTCATTCCCACTGAGCCGGAGGGCGACACCTCGCAGGTACTGTTCAATGCGTTCCTCTGGATCATAGGGTCGCCCGAGACCTAGATGTTCAGGCCAAGTTACTGCCATGTCAAAATGATCTAAGGCAGCACCTGGGTTATCCCTATCAAGCGCATCCAAGCCAGCCAACACGTGAGCCTCTGCAAAAATCTGGTGACTTACACTCGAGTTTTCAGAGGGTAGAATCTCGATCTCATCTAATAGCTTGATTGACGCCTCGAAGCGTAGCGTTTCATTAAGCGCTACGGCATGGAGTAGATCAAGATCGAAGTCTTCCGGGAACCGGTGCCGAGCATCCGCAGTCACTGACAATGCATCCTCCCAACGGCCTTCACGATGTAGATACTGTATCAGTGAGACGTGGACAGCCCTAAGGTCAGGGGCCAACTCCACTGCACGCCTAAAATCTGATTCGAAGTCGACTTGGCTGACCAAATCACCACTCTCAAACTGCGATGCCATCAATGCTCTTGAGACGTAGAATGGACCGTAATCCGGTATTTCATCTAACCCTATGAATAGCTCAGCGGCCTCGGCCACTCGATCTCGTGCCCATAGGTTCAGCCCAAGTAGGTACGCCCAAGACCAATGAGAGTCACTTGCAGTCGCCCACTCAAGTGTGAGAATCGACTCTGGGCGGTATGGGAATACGAAGTCCGGATCGACACCATCAGCCAGGACTGCAGTATCTTCAGTTAAGTACGCCCGCCACACACCAAGCATGGCATGTCCGAAAGCAATTTCACTGAGTTCGAGAAGTGCTATCGCATCCTCTCTCCGACTTAGCTCCACATAATCGATCGCAAGTTCTAGAAGCTCCTGCTCTGGATATTCACTCCTAAATCCCTCAACAAACTCTTCTTCTGTGGAAACACCGGCTAGATAGAGCTCTGCCTCTGCGAAGTGGTGTAGCGGATCCAGTTCTAATATGGAAGAGAGAATCCGATCCCATTCTGCTCCATCACCCCCTAGACGGGCGAGAATCGCCAGTAACCTATTGGCAGAAAGACTATTCCGATCATAGTCCTTCGCGAGCCGAGCGTAGCGATCAGCCTCTACGTAGTCTCCATCCACCAGAGCTAGTTCAGCCAGCTGAACGTAGGACACAGCCCGGAACCCTATCGATCGAGCTGACCAACCGAAGGCTTCGCGAGCATCGACGGTCTGCCCCAAAGCTCGATAGAGGTTTCCCGCAATGAAGTTGCCTTCGGAGTCATAGGCGTCGAGACGCAAGACTTGGTCGGCAAAATTCAGACCTTCAGCGTATCGACCTCGCCGGTGCTCCAGATCGGCTAGGCCGAGAAGGGTCTCTCTATTCCAAGGCTCTTTTGCCAAAACTGTTTCGAATAAGTTTCGAGCCTCATTGAAGCGCCGGCCCTGCACAAGCTCTCGAGCGGCCATGACCTCTCGGTCTGACAGCGGTATGCTCGGTATCGCTTCAGCATCTGTCGAAAATGGCTTCGAGATCTGTCGAGACTCTGGTTTTGAATGGTAGCGGAGCCTAAGCCGAGGAAATTCAACGACGACCTCAGCATCTTGAGGAATGGGTGGAAATTCTCCCGTCGGATCAACGGATCCGAATTCACGCTCGATCGGCTCAAGTACTTCTAACGAGACCTCATCCGTGAACAATACTTCACCATTCACCGACACTCGCACGGTGTCATCGGTCTCTACAAATGCATGAGCTCGAACGCGGACACGTCCTCCTTCTCTCTCGACAAACATTGCCCCGTCACGTGATGCATCACTGAGGCCGCCGAGACCCTCAACCGGGAACCACGTCTCTGTCCATTGATCTGTAGCACCCGGATCGAATCCTACCTGGGAGATCGGATTCACATCGTCGCCAGGGGAATACTGGACTAGGAGTCGACCCGCTTGGAATTCGACGTACTGTCCATCCGTGTCGGTGAGGAGGTCCTCCCAGATACCGCCCTGCCGTGACAAAGCCCACAACCAAAGCTTTTGGCCTGGCATTTCTTCATAACGTGACCAGTGGCCAAAGCCGTAATCATCGTCGAGGTAGTATCCTCCAAAAAAATCGTTCAGTTCACCTACTACATGGAACGATTTATTGCTACCGAACCGGTTCTGGTCATATACGGATAGCTCCCGACCCTCGGAATCGAACGGCCAGTCCCGCTGAGCACCCGGATGTTCGAGGTAGGAGTTTCCTGGAATACTCATGACGAGGTCATCTTGGGCAAATGCTGCTGCAGTCATCCAGTTATAGTAGGGCTGCTCTAGGGTGGTGGGATTCCACCATAGGACATTCGTTTCGAAGTATGCACGGTCAGGAGGCAGTCGAACTTCGACTCGCCAATACGTTCGAGAAGGGAGGTCCATCGCGCCGACAACCACACTGACACTACCGTCGTCATGTTCCCGCGTTCGATAGTCGACCGGTGTCGCCGTAGAAGGCGTATGCCCGATGACACCAAAGTTGAACTCGATACCACCCGAGGTCCACGGACCGCGAAGCGCGATGTTCCGGAATTTCATCACTTCGTTACGGTAGATGAACTCGTGTCCGGTCTCCTTAACCCTAGCACCCCACACCTTCCCTCCTGCTTCGGGAAGCACCCATAGCTCGATCCATTCGTTTTCGAGGTGAATAACCCGCCACTCCACAGCTTCCGAGTTGTGTGCGTAGCCCTCGAAGCGGTGGTAAGGGTAAAGGCGGTCGTCACTGGCCAGGATAGGCACTGCATTCGGATCAGCGAAGGGATAAGTCTCGATCACACGAACGTCTTCACTGATCTGCGCACGGCCCTCTTGGGCGTTGATCCGAAAATACTGTGTCCCCAGAATCAGGGTCACAGAAAGGATGAGCAGTGCTCTTATGGTAGGACGTTGATTCAGCATCGTAAGCATGATGGCCAGGAGAGATCGACTGCGAAATGGGTTCCGTGACATCCAGCCAGTACCCACTGGGCTTAGGGTGTTGGCTGGGGGGCCTCTATCAGCCTGAGAAATCAAAAACGAGCTTGCCTCGCCCCCACTCTTCCTCGCTCACTGATTGCTCCAACCACCGCCCCTCGCTCGGGTCACCGACTCGCACAACGTGGGTCCCGGGAGCAAAAATCGGTGGCCTGAAAGTGCGCCCGACGATACGGCGCACGTAGACGCGCTCTCCATCAGTACTTCTCACATCAATAACTGCGTCACTCATACCACGAACCTCTATGGTTGGCAGGAAGCCCACTGGTGCACGACCATCACCATCTCCACGGTCAATAGATATGGGCCAACCCTCGTATTGCCCTCGCCCGGATGAAGGGTCGATATGCCGGGGCCAACACTCGATCCGGATCGACTCACGTTGCTTGTCAAAGGTCACAATTCCGTAGCCCGTTACTCGGTCTCTAATGATGCTCGGCTCTAGTCCCGTCGCTCGTGGGTTTGCCGCCGCGTGCACCGTGATTCGGTTCCCAAAGCCATCGAAGAAATCTCCAGTGTATGCTCGATCACTGTCGAGTGAGGTTTCCCGAGCCAATGCAGGTGGCCACCAGCGACGAGGCCAGATGTTGTTCAAAGCAGGACCAGTGAACGTAAAAGCCGCATCACCAAACTCCTCTATTCCGTGGCGAACCACGGTGGCAAGGTGCTGATCTCCCGCGATATGAAAAGCGGAACAACTTCGCAAAAGAGTAAGAACCTCATCCCTACGGTTCTGCGGCCATCCGTTGGAATCCATATCCGCAGCTATCTTGTCCCCGAGGACGTAGTTACCAGGCTCGGGCACAGGTAGACCAGGCAATACCGCACCGCTCATCGCATTCTCGGGGATAGTATGAACGGAGGCGAAATTCGTCTGTGAAAGCACGACCTTCATGTACGAGGGACCACTCCAGTCCTCCGCCCAGTTATCAAGGAACCTCATTTGACGCTCACCGAGAAGTGAAGCCTCAGGAAGATCCCGATATTCACGAACGTTGAATTCAGGGTTCTGAATCCATCCGTTGAGAACTTGGGCATCAGCAGGAAGAACATTCGCAGGAGCCGACTTAAACTTACGGTCTTCCAAAATCGCGAAGCTCACTCCCGCATAATCCCAGCGGGTGAAATAAACACCGATTCCTTGCTCCACGGGTGTCGGATCAATCGGGTCAGGGAGATGGCTAGTTTGCGCCATTTGTAACGCATTAACCCACTCGCTGGGCATCTTATAGCCGCCCTGGTCTTGCGCTATCGCCCCCCACCCCTCGTCCGTAGGTGCTGATTTGCCACCCTCACCCCACACATTGCCGTGATAGACATCATGATCGTCTGGAATGAAGGCTGCAGGTATATGACGAAAGAGATCCCGATACGACCACCCAAACATGTACCACTTATGGAGCATATCGAGCGCAGCCTCTTCGACTGAGTCAGTCTGAATGCCAAAGCCTCCAGATCCTTCATAGAACTGGTCACCGAGAAAAAGTGCTAAATCTGGCTTGTGCACTGAAACATTCTCTACGACTTCACTGTCCGGAAACCCGTGATCAGCATTGCAGCTGAATACAGCTGCCTTGAGTGGATCCATCGGATTCGGCTCGGCAGCCACAGTTCCCAGATACTCATAGTCCGTCGGTCCAGTCATGAGTGGGATTGTCACCCGAATACGGTACTCCACATCTCGGCGGGACACCCAGGATTCGACCCGGAATCGAGCTGTACGCGCGACCGTGTCGATTGAAGCCCTAGCTACCTGCACCCAACCTCCCCCCTGTGATCGCGTCTCGAGGACAGCAGCTAGCCCAAGGACGGACTCGATCGGTGCAAGCTGAGCTGTAAGCTTGAGTGTGTTCTGGTGTAGCGTATACTGCGCAAACATGATCGGACCAAAGCTTGCAGACGGATCAGCCAATATTCCTGAGCCACTTATATGCCAGTCAGTGAACACTGCTGCTTGATCCCGAGTCTCATCTTCAATATGGCTTAATAGTGCCAGATTCCCGAGTAGGTCTTCCGGTGTAACATCGTTACGAATTAGCCGAGCTAGGTCTGGTCCACCATCCATCGACTGCGCTCTGAGTTCCACCCTACTCCCTCCGCTCAAATTGGTAGCAACCACATGCAACATCACAGGCTCTTCGAGTGAGATAGTTTCGTCGGAACGCCTATCTCCAATTCGCAAAGCACCGGTGGTCTCGATACCCACATCAATGCCGATTCCGTGGACAGCAGCGGAACGGTAATCGGCAAAGGGGCCCTTCACTCCCAGGCGCACCCCAATGAGAGACGTTGCCTTGGGATCCCGGCTAAGTTCGCTGAGGTCGAGCGAAACTGATGTCTCGTATCCCGGAGCCACAGCACGATGGGTGAGACAGTGTAGTGTCCGGTTCGGCCCCCGAACTCCACAGACGAGCGCACCATCATGAATCGACCAGTCCTGCAGTCGGTTGCCCCAGTATTCTGGCCCAGCCCACCGCATGTCTGGCCAATCCTGCCAGAGACTCCGGAAGGCTGATTCCTGCGACATCAGATGCGGGGCCCTAATAAGCCCCTTCGATCCAAACGCCGTGAACAATAGCAGCCTGAGGGTCTCGCGCCGGTTCATGAACTCACCCAGAAGGGTTGTACAACGGATTGGGCTCCGAAGGGACAAATGCTCCTGTCTCTTCCCACCAGGCCTGCAGTGAGGCACGAAGTTCGTCGGTGACTTCAGGCATCTTGAGCGATAGATCATTGGACTCTGATACATCTTCCGTAAGATCGTAGAGCTCCGAGTGACCGTCCTCAAAGAAGTGGATCAACTTGTATACTCCCCGTCGGATCGCGCTCGCAGGCGTCGTTCTCCAAGGACCTGACACAGAGCGATCAGCCTCCAGATAGGCTGGGAAGTGCCAAACCAGATCTCGGGGCTGAATCTCACCTATTTCTGTCAGCACAGGAACAAAACTTGAGCCATCCAAGATGTGATCACTCGCTAAGTCTATGCCCGCTATCTCAGCCAGCGTAGGATAGAAATCAGTTCCGATGATGGGTTCGTTAGTCACTGACCCAGGCTCCACATGTCCTGGCCAACGCACAATCAGAGGCACGCGAATACCACCCTCATACAGCATTCCCTTGGAGCCTCGCAGTGGAACCATTGATGTAGCTGGTCCGAATCCGCCATTGTCAGAGTAGAAGATCAAGACCGTATTCTCAGCAAGCCCCAACTCATCAAGCGTATCGATGATCCGACCTACACCCTCGTCGACACTCTGCACCATAGCTGCGTAAGTCGGGTTGTCTTGGCCGTCTGCCGCGGCCTTGTCGACGTAGCGCGCAGCAAGTTCGGGTTTTCCCTGAATTGGTGTGTGAACACTGTAGTGCGATAGGTAGAGAAAGAATGGATTGTTCGCTTCACGCTCAATAAAGAGGATGCTTTCATCAACCAGTCGGTCGACTAGATATTCACCCTCTGTTCCTTCTTCCAGGTCACGCAGGGAGCGTTGCCCACTCTCGTAAGGATAAAAGTAGCCCGGCGGGCTACCTTGTTCGTCTCCCGCGATTGACCATCTGAAGCCCTGATCTTTCGGTAGTGACCCCTCCCCACCGAGATGCCATTTACCGGCGTGACCGGTAGCATAACCTACTTCAGCCAATGCTTCGGCAAGAGTGACGACATTGAGGGATAGTTCTGTTCGATTGGCAACCGGCACAAGCGCTCGGAACTCAGTTGGTCCACGGTCAGCCTCACCGACCGTGTAAATCCCTGTCCTTGGCGCGTACTGCCCAGACAGAAGCGCTGCACGACTGGGTGCGCAGTTCGGGGCGTTGGCGTAGGCGTCAGTGAAGCGCATACCCTCAATCGCCAAGCGGTCCAAATTCGGAGTTTCGTAGTAACGGCTCCCCTGAACACCGAGGTCCTTCCACCCAAGGTCGTCCACATAAATGAGTACGATGTTCGGTGGTGCATCAACGACAGGCGTGGTACACCCCATGCAGGCCAGGATCGGCAGTATGAGCCGGATTTGTTTATTCACGCTAAGCGGGAGACTGGGCTTGAACCGGCGACCCTCAGCTTCTTGTTGGCCGATCGGACGTTGACTATAAACACGGTCATGCTCAGGGGATTTTCTGATTCAAAATTGATAGGACTCCTAGAGGTTAAGAGATTTTCTACAAGAATTTCAACTCGACAGGCGAACTACCGACTGTAACGCACGAGCGCAGAATCGGCATGAGACGTCATATTGACCGCCCTGGTCTTGCCCCTCACGTTATCAAGATCCGTCAAAGGGCTTTTTTTGGCTATCCCTCCATTGAGTCGTCCCAGCACAGCAGGAGCCGAACACATGATCCGCGTCGCCATATCCGGAATCCCCGGTCGCCTCGCCACCGCGACCGCTGCAGGGATAGCCGCATCTGACGATCTCGACCTCGTTGCGCTATACAACCCGAATCGCGGTGGTGAGGCGTTCAATGGGATCCCGATATCGGTAAATCACGATGAGATCAAGTGTGACGTCGTATTCGAATCGACAGAACCGAGCGTTGTGATGAGCAACCTCCGGGCATGGCGCAAGGCAGGACTTCATGTTGTCGTCGGAACTTCCGGCTTTACGCGGGAGCGCCTCGACGAGGTTCGTTCTTTTTGGGGTGAGGATGGCCCCGGATGCCTTATTGCGCCCAATTTCTCGATCGGAGCCGCGTTGATGATGAGATTTGCCGAACTGGCAGCGCCCCACTTCACGGGCATCGAAGTCGTGGAACGACACCACCACGACAAGCCGGATGCCCCGTCCGGGACTGCCATCGCGACCGCAGCTAGGATCGCTGCGGCCGGCGGTTTGTCCCACGAAGAGTCATCAGAACTTGTGGCTGGTTCACGCGGAGCAAAGGTGGAGGGTGTTCGTGTCCATTCACTGCGGCTCGATGCGACCCTCTCGAACCAAGAGGTGGCACTTAGCAAGGGCGGCGAATTGTTGTCGATTCACCACGTCAGTACCGAGTACGCATCGTTCGTTGACGGCGCTCTCCTTGCCATTCGGTACGTCGCAGACACCAAGGGCATGACGGTGGGTCTCGACCCTGCAATCGAAGTAGCAGCGTCCTAGCCGAATGTTCGAGAATGGGCACCAAAGAAATAGAGTTAACAAACGGGGCAGGGGACCGAAATTCGAGAGAGCACTACCCTGTACAGATCGGAGGATCGGTAGATGATCACGCGCTGGATGCCTCTCTCCGTGGTCATGCTCACCATGGTCGTGGCCGTTCCGGCCTACGCGCAGTCCGAGCCTTATACCGTGTACGATACTCGGCCGCTGATCACCGAAGGTCCTTACCTGGTGGCCAACAGCGAGACCACTGCGACGATCGTTTGGCTCACGGATACGCCTAGCCATGCGAAGGTTCTGTACGGGACCGGCAGCGACCTATCGGAGACGGCGGAGCCACAGGTTGATGGGCTCGTTCCCGTGGGAACGCGGCACGTCGTACATCTCAGTGGGCTGACACCAGGAACGACCTATAGCTACGAAGTCGTCGCTACACGTGTTGTGAACCTTAAGGCGTACTGGCCGGACAAGGGATTGGACATTCGCAGCGGGCCGCACCGGTTCACGACCTTCGACCGTATGAGCCCGGCCGTGTCCTTCAGCGTGGTCACGGATACTCATGAGGACACGGGCCGCATCGAACGGCTGAACGAGGCCATCGATTGGGACACGACCGACTTTCTGGTGCACACCGGAGACGCGTTCCACTGGATCGACAGCGAGCAGCACCTGTTCCGGGCCT
>ERZ651768.2555-NODE-2555-length-12535-cov-10.992695_pt1 | contig 12535 bp, 7 predicted proteins | sample MGYA00514754_ERZ651768 | MGnify/ENA metagenome assembly ERZ651768 | reverse complement strand
GACGACGACATGAGCGACCACAAGTCGGCCGACTGGGCCGTGGAACGCCTCGCCGGGGAGAGCAAGGAGCCGTTTTTCCTCGCCGTTGGTTTTATTCGGCCGCACGTCCCGTTCTACGTCCCCCAAAAGTGGTTCGACCTTTTTCCCCTGGATGACGTGATGTTGCCGCCTATCCGCAACGACGATCTGCTCGACGTCCCCGAGATCAGCCGCCGCATTCATGAACTGCCAAAGTACCCGAGGCTCGCCTTTCTGCAGAGGAACGACAACGAGCAGTTTCGCAAATGCGTCCAGGCATATCTGGCCTGCGTGGCCTTTGTGGATCACCAGGTCGGCCGCGTACTCGACGCCCTGGACAAGGGGCCGCATGGCGGCGATACCGTCGTCGTTCTGTTCAGCGATCACGGCTACCATCTCGGTGAAAAGGATCGCGTGAGCAAGCACAGCCTGTGGGAGGAATCGGCGCGGGTGCCTCTCGTCGTCGTCCCGGCCAAGTCGCAGGGCAGGCAGTTCGGTAAAGCGGGGCAGCTTTGCTCCAAGCCGGTCGGGTTGATCGACCTTTATCCGACGATGCTCGAGATGTGCGGTTTGCCGGCCAAAAAGAGCAACCAAGGCGACAGCTTGGTTCCGTTGCTCAGGAATCCCTCGGCGGACTGGCGGTTTGCCACGCTGACCACCTACGCCCGCGGCAATCATTCATTGCGCTCCGAGCGCCACCGCTACCTGCGCTTTGAGGATGGCTCCGAGGAACTCTACGACCACGCCGACGATCCCAACGAGTGGATCAACCTTGCGGCCCGTCCCGAATACGCCAAGTTGCTCAAGCAATTCCGCAGGGAACTACCCACCGAAGAAGCCCCGTACCACCCGTCGGTCCGGAGCGGCGCCGTCAATGCCTGGTTCGCGGAACACCTCCGCCGTCACGGCGTGAAGTGACCGTCCGTGTTTCGGCGGTCCCGCGAGTTGTTTTGGCACACGACAAAATAGGTCTTGAACTTTTGGTCGTCGATGGTTCTTTTGCCGGTTAGCCGGGTTGGGTGACTTTTGCCCGGATTAGTTTTCATGAAAAAAAAGAGAGCCTTCACATTGATTGAACTGCTGGTGGTCATCGCGATCATAGCGATTTTGGCTGCGATGCTGTTGCCGGCATTGGCCAAGGCCAAGGCCAAGGCGCAGGAGGCGTACTGCGTCAACAACAACAAGCAGATCCTTCTCGCCGGCAAGATGTACACCTCCGACAACGACGACAAAAACGTCGTGATCTTCGTGCACCCGCCCTTCTCAAAAGTGTTCCACACCTGGTACGAGCTGCTCGATCCGTACCTGAACACGACCAACATCCTCGTCTGCCCGTCGCGCAAGGGCAAACGCATCAAGACCACCCACGTCGGCGGCACGCCCTTCCCCTATCCCGTGGCCACCGACTACGCGATGAACCACGTGCTGGGAGGCGAGTTGAGCCACTGGGTCAACTACGTGCACACCAAGGATTCCAACGTGAAAAACCACTCGAAGGTGGTGTACCTCGTGGACTCCGGCGTGCAGGCCAACGCCAGCAAAAACCCGAGTGTCGATGTGAATTCAACCACAAAATTGGGCGCGTTCATGATCGGCGATCCCGCCGTGATGATCAACGGCTCCGGTTGTCCCCCCTGCATGACCGGCCTGAGCAACCCGTGGTGGGGTGGCCCACACCTGCGGCACGGCGGGCGCAGTGTCAACTCGCTCTCCGACGGGCACGTCGAGGCGATGAAACCGTTCTGGTTTCACGCCAGGACGCCCTGGCTGAACCCGGCCATCGGCGGCCAGTAAGCCCATCGACTGAGTCGATACATACATTGATTTTAGCAATGATGTGAAAACGCACGGTTGCGGTGTATTACCCGGGTGTGGCGGGCGCAAGCGATTTCCGTCGACAGAAAAGCAACGGTAGCAAATTCTTGCCTGCAGATCACTAAACGTAAAGATGAATTACTGAATGAAGCATCCGAAAGAATCCATGAAACAAAAAATAATTATCACCCTTTGGTCCGCGCTTTTCCTCATCTGCGCTTTCACCGTATCCGCGGCTGACCGGCCAAATATCGTTTACATTATTTCCGATGACCAGGCATGGACCGATTATGGTTTTATGGGGCATCCTCACATCAGGACTCCCAATCTGGACACGTTAGCCAGGCAAAGCGTTGTCTTTGAGCGCGGATACGTTCCGACTGCCCTTTGTCGTCCATCCCTGGCAACTTTGGCGACCGGGCATTTCGCCCACCGGCATGGCGTAACGGGAAACGATCCATCACCCAAGTACGCCGAGCGCGGTTCCGAACCTTACAACCAACGCCGGGCCAAGCTCATTTCCTATCTCGACCAGTTCGACACCTTGCCCGAGCTGCTTGCCGAACGCGGTTATCTCAGCCACCAAAGCGGCAAATGGTGGGAAGGAAGTTACAAGCACGGTGGATTCACCCATGGGATGACCCGGGGATTTCCGGAACGCGGTGGTCGCCATGGTGACGACGGCCTGAAGATCGGTCGGGAAGGAATGGAACCGATCGAAAAATTCGTTGACCATGCCGTTGCGGAAAAAAAGCCCTTCTTTCTCTGGTATGGCGTGTTTCTCCCCCATACTCCTCATAATCCACCGCAACGCCTTCTCGAAAGGTACAAGGAACAGGGTCATCCCATTAGCGTTGCCAAGTATTATGCCTGCTGTGAGTGGTTTGACGAAACCTGCGGACAGCTCATCGACATTCTTGAGAAACGAAACCTGCGGGACGACACCTTGATTGTATACGTTACCGACAATGGCTGGATCCAAAATCCAAAAAGAAACGGATATGCGCCTCGCTCCAAGCAGACGCCCTACGAAGGCGGGGTTCGCACACCCATCATGTTCTCCTGGCCGAACGGCGGCCTTGATCCCGCCAAGCGCCCCGAACTCGTATCTTCCATCGATCTCTTCCCCACCGTGCTTGCCGCTGCGGGCGCTCGAATCCCCAATGACGTACCTGGCGTGAATCTCCTGGAAAATCTTCAGAAAAAGCGCCCTATCAAGCGCTCGGGCATCTTCGGGGAAAGTCTTGCCCATGACATCTCAGATATCAAAAAACCCGAAGCCTCGCTTCTTTTTAGATGGCGGATCGAAGGCAAATGGAAGTTGCTCTTAACCTACGACGGCGAAGTGAATCGTTACCAAAGCACTCATCCCCGAACCGATAAACGCCCCCAACTTTTCGACCTGTCAAAGGATCCCCATGAAAAGACGAACCTTGCAAAAAAACATCCCGAGGTCGTCGCTGACCTGGCTGAGAAGATTGCAACATGGTGGCCTGTCAAGGAACGAAAAGTCATTACCAAGTACGAATGACCTCCCAATCCGAACCCCATGCAAAACCTAATTTGGTGAACGAGATCATCCCGTGAACCAGCCTCCTTTACCCCAGGTGGGTTTCACCCTTGTCGCGCTGTTGTTCATGGCGGCAAGCGAAGTCGCTGCCGAAGCCGACAATCCGAATATCATCGTTCTACTTGCAGACGACTTGGGCTACGGGGAACTTGGTTGTCAGGGTAATGAGGAGATTCCCACGCCGCATATCGATTCGATCGCGGCCAACGGGGTGCGCTTTACGAATGGATACGTGACGGGACCCAACTGCAGTCCTTCGCGAGCCGGTTTTCTTTCGGGCAGGATTCCTACCCGATTCGGCTACGAAAACAATCCCATAGGGCACCGCAACGAGAATCCAGCGATCGGCTTTCCGACGAGCGAGACCACCCTAGCGGAAACCATGCAGGACGCGGGCTACACGACGGGGCTCCTCGGGAAGTGGCACCTCGGCGGCACGGCGGCCTATCACCCCTTTCGGCACGGTTTCGAGGAGTTCTTCGGATTCATGCACGAAGGGCATTATTTCGTTCAGCCACCATACGAAGGCGTGACCACAATGCTGCGTCGCAAGACGCTCCCGGACGGCGAAGTAGGCCGTTGGATCGGGAAAAAGAAGCTGATCTATCACAAGTGGCCCAGCAACGAGCCGGACTACGATGCCGATAATCCGATCATACGCGGCGGCCAGCCGGTCATGGAAACGGAGTATCTGACGGATGCCCTCACTCGCGAAGCAGTCGACTTCATCGACCGCCATGACGACAAGCCATTCTTCCTCTATCTCGCCTACAATGCGGTCCACAGCCCGCTTCAGGGAGCGGACGCCTACATGCGCAAGTTCTCCCATATCCAAGACATCCAGCGACGTATCTTCGCGGCGATGCTGGCCAATATGGACGATAGCGTGGGAGCAGTAATGAAGCAGTTGCGGAAATCGGGGTTGGAAGAGAATACCTTAGTTTTCTTTCTCAGCGACAATGGCGGTCCGACGCGGGAGTTGACCTCCTCCAATGCTCCTTTGCGCGGCCAGAAGGGCATGATGTACGAAGGCGGCTTGCGTGTGCCCTTCATGGTTCAGTGGAAAGGAACGCTGCCAAAAGGAAAAGTATACAATCACCCTGTCACCTCGCTCGATATCTACGCAACGGCGGCGGCGAACGCGAAGGCCACGGCTCCGGAGAATATCGAAGGGGTAGACCTTATCCCCTACCTCACAAGCAAGCGTTCCGACCGACCGCATGACACCTTATTTTGGAGACAAGGCAACAAGGCGGGTTTGCGTCACGGCGATCTAAAGCTGGTCCGCATGGGTGGCAGGAAAGCGGTCGGCAACGCCAAATGGGAACTGTATGACCTTTCCAAGGATATTTCGGAAGAGCGCAATCTGGCCAAGGCCAACCCCGAACACCTCAGCGAACTGGTGGCTCTGTGGAAAAAGATGAACGGCGAAATGCAGGAGCCGCTATTTTGAATTTGATCGGATTGCAATTGACCACAGATATCGCAGATGATTTTAATAGTCGTTGTTTGAATAACATAGGTCTGACATCGCAATGCTCTGAAACACAGGCTCGATGCGCTTTTACCAGTTGCGATTGGTCGAGTGAGCTCCTTCGCAAACACGACGGCAGGACGGGTGAAGAATTGAAAGCTGAACGGAAATGAAACGCATACTAATCACAACAATCGCAGTCGTGCTGTTGTTGGGGTGTGGGCCCAGTGGCGATTCGCCGCCGCTGGCTCATTCCATTAAAGACATCAGGCAAGACCTCGCCCGACAAACGGCCATCGAGCCTGTATTGTTTGCCGCAGATGGACTCAATGCGGACGGCTCGCTGGTTGAAAATTATCAGCGAGGCCTCAAGTATGCGATCGACTATTTCGGAAACTATGGACCGTATTACATCTACTTGCTTGGGCCTGGCAATGAGCAAAGCATCAGAGACATCTATTTGAAAAGAGCTGAAAGTAGAGCCAACCCGAGTGCGTTGACTGCGGTCGAGGAACAAATAGAGGAGTTTCTCAAACGGCCTAATATTGTTGCGGAAATAGACGCTGTCTTGGCTGGCAAGGCGGAAGGTGGGTTGACCTGGAGTGAACCTCCACGACGTGTATACGAGGATGTCACCACAAACGCCAAGGGACGAGAGAACGATCCCATCGAAAACACGTGGGGAGCACTGCATGAATACCACCACGTTTTTCAGATCGCCCATTGCGATTCGTATCAGGAGCGGACTTCCGACCGCAATCTAAACTCGTGGATGGCCGAAGGAATGGCAACGTATAGTTCCGCGAAGTTTATGGAGAACCTCAACTTAGTCGATTTCAAAAGCTACATGCTGGAGTTGAGAAAGACGGGAGGCAATATTGGGGAGACGGGCATAAACGACTTTATATCGGGTGGGAAAACCTGGCGCTTGGATGACGAAACCTATTGGGAGACAGGAGGGTCTGCACAGGTCTACTACATGTTGGGAGCCTGGGCGACAGCCTATCTCATCCACGTTCAGGGCGTCGCTGAAGTTACCGTCCTGAAAAGTTGGTATTTTGATATCCCTCGCATTGGAAAATCCGCGGCTTTTGAAAAGCAAATGGGTTTATCCCTGAACGAGTTCTATACAAAGTTTGATGCCTTTATCAGGCAATCGAATGACGAGGTGATGAAAATCTTCGTGGAAAATTAAGAGGAGCTCATCATGCTGCAGATCAAGTAAGCTTATTCATCGCATTCACATCCAGGCCAACAGCGATATGTTCTTTTACGACTTCGATATTTCCACTAAAGGCAGCATTGTGAATTGGCTCGGCGAAACCAGATATGGCCAATAGCGAGGTAACGGCGATTACTGTCATTAGGAGGTGTTTCATAATGTATTGATTTGCGCAGGGATTCTTATCCCTCGCTCCGTCGCTTTCAAAGCATCGAATACTAAAAAACACCAAACAGAAATCTTGCGGAATACCGTGGGTTTCTTTGTTTAGGAGGTTTTGAGGTGTTTGTACTGACCCGCTAACTTCAAAAGAGATACGAAATGATGCGAAGGCTCCGGGAGAGGTTTGCGGGATTACCCCCGCCTCCAGTGTCCCCCTGTTCGATCAGATCAAGAGAAGAAGAAAAGTTGGCAGGCAAAAAAAACCACCCAAATAAATTTTAACAAAGGCTAATTAGCCAACAGCGACAAGGCGACCAAGACATAGGAGGTCGTCAAATTCGGGTCCCCTTCCATCCAGCGCTTGTTTGAATTTTCCCAGGAACCGTCCTTGTTTTGAAGTGAAATTAATTTTGCAGCGAGTTCATTTTTCCAATCGATTGATTTGGAGTCCGGACCTTTAAGGGTTTTTACGCCTTGTGCCGTCAATGCCTTGCTCATCAGGTGAAAATAATAGTAAAGCCCCTCCTGTCCCATCCCGGGATTTTCGTTTAGGGTATAGTTTTTGCCCAGCCAATCGATAACCGCCCTGACACGGTCATCCTCTTTGCCTATCCGGGCATAGGCAAAACTCATCATTCCCGCATAGCTGATCGAGCCATAAGAGCGCAAAGCCGCTCTCTTTGTTTCCTCGTCGACCACTTCACCTGCCTTGCTCTCCCCTGGATGGTAGATAAAACCGCCTCGATCCTCCGGCTGATTCGAGAGATTCGGGTTATCGCTTCGTTCGTGAAGATTTTGGCAACTGGCTAAAAAATGTTCCAAGGCTTTCCAGTCAAGGTCATGCTTTAACGATTGTTTACCCTGGTCCTTCTGGTGAAGGACCGACTCGGACATGCGCATGGCTTCAATGGCCATGAGTGTATTATTCATGTCGGAATGATCATATTTGTCATTGTATCCGACACCACCATCATTGGTATTGTCCAGTTTCCCCTTTTCACCCAGATCAATCTGGGATGCAGCAATGTAGGCCCGTGCCTTTTCAATTAATGGCCTGTAACGAGATTCATTGGACATTGAAAGGGCCATGAGTGAGCAGGCTGTGTTGTAGTTGATTAACCGGCCGTCATGAATCGAGCCATCCGGCTTGGCTAAACTCGTTAGATAATCGTAGGCCCTTCTCCGCTCCGACTCATATTTTGAGTCCAGTTTCGTTGCATCTGCCATTTCCAGGGCCACCAGCGCCAATCCCGTCAAAGCTGGAAGCCCTGAATCAGACCACCATCCTGTGGCGTTTTGGTTTTGATACAAAAATTTTGCACCTTTCTCTATGGACTCCTTGATTTTCTCCTGGCTAACCGGCTTTCCAACAGCCAACGTATAACTTGAAAGAAAGAAAACAGAACTGAATAGAACAGTAAGAATTAGTCTTGTTGACATGACTTAATTAATCAGGATTTGCTATTTTTTCTTTCTCAATTGGTTGGATGAATATTTGAACCATTGAATCCTTTTCCGGCACTTGTTTAGACCAAATGTGGGAACCGAAGCGACTTGTGTCAACCATTGGATCAATCAAGGATAGTGCGTCTGGATCCGGTTGCAGGCTGAGAACGGAACCCTGTTCATCCGCGGCGAAAACTCCACTGAGCGTGATCCGTGAACCGGTCCAAGTCCATGATGAAGGTTTTAATTCAAACGATTTTCCAGTTTCCTTATCCTCCTGCCCTGAAGCAACCTCAAGCGGATATTGCGCGATGCAATTCGTGATCAATTTACGTGTCCACTTGCCACCCTCTTGCCAGGCAATTTCAACCGAGACATTCCCCGGCGGCTTGACGCCAAGAAGAAGCATTGCCACGTGCACGTCTCCAGGCTTTATTTTTGTGCTTAAAAAACTTTCGTGAATCTTGCCGTAATCGGTAACAAGCGCATACTCAACCAGTCCAATTATTTGATTTACCTTGGCCGGAAAGGCTGCAACCTGAAGCTTTGAATCGATAGTTACACCCCCCACACGGTAAAGATCAGCCCCAATTTTCTTCACTCGATTCGAAAATTTCTCCGGAATCACCAATTCCGAAGGATCCTCCCTTCCTGAAGGCGATTGTCCTTTCGCTAATAAAGGTAACCCCCGCCATATCTTAAAGACGTTTACGCCTTGCTTCAGGGTCTGAATTGGTCCCGGGAGCGCGGCTTTATCTTGCGGCACCGATTCTCCCATGAAGTCCTTGTCAATCCACCGGTGATTCGTAGACCCGATCGTTGTTGGATCGAAGGGCATGGTGATTTTCAACTCCAGTAAATCCTGGTTATAGGATACCATCATACCCTCTCGCGCCACGCTATGCGTGTCATTAAGCAATCCATGCCCCCTCCAGAAGCTGCGCCATTCGTCTAGTGTTAACGCCACTTTCGCACCTCCATGGAGAGCCACCGGACCGTCGATTCCGAGCTCGTCGCGGACCAATTTGAAGAATTCATCCGGCCCCCACGGAGACGGCTTGTCGGCGGCGCTGTTGACAATGAACGCCCGCCTTCCGCGTGCCGTGTCGTAGACATTGTGATCAAGGCGTTGAGGGCCGCTCCGGTGGGAAGGGTAATTAATGTCCAACATCGCCGTGTGATTCACGAACAGGTTGTTATAGAGCGAGTGGTATCCCGTCTTGGTACGCGCCGTGACCTGGTAGATGTAAGCCCCCTGCCCAAACTTTGCTTCCGACGGACTGTTAGCAAAGAGGTTGTGCATCACGGTGGAACCCGAGGCGTCGTGCACGTAAAACTGGATCGCACGGTTTCCTACCACAATATTGTGGTCGACCATTACGGTGTCGAACTTGTAGTCACTCATCTCCAGAAAGATGCCTTTGACACCGTTGTTTACGATCACGTTGCGCGTCACTCGCGTCCCGGGAAACTGGTTGTCGAGCCAGATTCCATCGTTGAGCGGATTATCCGCGATGTAGTTGCGCTCAATCAAGCCGTCCTTGATGTCGTGGCACTTAATGCCGGCGTGCTCGTACCGCTTGGGCCCAACATAGCCATGCGTGTTGTTGCGCAGAATGACATTGTCGCGGATGATCATACGCGTACTATTTGCCCCAATGATTCCAGCTGCTCCGTTGTCGACAATATAGTTGCGCTCAATGAGGTTATCATGACCGGACGGCCCTCCCTTGGAAGAGGTGGGATTCCTTTCGTTATCTCCACCTCCCATTCCCACATCCATCGCCACCGAATTTGCGTAGCGAATCAGGTTGTCGCGCACGATCCAGTGGTGGCCACCGCGTAGCCCCAATGCTCCTGCCTGTCCCCATTTCGGGGTATTCCAGAAGTTGGTGGGGTATTGGTTGCCGCAGTGCTCCATCACGAACCCCTCAACCACGATGTGCCCCAAGCCCTTCACATGCGCTGCAAAATTGCGGCGGCGAACCGTGATCTCTACTTTCTGCATAGCCGGTGCAAGCTCGCCGAAGTTAATGTAAATCCGTTCCGTTTCCGGTTCGAACGTCCACGTTCCAGGCCGGTTTTCGATCTCGCGCAGGAACGGCCGTTGGACATAGAGTTTACCGTTCACGATAACCTGCCCGCAGGTGAACACGAGCTTGGGGTCCCCGCGCTGATAACGATCAAACTCCGGCTTGCCGTCTCGGTTGTAGGGGGTTGAAGCCAACTCTACAAAGAACGGATTCCCGCTGTCGATGTACACGTCGTCGTCAAACAGCGCTTTGTCAGGGACCCCGAAGTAAACCGACCCCTTGTACCGCTGCCAGTCGGGTTTCCATTCCTCGGAACCCTTGATGAACACCAGCCCCAGTCTCTCCCCACGATAGGTGATTGGCTGGCCTTCCATGCCCCCGCGCGGCGGCGTAACGCGCTCGCGATACACCCCGGCTCTCACGAGGATCGTATCCCCTGGCTGGGCTTTTGCGGCTCCTCTTGAGATCGTCTGAAACGGCTCTGCTGCCGTCCCGGTGGCTTTGTCGCTCCCATCGGGAGAGACCACCCACTCCCTCGCCTGGGCCGCCTGCCGGATCGGAACGGTGACAATGGCGAGCGCGAGAAGCCACAAAACTTTTTTCATGCCCCACACCCTAACTACATCTCCCGACACAGACAAGGGTACTTGGGGGGAGCGCACTTTGGCGAAGCAATCGATTACTTCAAAGCTCGACCAAACTGCTGCGCCTGGTCCGCAGAGATGGTCAACGGACTGGTCGCATCCACATCTGTCCATGGACCGATCACGCTCGGTGCCATCTGTAAGGTGCCCTCAAAAGTAACCGTCACCGTCCCGTCGCCGTTTTTGACCACACTGATCGTCGGCGGAGTGTTGCCCACGACCTCCACAACCCAGGGCGAAAGGTGTTCACCGTCAATTGGCAAGTCACCATCGAATGGGAAGTCGTCCCCGGCACGGATCCAGGCGATTGCCAGATTATCCCCTCCTCCACCTTCCTTGGTGATCGCCTCAATAAAATAGGCCTTACCAGCCTCCAGTCTGATCGGGGCCGACCCGTTGATCTGGCGGTCCGAGTCAATGTCCACAATCCACCGGTTTCGAGTCTGCCCAAACTCACGAACCCCGTTCCAGTTAGGCTCAATAGCAACCAGCTGCTTGTTCGCCGGGATCTCGTCCTTGGAAAGGAACAATACGGTGGCATCATCCGCTGCAACGAAGAACTGGTATTCATCCGTCTCCGGCGGGTGGACAAACCCAAGCATATGGGTCGCGTAGTTGTCCCGCACATTGCCCGGGGGGTTGATGTTGATGTCACCACTCTGCGGCCACTCCGCATAGGCTGCCACACCCTCGAAATCAGGCGAATTAGGCCATTTTGAATTGACCAGCAGATCCGCCATCCTTGCACCACCAATGTCGTGGAACTCGCGAACCGTCAGGCCGTCCCCGCCATTTGCCGGCGGCTGGGTTCCAAGATGGTAAATATCCGCATCACCGGTGAACCCGGTTGCAGGAGCGTAGTTCACAAAGTGCTCGCCCGAGATGCCCGAATCATTCCACGGCGGTGTGTCAAAGTCCCACTCCGAGGGACGAGTCCACATGACGTTCATCCAATCCCCGCCGCCGCCTTCCTTCAGTAGCGCCTCGAAATAGTAGCGTTGCCCCTCTTCCAATTCGACCAGGCCCGAAAGGCCGCCGTCGTCCAGCGTGAAACCGTTACAACAGCCAGTCTGCTCCGCGATCAGTTCCACGTTCTCCGGATCCTCGTCCATACTGACCCACACCTGACCGTGGTCATCTGAACGCAACCAGAACCGGTACTCGCCATCCTCAGGCGCCACCAGCAATCCGCTCGCGCGGGCACCGTAGTTACTGTTGGCATCATTGTGAAAGCCGGTCGCCCACCGTGTGTTCAGGAACGGTAGCAACTGCGAACTGTCTGGGTTATCCGGATAACGCTCGTCATCGGTCAGTGCCTCCATCGGGTGCGCCCCAAAAATTCCTCCCCAGTAATCCCACCAGAGATAACCGGTCGCCTCAAGATAGGCCTGGATGTTGACATCCCCACTGAAGGCGTTGCCAGCCAGATCCTCAACCCCACTGACATTCACCGTATAGACCTTGCCTGGCGTCTGTTCGCCGGTGAACAGCGTCACCTTGCGACCCACCAACTCGGCCGAGTCAATGCCCAGACCGGCCACGCTGTAATTGGAAATCTTGCCTGCACTTCCCTCGTCTACATCCTCACTAAACGTCAACGAGAGCATGTTCATGAAACGGCTGCCGTCGATTGAAACAACACTCGGCGGCGCCCTGTCACCGGTCACGGTCAAGGTCACCTCGTCGCTGTACTGGACACCATTGTAGACCACCATGGCCTGTACTTTGGCGTCGTCCAATTCATCGCTAACTTCTGAGATGGTAAAAACTGCCCCCCGCCCCAGTAACTGGTCGTTGACTTTCCAGAAAATCAGGGCGCCAGTATCCTCGTGGCTCAGGGCAACACTGAATTGTACGTCCGTGTTTTTCTCAGCGGAAACAGCACTCGGCTGCGCTATAATCTTCAGGTCCACCGCGTTCGGCACTGCTGGAATCAGCGGTGAAAGATAATCACCTGAAATCGGCAGCTCACCAGGCTCAACGTCTGTCGGACCATCTTCGGGCAGGCTCCATGCCACCGCCGCGTTGTCTCCTCCGCCGCCTTCCTTGATAACGAGCTCAATAAAGTACACACTGCCCGCTTCCAGGAAGATCTCCGCCGAGGTCGTCTCCACTCGGTAGTCCCGTACCGGCTGCCAACCACCCTGGCTG
>ERZ651768.2553-NODE-2553-length-12541-cov-8.103257_pt1 | contig 12541 bp, 12 predicted proteins | sample MGYA00514754_ERZ651768 | MGnify/ENA metagenome assembly ERZ651768 | reverse complement strand
CCCGCATAAGATGAGAGTGCTTCCCCCCACATCCATGGAATCCCCCAGATAGCGAGTGCGAAGGCCACCCACGGGAATCCTAAGACCATCACGATGCAAGCGGCCTTGAACAACCCGGAATCGAATTTGCTTTCTTTGGCGACAGTGACGTACGTACCCTTCACCCTGTGGGATTTGGCGTCCTTGTCATAGGTTGACACGGAATTGCGTCGGGGCCTGTGGATAAGGGATTATCCTACATTCTAGAAGCGGCGTATCCGACTGCATTGTGGAAAATTGCCATGCCCTCTCCCTCACCGTGCTCGGTGTCCTCGCGTGTCCATGTTGCTCCCAACCAAGTAGAGTGGTTGGCCTCTGGATGAGGCATGAGACCGAACACAAGACCTGAGGGGTCGCAGACCCCTGCAATGTTCCTCCAACTCTGATTGGGAGAAACCGGGTACGGCAGGACCTCGTCGCTGGCTCCGGGGTATTCTGTGACTGGGTCGACGTAGCGGGCTACTAGTTGACCGGATTCGGCCCACCGATCGAGTAGCTTGCGGTCGTCGGTAACGAACTTGCCCTCTCCGTGACGTACAGGCACTCGCATACGGGTGATTCCCTTAGTCCAGATGCAGGGACTGTCGGCGTCGAACTCGAGCGTGGCCCAGCGGTTCTCGTAGTGGCCGCTATCGTTGAGAGCGAGAGAGGCTGTCTGGGTCAGGCTGACCTCGTCGTCTCCAGGGAGGAGACCCATCTTGACCAGCACCTGGAAGCCGTTGCAGATTCCTATCACCGGCTTACCTGCCCTCACGAAGTCACTGACCTGTTCTCTGAGGCCGAAGCGCAGGCGGTTACCCATCAGGCGACCACTGCCGAGGTGGTCACCGAAGGAGAAACCCCCTGGTACCGCCATGATGTGGTAGTCATCGAGGCTGACTTCTCCGTTCACTAGACGATTGACGTGAATCCTATCAGCCGAGGCCCCGGCCATCTCGAAGACTGCCATGGTCTCCGTCTCGCAGTTGATGCCGAAGCCGGAGATGACTGCAACTCTAGGCTTTGATTGCATCACGCATCGCCTCCCAGAGAGCCTTGCCAAGCCTGCTTCAATTCCATCATGGAGGCTTGCAATACCTCGGTCTCGCCGTAATTCACAGTAATCATGTCACCTTGCTCTACAGTGCCGAGCCTGCTGCACGAGCAGTCTTTCATCGCTGCAGCGAAGGCGACAGAATCGCTAGGGGCCACACTCACTAGGATTCTGCCAAGGCTCTCGCCGAACAGGGCACCCCACTCATCCAGATGGTTGCAGTCCCTCTCAAGAGAGGATATGTCCACGACCGCACCCGAGCCTGATCCGAAGCAGCTCTCAGCGAGGGCGACCGCGAGTCCTCCGTCACTGCAGTCGTGGGCGCTCGCAACGAGTCCTTCAGACATGGCTGAGGTTAGAGCGCGGTACATCGCAAGATTACGCTCAGGGTTAATCCGCGGAACTTCGCCGCCAATGCCTCCCGAGCCCTCGTCGCGGAACATGAAGGCAAGCTCGCTCGCACCGAGCTCTTGGTGTGTCTCGCCGAGAAGATAGATGTGGTCGCCAGCTCTCTTGAAATCGCTAGACACCGCCTTGCGAACATCAGCATGGTTGCCTATCAGACTGAACAGGATGGTCGGTGGGACACTAATCTTCTCGCCATGCATGGTGACGTCGTTCTTCATCGAGTCCTTACCACTGATGCAAGGTAGGCGATAGGCTCTGCATACATCGTCTATAGCACGATTCGCACGGACCAACTGCGCCAGTTTGTAGCGCCCGTCGGGGGTTTTGGCGGACTCCACCGAGTCCGGCCAGCAGAAGTTGTCCAACCCCGCTATCATGTCGAGGTCGACGCCGACGCAAACAGCGTTGCGCAGCGCCTCGTCAACACTTGCAGCAGCCATAGAATAGGCATCGATGTCTGAGTACCGAGGAGTGATTCCATTCGATATTACGGCCCCTTGTGTCCCCCCGAGTAAGGGTGCGATGACCGCGGCGTCTCCGGGGGCGTCGTGGTTAACACCACAAAACGGTTTGATAACCGACTGTGCAATGACCTCGTGATCATAGGATCGAACCCACTCCTCCTTGCTCGCCACATTCGGTCTCGCCATCAGTCGGCACAATACATCGCCCATACCAGTGGCGGCCATCGAGGGTGGCCAGAATGGCTCGTGCTGAGGGGGTGTCCACTCTGATTCGAGTTGCAGTTGTGGGCATCCATCGTGCAAGAAAGAAATCGGTATGTGAGCTACCGGAGTATCGGCGAAGCGCACAACGAATGCTCCTGAATCAGTGAATTCTCCGATGTTCGTAGCCTCAACCTCATGGAGTTCAGCGAGAGTTTCGAATGCTTCGCAGTCCTCCGGTCTCACACCCACCGTCATGCGCTCCTGTGACTCCGAGACGAGGATCTCCCACGGAGACAGCCCAGCCTGTTTGAGAGGAATGACTGACAGGTCAATCTCCGCGCCGTCGGTGAGCTCGGCCATTTCACCCACGCTGCTCGACAGTCCGCCGGCGCCGTTGTCGGTGATGACCTGAATTATCCCTGTGTCCCTCGCTTCGATAATCATGTCAATCATCTTCTTCTGAGTAATCGGGTCACCAATTTGGACCGCAGAGGAAGGGCTCTCTTCGGTCAGCTCAAGGCTGGAAAAGGTTGCTCCGTGGATGCCATCGCTTCCGACCCTGCCTCCGACCATGTAGATGACATCGCCCGGACTCGGTGTCTTGTCGTGGCTCTCGCGCCCGTCGGCGAGCCGGCGAGGCATGATGCCGACGGTCCCGCAGTATACCAGTGGCTTGCCGATGTAGCGCTCGTCGAAGACCATGGCTCCGTTGACCGTGGGAATACCTGACTCGTTGCCCCCAGCGCGAACCCCTGCGTGGACCCCCCTGAACACTCGGGACGGGTGGAACAGGCCTGCTGGGAGTTTACCGGAGTAGTCTGGAGGGCCAAAGCAGAACACATCGGTGTTGGCAATGGGGCGGGCACCAAGCCCAGTTCCGAGGATGTCGCGGTTGACGCCGACTATCCCGGTTATCGCTCCACCAAACGGGTCCAGCGCGCTTGGGGAGTTGTGCGTCTCGGCCTTCATGCACAGGCTCCAATCGTCGTTCCATGCGATGACTCCGGAGTTGTCATGGAACACGCTCAGAAGCCAATCGACCTCCTCCTGGATATCGAGGGTAGGTCGCATGATGTGGGTTTTGAATAGAGAGTCAATGGTCGAGGATTCGCCTGTCTCGTTATCCTTGTGATTTATCCTAGCTGCGAAGATCTTGTGCGAGCAATGCTCCGACCAGGTCTGGGCCAAGCACTCGAGTTCAGCATCGGTTGGTGCGCCTGTTGGCAGCCCCAGAAGTTGCCTCGCTGCCCCCACCTCGGGGGTCCGATAGTGCGCCTGGATAGCGTGCATCTCATTGAGATTGAGGGCGAGCAAGCCTGTCTCGCTAATCTTCTCCAATTGCTCGTCGCTCACCTCGAGATCGACAACCGCTGGCGCGGCGAAGACGGCAGCAGGCCTGTCAGGAAAGTCCAGCGAGGGCCAGCGAGCAGCGGCGCAGTCATTCGCTCCTGCAATAGCGCAGCGCTCAATCATCGGGTTATGCAGTGCTGAAGCGAGCTCGGAGGGGTCGGTGCCCTCTGGGAGCCCCCAGAACATGAAGGTCCGGGTCGTCGCGACCTGCGCCTGTCCCGCAAGATGGGGGAATAGAGTGGTCAGGCCGTCGAGTCCTGCCTGGCCTGCATTGTCTGTCACACCCGGCTTGAAACCCACTTGGATGGTCGCTTCTGGAGGGCGGGGGAAGACCTCTGAGGAGTCCAACAGGGCTGCGCTGCTGGAGCCGTGCTCAATCACAGGGTCGGCAAACAGGTCATACACCGACCTTGCGGCCTCGTCTTGACTCATCTTAGCCTTGACGAGGTACCCGAGGGACACTCTCACCTCTCCGACCTCCAAGTTGTGGTCAGCGGCCAGCATGCTGCGGACGCTGTCACCCCTAGCGTCGGGCAACCCCTCTAGGTCACGGGTGGTGACTTCGATCGAGTGAACGGTAACGCTTCCGCTCATGTGTAGTATCGGCTGCCGCCCGTCCATGAACAAAGCGGCTCAGGCCGTAGGCCTGATTTAGCCGACAGAAAGGGAAAGCCTTGAGAGAGGGTCGGCGGCGAGGCTGTTCGATGCGAGCCGACGAGGCATGGGGTGCTAGATGGCGTGGGTGCGCCCATCCTCTGTCACATCGCTTCATGGAAACGGCTGCTGAAAAGGAGACCTTGGTAGTGCTGGCAGCCGATCTCGGGAGTACTGATGAGTTGGTGTCGCTCATCCACCAAGTAGGGCCTCACATCGCAGCACTGAAGACTCATGTGGACATGGTCGAGGATTTCTCTCAGGAGTCCTGGCAGAAGGTCGTAGATGCTGCTCACTCACATGATTTGATGCTCTTCGAAGACCGTAAGTTCGCCGACATAGGTAGGGTCTCACAAACCCAGATGGGGGGAATCTACGACATCCGCTCGTGGGCCGACATCGTCACCGCCCATCGAGTCTCCGGGCCGGACATCATCGATGGCATCGCCGCGGGATGGGATGATGTACAGAGGATAGGAGGCGTATTTCTGCTCGCGCAGATGTCGAGTCGCGGAAACCTGCTTTCCGAGGGCTACACCGACGAGACGATTGTGACCGGTGCCGCTTCGCCCCACGTGCTAGGCTACATCGGAAACGGCAGTTCACCGGACGAGATCTCATCGCTACGGGGAAAAGTCGGTGGGGGCAAGATGATCTGGACCCCGGGAGTCAACCTATCGGCTGCCGAAGGAGTTCTAGGGCAGCGGTACGGGCATCCGGCGGAGGCTATCGGGGCCGGCGCGGATGGTATCATCGTCGGCTCGGGCATCCACGGCGCCGCAGATCCTGTGGCAGCGGCTGCCGCTTATGCAGAGGTTTCGTGGAATGCCCTGCTAAGCCGCTAATCACAGAGATGGAATTTCGAATGGCAGGTCCTCCGGGACCCCGTACAACGCAACATACACACCTGTCGCGGCGGCCGCCAGTATGAGGAGTATGAGGAGCCTGCGCCCCCATCCTCTCTTCTTGACGGGTGGCTCGGGCTCGGGGGCGTCTTCGGATGGCATCTCGACTGCTTCCGGCGTCAGTGGCATCAACGGCGGCATCGGTAAGACTGGCGTCTCTGCCTCCTCGACCTCTGGGTAGAGCTCGTCGAGGTCGGCGAGTCCGGGAGCAGGGGGGATCTCGCCCATCATCGCCTCCCACTGCTCGTCGAACACCGACTGGGTCAGGGGGGTGACGAGGACGGCGACGGCTCCTGCTGAGTAGGCAGCGTCCCCAGCCTTGGCGGTACCCGCTCTGGAGGTGACTATGGTTATCCTCGCGCTATAGTCGGTCTCACGCATCTCCAGGGCTGCTATATGACCGTCCATTGAGGGGATATCGAGAGCGAGGAACACCAAGTCGGGCTGCAGTCTGACATATTCATCGACCGCTTTGTCGCCGTCGTCACAGAACTCTGTACGCCACCCCTGATGCTTCATGATGCTGCGTATCCTGCCCTCTGTAGTGGCGTTGCCGACCACCACGAGTGCAAGTGACTGCTCATCATTGGACATTTACACGCCGACGTGCGGGTCGCGCCTCAAGAACGACGCGGTCACGGGTCGGGTCATCACTCCAGAATGGTATCGATGAACCATGCCGGATCGAAGTCGATGAGGTCGTCGTAACCCTGACCGACGCCTGCCAGCACTATCGGGCGACCGGTGGCGTGTGCGATTGAGAGGGCCGCACCACCCTTCGCGTCGGTGTCGAGTTTGCACAGGGCGGCGCCGTCGAAGCTCAGCATGCGTTGGAACTCAATGGCCTGTGTGACCGCATCATTGCCCGCCAGAGCATCAGCCACGAAAATCACCAGATGGGGCTGGGTGACTCGGTGGACCTTGCGTAATTCCTCCATCAGATTGGTCTTGTTCTGCATCCTGCCTGCTGTGTCGATTATCACGACATCCTCTCCGCGCGCCCTCGCGCTCTCCACGGCGTCGCGGGCAACCGCAGCCGCATCGCCCCCCCTCTGGCTGCGTATGCAACGCACTCCGAGACGGTCGGCGTGAACCGCGAGTTGGTCGATGGCCCCGGCTCTGAAGGTGTCCGCGGCAGCCAGTACGACACTGCGGCCCTGCTGGCTCAATCTGTGCGCTACCTTTGCGGTAGTGGTTGTCTTGCCAGTGCCATTGACACCGACCAACATGATGACGACGGGGCTAGCATCCACCAGAAAGGCGTCCACAGTCTTGTCGAAGTCCCAGTACCTTGCTTCGAGAAGACGGAGTAAGGTGCTCCTGAGAGCTTCCTCGACGACCACCTCGAGTTTCTTGGTGGTGGATATGCGTGTGCCTATGAGTGTCGCCTTGAGTGTATGAATGACCTCCTCGACGGCGCTCTGTGCCATATCAGATATCAGCAATTCTTCCTCGAGGTCCTCTAGTATCCTATCCAACTTGTCACTGCTCATCACCACCCGGCCGCCAGTCTTGGTGGCTGAGTCACTAAGATCGATTTCAATCTCGGCGGGCCCGCTGGCAACGAGGTTGTGCCCAGTGGTGCTCTGCATCGGATCCTTGGCTACCGGTTCCTTCGACTCGATGGGGCGCTCTGCCTTCTCCACGGATGCTGCTCGGCGGGCCTTCTTGCGTTCCTTACGACCGATTGGTTTGGCGAAAGGGTCCTCGATGGTCTCTTCGGAATTGTCCCATTCGTCATCTGATTCTGAGGAGGGGGTAGTTGCAGCGACCGATATGGAGGGTCTAGCCTCCTCGAGTGCTTCCTTCAGCCGCTTGCCCTGCTCAACGGCCTCTTCGGCCTCGACGGACCCTCCCTCTGCGGTGATCTCTTCCTCATTGGTCTTCTTGAAGCGCTTCTTGAAGCGGTCGAACAGTCCCATGTGCTCGCCTCAATCATCCAAGGTGAGGTCGGTGCCTCGCTTACGCTTCGCGCGGCGCGGCGCGGGTGCGCTCGGGGCCGGCTCTTCGGTAATCTCCTCCGGCTCCAAGCCCTCGACGCTTTCGTTGAACTTCTGGGCGAGGTCGATTGTGGTCTGTTCGAGCTCGTCGAACTCCGTCTTCATCCTCTCGATTATGGTAACCAATTCCTCGCTCCTCCTAGAAAGAATCTCGGCTGCCTCCTCTCTGGTGCGCTCGGTCTGCACCCTGCTGCCGATGTCCACTACCGCGCCGCCTTCTGGAGGGATGTCAGCGACAATCTGGACTCCTGAGCCCAGAGGTATCATTGCTCCTTCGGCCCCTTCTTTCGGAATGGCCAACAGGGCTTCAATGGCCTGCATCTGCTCGATTCGGATGGATTCTAGTTGGCGCACCTGCTGCTCTATGGCCTGCATGCGCTCGCGATTGGCTTCGACCAGTTGGGCAATGCGCTGAAGCTCCTCGCGGTTGTCCGCCATCAAGCCGCTCGTGATGTCCGACACCCAAGAAGCCGTCGGGCTCACTCGCCATCCCATATCCCTTCTCGAATCATGAACTCCATGACTCTCTCGGACACGTTGGCACGATTGCCGCCGCGAACTCCTGTCGCTGAGACTTCGAACACCTCGGCCGGGATATCCTCCGCCTCGCGGATCTCGTAGCCGACCTTGCGGCCGTACGAGACGGCTTCTATGTCAGGCATAATCCACGCCTCGACGTCCTCACCCGCATAACGATGCTCTATCATCCGCTTGCGTATCTGAGCCGAATAGGGATCGGATTTGGACACGGGGGTGTCCCTGATGCCAACAATCACGCGCTTGCCCTGGTCGAGCTCCTGTTGGATGAGCCATTCGTGGCCAACATGCAGTGGCTGCCAACGGCCTGGCAGCAGCACGCCCTTCGACTTCTCAAACAGGTGCGCCAACTGATCGACCAATTCGGAGACGCTCTTGCCCTCCTCCCCACTAGAGTCGAGTGTGAGATGGGCGCACTCGGGGGTGTCAAACGGGTCGGTTATCCCTGTGAAGTTGGAGATTTCCCCACTCCGAGCCTTTGCATACAGCCCCTTCGCGTCACGTTCCTCGCAGACCTCTAGGGAGGTGGAGACATGCGCCATCACGGCGTTGTCAGGGAGGATTTCGAGTATCTTCAGACGGACGTCCTCGTATGGTGTGATGAAAGAGCACAACACTGGGGTGTGCTTGGAGATCATCTTGGCCATGCGAGCAACTCCGAGCAAGTGGCGCTCGCGGCCCTCGCGGCTGAAGTCGGTGTTAGAGAAGAAGTCACGGATGGTGTCCCCGTCGAGTACCTCGCAGCCGAAGCGGTCGGCCGCAGCCAAGGCGATGGTCGTCTTGCCGGCTCCTGAGAGCCCGGTCAGCCAGACTACGCGGTTGTCCATCACAGCCACCTGAAATACGGCCGTGCGACAGTAGTTGCCTATATCACACCGCCGGGGGCGCGTACAACCTATATCGTACAGGGGGCAGGAGCAGTCGTGTCGATGATGGAGGATTTGGTGCCCGAGGTCGGTGCCTTTCTGCTAGGAGCTCCCAAATCCGGGACCACGTGGCTGGCCAATGCTATGGAGCAGCACCCCGGAATCTGCATCTCGGAGCCGAAGGAGCCGAACGAGATTGCGACCCACAAGGGGACCTTTGGTAGAGATGCTCGTGAGCCGGATTGGGAGAGATATGCAGGTTGCTTCAAAGGAGATGGGGTGAAGATGGATTGTTCGGTGCACGCACTCGCCTGCCCGGTTGCTCCGAACAGGGTTGCCAAGCATTGGCCGGAAGCGCGTTTCGTGGTCTGCTTGAGGGAGCCTGTAAGTCGCACGATCAGTCATTGGGGGATGGTGCTCGATACCGAAGAGGACAAGCAGAACGATGCTGACTGGTCCGACTTCGCCTCAGCGTGGCGCGACCAGAGTTTGAGCTGTGACACTCTGTACGGGGCTTGTATGAGGAGGTGGTTGGAGTGTTTTCCCCGAGACCGTTTTCTGGTGCTTGACTCGAGGAGGATGAGAGATGAGGCAGGCGCTGTTCTAGATGAAGTGGTGGGACACCTTGGTGTGGGGCCATTCGACTTCGATCTGAGTGAGGTGCACAATACCAACACGGCCGTTGACAGGAGGCCGTTGACTATCTTCGGCAGGGGACTAAAGTTCGCCGCCGCTCTGATTCCAGGTCTCCTTAAACAGCCCCTAGTATCATCTCTGCAAAGGAGGGGGGTCAATGTGTACAAGATGCCAATTCTCAGTAGAGGCAGGCCCACTCGGCCGGTACCGACGGCCGAGCAATGCAAGGAGATGCGTGATCAGGTGAATAGTGATCTTGAGGAACTTGGACGGCTCACTGATTTTCCCATTGCTCGTTGGTTAGATGGGGATCAGTAATTGCACTCAATCCAGCGCTCGTTCCAGCGCTCGTCCGCTGCTACTAGAAAATGGGGGTTCAGTACATCGTCGACGAGATCGTAGTCGAGGGTTGTTCCATCGGGGCCGATAGCTAGTCCCCCTGCCGCGGACACGACCGCGTGGGCTGCAGCGATGTCCCAGCACGAGGTGGGTCCGAAACGAGGGTAGAGGTCTGCGGTTCCCTCTGCGACCACACACGCCTTCAACGACGAGCCCATCCGAATCAGATCGTACTTCCCCAATGAGGCGGCGAACCTCTCATCCATCTCACCCCTGTGGGAACCGCTTGCCACCAGACGCACGGGCTCGGGTGCCGAACTGGGTCTGACCATCATTCCGCCTGAATTCTCAGGCCCCCTCCTCTCGGCTGGGATGCCGAGACCACCGAGCCAGGTCACCCTCGAGACAGGGGCGTGTACAACTCCGAACACCGGGGTCCAGCGCTTACCACGCCGGGCCATCAGGGCGATGTTGACGGTGAACATGCCGTTCCTCTTGACGAATTCCTTGGTGCCGTCGAGGGGATCGACCAACCAACATGAGTCGGAGATAGTGGGATCACCGAGACGGCCCTCCTCTGAGACGATGGGGGTTTTGGGGTCCATTCTCCCAAGGCCCCTGACGATTATCTCATGCGCGGCGATGTCAGCTTCAGTGAGTGGGGAGTCGTCGTCCTTAGTGGTGACTTGTATGGTACTGGGACTGTTGTAGACCTCCAAAATGGCCTCTCCTGCCCGCAGGGCGATAGTGACTATGGCCTCATGGTCGAGCATTCGAACACCGTGCTCAATAGTCCTGCAGTTCATCCGCAGAGGATTCCAATTTGACTCGGGCCTCTTCGTCGAGATGGAACAGGAACGGGTCCTCATCGCCGAGAATGTTCTTCCAAGAGGACATTGTACGTGCCCATATTTCTTCTTGGGAGTTCCATTCCAACCAACGATCTACAAAGTCACAATGCCTCTGAATCTCCTCATCTTCTGGTTCCATGCGACGGAGTATAGCATTCGTCTGGGCGAGAAGGATTCCGAAAGGTGGATTCAATTTGTAGGTGGTGAAAGGGTTGCGCTCCTGTACCACAGTGAGGTGTTCTCGCCAGAGGCCTAAGGTGGCGTCATAGACGCGCCCGATTAGGAGAACAGTGAGGAGGACCGAGGCCCCGATACCAAAGAGACCCCAATATGTGGTGGATATGCCTAGAAAGGTGCCAGAGAACACTGGGCGCCAACGCACGTATGGCCAGATCAATAGTGTTAGAGTGGTGGTCCAGAAGCCCATCGAGATGAGTGTCTGGCTCTGTTGAATTCGCCAGTATTGACGCATGAACCACTTCTTCATCACACCTGCCCTCCTGTGGCTCTCCTTTCACCGTTGCGCGTCTGGGTCTGGTTGGATGGGGTTCTATCCCGGCCCCACGATTAGGGATGGGTCGATGTAGGAAGAGAGGTTGTCTTGGAACTCAATCTCCTCCGCAAACGCGGCCTCGAGTTCGAGGCGGAGTTGCGCCTCCAATTCTGGGGAATCAGTAGAGACTGGTTTGAATCCGGGTGAGCGGATGGGATCGAGAACGGCCCGGCGGAGTCCTTTGGTTGGGAGAAGAATCTTGGCCAAACCCGAGAGAAATGAGGGTGGTTTGCGCAGTGTCTTCGCCCAGCCTGCGGGATTCATTTGGCCTCTCTCATTGTAGCGGGGGAGCTCCGTGTCGGGTGGCATAATAGGGGTTTCCAACCAAGAAAGGAGTGTGTTGGTCGTTCCCAGTGGGTCGTCGGCGATGGAAGCCAGTGGAACCACCCTGATTCGCTCACCCAGGGCCTCGATCCATTGCAGAGTTGGGGCCTTCATACGCGGAAACCGGAGGAAGCTGTAGGTCTCAGGCACGTCCTCGTCGGGGAGGAATGATTGGGCTCTCGCCAGCTCGATCATAGTGTCCTGGTCGGTCTCATACTCAGTCAGTCTCTTGCGGTGCTCTTGGTGCATGCTGAGCATCAAGTCGACCGGGTGCCGAAGGGTGATTATGACGCGGGCATCTGGGAGGTGTTCTGACACCGCCTCGAGGGCCCGCTCTGAATAGAGGTGGAAAGTGGATTTGTCCATCACCCATTGGTGCTCGGCCACGCCGTCGAGGTCAGCTCGAGGAGCTAGGATTGTGGTTCCTTTGGGGTGGATCGGTGAAGTCGGGAACTCTGCCGGGCCGGCCATAAGGAAGTGGCTCTCGTTCGGCCAGGGATGGTGAATCTGCTCATGTGAGGAGAGCCAGTGCATCAGCGAGGTGGTGCCGGTCTTTGGGCCTCCAATGAGTAGTAGATTAGGGGAGGGGTGGAACCGGTGCACTCTACGACCTCTGTTAGGACGATATCGAGGGTGGCTTTGAACGCCGCGCTCTAAGGAGAATTACCCCAAGGGGTCTGGACCGAATTGGTTGGGGCCTGTGTCTCCCCCGAAGAACAGGCACACGATTCCCAAAGGAAGAGCCATGATGGTGGTAGTGATGTCAAGGACTCCCTCGACGGAGGAGCCGATTGGAACCATGAGGTAGAGTATGGTTAGAACGGCGTTGGCTTGTGCGAAGGTTATCCACCCGCCTCCTCTACCGGTATCCTGGAGTCTCTTCACGATAATCGCATATGCGACGTACACTACCGGTATCATTGCGAGCCCGAATGTGATGTTGAAGATAATCTCTGGTAACCCCATTCCAATCAATAAAACTGCTAAAACCACACCCACAATTATTGCATAGACCAGTGCGATTACCAGAAACAGGATAGTGAGTAGAAGATATCTGAGACGGTTTATCCTACCCTCTAAGCTCGTTAATTGATTATAGAGGTTCATGTTCCAAATTTCGGTTTCTCCGGGTTCAGCGCTCTCGATGGAGGCGGCTATGTCCAGATTGTCGACTTCCATGGACTGTCGTCGATATCATGGGTTATGGTGTTGGTCCCGACATCGGGAGTGTTTTCTCATTCCTCTTCAGAAATGCTGGTGCCACGAAAGTGGGCAACCACGATCGGAGCGATAGAATCGGAAGGGGATATCTCCTCGAGGCTGTCTATGATTACGAAACGTCGGGGTACCCCATGGCGGCTGCCGAAGTTGGAGTATA
>ERZ651768.2551-NODE-2551-length-12553-cov-2.309634_pt1 | contig 12553 bp, 14 predicted proteins | sample MGYA00514754_ERZ651768 | MGnify/ENA metagenome assembly ERZ651768 | reverse complement strand
CCACATACGTAGTGGTTGGGAGATGGGCTTGGGATTCAGGCAAATGGGTGCGTCAAAGGAGTAGTAGCGGCCCTTGTAGGTGACGTCGTCCCGCTCCCACAGCATCCGCATAATCTCGAAAGTCTCGGTGAATCGGGAAACCCGGGCTCGCTGGGTTTTCTGAAAAGCGGTGAAGGCCGCGGCGTCGTATCCCAGAGCGTTAATCACGGTGGTTCTGCCGCCACTGATAACGTCCAGGGTGGCCAGTTGTTCCGCCAGCAGGATGGGGTTGTAGAAAGGCAGGAGGAACAGGGGCAGCAACTGCATATCGCCGCTGATGGCCGAAAGACTGGATATGGCCGGCAGTACCTGCACGTAGTGGTTGTGGGTCAGGTGGTGATCTCCCAGGGAGAAGGAATCGAATCCCAACTAGGCCATCAGTTTGACCTTTTCAACCAGGTTCTCCATGATTGTCCGGCTGTCCTGGGTAAGGGGATAGCTGGACGTTAACGACATTCCAATCTTCATGTTGGCGCTTCCTCCCGTATCTGCTGTATCCCGGCTGAACCATACTACTACGGGTCCAAGGGTCATTGGTAGTTAAACCGGCGGTATCCAGTGTAAGATTGGCAGCAGAAAAGTATCGCCGGTCTAGATTCGGCTCAGTCTCCAACTTCGACACATACTATGGAGGATTCAAATGGCGCGCACACCCACCGTTACCCGAGACCAAGTACCCGAGAAGTACCGTGAAGCCTTCGACCATGAGACAGCCATCAGCAGCGGAGCCATCGAGAGCGGACCGGGCTCCGTCATGATTCACAGTCCCGAGATGCGAAAACGGGCCAACCACCTGGTCTTCTACTTCCGGCAAGAGTCGGAACTGCCCCAAAAAATTCAAGAGATGGCGATGATTCTGACTGCCAGGAACAAGGACTGCCAGTACATCTGGTTCGCCCACGCTGCCAGGGCGCGTACAGAGGGAATCAGCAACGAATTCGTGGACGCCCTCCGCGACAAGAAGCCCCTGCCCAAGCTGCCCCACGACGAACAGATAGTCGTCGACTACGCAACGGAGTTGTTCGCCACCAACCGGGTCAGCGATGCAACGTTCAAAGCCGTTATGGACCATTTCGGCTCCCAATTACTGACCGAGTTGACCACCATGATGGGCTACTACGCCCTTCTGGCCTTGAACGTCAACGCCTTTGAGGTCGATGTTCCAACCGGCGGTGAAGCGCCGTTGGTGGTTTAACTTCCGCTGCGTCTGTCGCGTTTGTAACCAAGCTCAGGGGTGGAATCTTCCGGGTGGGGTAGGAGCTTTGGACTGGACAGTCTACATATTGCGATGCGCCGATGGGACCCTGTATACCGGCATCACCAACGACCTAGACCGCCGGGTGTCGGCGCACGAAACCGGACAGGGCGCGAAGTACACGAAAGGCCGCGGTCCTTTTCAACTTGTCTACAATGAGACCTGCGAAGACCGGGGAACAGCCTCAAGACGGGAGAACGAGATTAAGTCGTTAAGCAGGGATGAAAAGCTCAAGCTGGTCACCGATGGCCGGTCTTGAGTTGATGTTATAAGGGGAATCGGGCTAGAGGATATGAAGAATGAATGGTGGTCCAAGTCGACCCAGGGAACAGCTTGACCGCAACAAACTGAGTCTAGGCCTGTTCGGCATGAATTGTTCAGGCGGACTCGCCGTAACCACGGTCCCAGAGCGTTGGGACGCGAGTTGGGAGAACAACCAGAAACTGGCCCAGATGGCCGACGCCGCTGGCCTGGACTTCATGCTCCCGCTGGGGCGATGGAAGGGGTACGGCGGCGACACCGACCATAACGGGTCCAACTTCGAAACGCTGACCTGGGCGACCGGCATCCTGGCCAGCACCAGCAACATCATGGCATTCGGCACCACTCACGTCTCGCTGTTCAACCCGGTGGTGGCGGCGAAACAGATGGTCACGGCCGATCTTGTCGGTCAGGGCCGGTTCGGTCTCAACATCGTCTGCGGTTGGAACACCGACGAGTTCGACATGCTGGGCATAAATCTCGCCCAGCACGAAGATCGATACGACCAAGGGCAAGAGTGGGTCGACATCATTACCCGGGTTTGGACCTCCGCCGAGCCATTTGACTATGACGGCAGGTTCTATCAGGTCCACAAAACCGACATCTACCCCAAGCCCTACGGCGGCGGGCAACCGATGATTGTCTGCGCCGGGAACTCGGACCGTGGGCGGGACTTCGCGGCTCGTAACGCCAACATGATGTTCACCAACATGCGTTCCGACCTGGACGAAGTGCCGGGGAACGTGGCGGCGTTGAAGGAGATGGCGGCAGGCTACAACCGGGACATCGGCGTCTTCTCCAACGTCGCTGTCACCTGTCGGCCCACGATGAAAGAGGCGGAAGAGTACTTCCAGTACTACGCCGTCGAGAATGCCGACTGGGACGCTGCGGAAAACATGATTGTTGGCCGCGGCATCGTCAAGCCGGACATGACCGAGGAGATGCACGATGCCGCCCGCACCCGCGCCGCCGCTGGCAACGGGGCGATGCCCATAGTCGGCGACCCCGACTACGTCACCGCCATGATGAAGCGCCTCTCCGGCTGCGGCATCAAAGCCCTAGCCATAGGCCTCACCAACTACCTAGACCACTTCCCCTACTTCCGAGATGAGGTACTGCCCCGGCTGGAACGGGAGGGGTTGAGGGCGGGGTGACGGCGGGCACCGATTGTTCCGCCTTCAGATCCAACCGGCGAAGGGCCCATATAGCGGAGTCAATCCAGGAAGTGAGCGGGAATCCGGTGCTTAGTGCCACAGTTGATACCTGATGGAGAGACCATTACGTATTATGCTCTGATTGATGGTAGCCTTGGGAATAACACCTCGGGTGTCGAGTACTCCCGTTTTGGATGCAGTGTTGTAAGTACTATTTCTCTGAGATAAAAGCTAAGTAGAGTTGCCATCAATCACGGCAAAGCAGAGCCAACGGCTCCAGCACTGATTAATTTGCTGCGACCTTACGGGTTCTGTTTAAGAATGAAGCGAAATTGTGCATGAGGAACTCGTACCTACGCTCAAGGTTAAGTTGGTCATCGACGCTCCGGTTCTGACTGTCATACAGTAAGACTGCTGAGTCGGCTTTTTGAGGATTAACCTTCGCGAGTTCCCGATTTGATCGTCGGATGCGTTCGAATTCGACCAAAAACTCACGTACCTGTCTAATACGATGCCGCTGCACGTTTCGAATAACCCAGTAGAAAAGCGTAATGGGACCCTGCGAACTGAGAAGGTTATCCCGTTCAAGAAATACTCGAGACATCATGTTCAAGACGTCTTCAACCCGACCTGCAGCCCGTTCAATATCCGCGTTCTCGGGTTTTAGCCCTTCGTCTACGAATCGATTCAACTGGATTAATTTGGTGTCCGTAAACTTCCCAAGAAATTCAATCAGCATCAACTTGGCGGCGGCGTTTTTGTCTTGTCCTCTTGAAGTTTGAAATTTAATCCGGGATTTGAAGAATCGATGATCTGCAATTCTTCGAATTATCTTAGGGACTTCCCAGTTCATGGCATTTCTGATTTCAGCACCCGTCAGAGTTTTGTTGGTATTGAGGCGAACAAACAGATCATTAATTTTTGCTTCTTCGTTAGTAATTACACTCAAAACTGAGAGGTTGTAGTTGGCAAATTTACTGGCGATCCTCGGATAGTTGTGCTCTAAATCTTTGTAGCCTAATCCTTCCAGGGATAACGAAGAATCGTCTGAGTAAACGAAGCCTTCATCTAAGACCACCCGAGCTTCAAAAAAATCAAATATGGTTTCGAATCTTTGCTTACCGTCGATGACAGCGTATGCTTTGCTTTGATGGTTTAGCGTCGTGTTTCCCCACGTAAAATCTGCGATATAAAGCTTAGGTATATCAGAGTCGTTGAGAATGGAATCAATTAGGAACGCTTTGTTTTTTGGTGACCAGAGACCTCCTAGTCGTTGGTAGATGGGGTCATGTCTATTCCGTCTCGCTCTTGGTACCACCAATTCAGTGTACGAGTTTCGAATTCCCGAACTTTAAACATATCAAACCTCGTAGCCTAAATTTCTCTTAAGCTCTTTAGCTAGGCCGTCCAAGTCGGGGAACACCGTCGCGGCCGTGATTCCGATAGCGTCAAGTTCCCACCGCAGATCGGGAATAGCTTCCTTCGGGATTTCAAACTTTTTGACTACGTCCGATGGAAAAGGGCCGTTACCTGGAATCCCTTCCATCTGTTTTAAGCTTTTCCCGAAAATAGTGAAAACTCCTCTTTGGGTTACTATTCGTGGGTTATTATGTGCTCCATAGATTGCTAGAGGCTCATTTCCCATGAGACTCAGATCAGGTCTAGGACAATATCCCCTTACCCGATCATCGTTAGCCGACAATATGCTTTGATCGAAGGATACATATTGTAGAGCTCTTCGGTTCCACTGAGTTGGATCTAGCACTCAGAATGCGGCAGACTCAGAATATTTGGGGGATCCGCCAGTCAATTTATACGGAGCCGATTCAATAGCAAAATAAAGTGCGAAAAACGGATTTTCAGACCAATCCAGCAGTCTGGTAGGGACACCGTGGTGCTGCATCAAGAACAGATACTCCCAGTCCCCGACTAATTGGCGATCGAGATGTGGAATGCACCGTTCTTTGAATCGGTCAATAATCTCAGATTCTTTCTCCATCAACCCCTCGATGGTGTTGATGGACGGGTGCTGATATAAAGTGGGCTGGAGTTTGTGTGAATAGCTACCGCATTCTCTATACCATGTGCTTTGGTTAGAGTTGATTTCTGACTGAATGATTGATGTAAAGCTGGCAAGGTCGCTGATCGCGTTTGTCGGGACAACGGTCATTTCGTGAATCTCAAGCGAAAACTGGTCACGGTGCCTAGTAACCTTCGTTTGGCAGTCAGTTTCGCTTTACTTGCCAAATCTACTGATACCGAAACTCAATACATCCGACGCCGAACCACCGTTTGGGGGAGATATTTCATGTAATGCGGTATCCTAATGGAGCGAAGGTGCCAGGTAACGCTGGTGAGTGGGGTTGAAGTCGTTCGTTCGGAAATTCTCATTCACAATTTATGGTTCCCGATTGGAACGTAAAGAGAATTTTCTCCAACGTCAGGGATGGTCCACCGACATCCGGGAAGACCTACCGTGCGTTGTCGCTAAACCACAGCGGATTACAATCCCCAAGTTCCTTCTCATATACAAATCGGGCTTTTCCTCTGGTCGACGGACATCTGACGGGATTCGACTAGAGCAATGGCCTTATTTTATCCTAAAATAACACCTTGGAGGGCGATAGCGCACATGTTCTTGCCAGAGAACAACGATACTCGAAGGTGATAGGTGGTTCTGGTAACATTTGTCCGGCGAGACCGTGATTGTGGTAGAGTTTTGGTTGTCGGGGCGCATCGTAGGAAGCGTAATATTGATAATTCAGGGAACCAAACACCGTGAAATGGACCACCTAGTCACTTGGAAGCTGGCTAGAAGCCTGATTAGCAGACTGGGTTAGCTTGCCGTATTCGATTGCGGCCAATCCGACTGTGGCCCCACCTCGTGTTTGAACAAACTGGTCGTTCCGTCACAGCCAGTTGGTTTCTGCCCATTCCCGTCTCTGGATAGGGGAAACCCCTCCTCCCTAGCCTCCGCTGCACTGGCGATATTGGCCGTTCATCCCAAGGAACAGGGCGGCGTATTCGTTCAGGCAGCCAACCCTGGCAACCTCGCCGGTCTCATGATAGGTTGGAGTTAATCGTGATTAAGTCGCGATTCCCCCAACCTATTCTTAACAAGTTGGTGACCTGGTATGTGGCAGGATATCGTGTTTACGGTGGCAGCAACGGGTTTGAATCTGGCGATACTGCCGACTCTCAGATCTCAGAATAAGCCGCCGCTGCTGACTAGCGTGGGTTATTGTGTTTGTGTGACGACGATGGGCGGTGCGCTGTTAGCGGTGCCGCTGTGGTTCAGCGGGGTTACTAACATCATCGGCGGATTGCTTTGGGGAATGGTTGCCATCAGTACGGTCAGGTCTCAAGGGGGCCGGAAGTGGAACACGACCGCCGCATGGTTCAAGTGATGCGGACCTGTTCTCTGGTGAAGTGGCGGTGGGTTACCGGTCAGTTTAGGTAGTAGCGTGGCATTTCACCTGGATGCCACGCTTATTTCTTATCTGGGTAAGGGCTAGACTCCCCTGGAGCTGGCCGCTTCCCGCATCCCTTTCAAGTATTCGGTGCTGGATGTTTGGAACAGGCGGCTGACGCTGCCGTGGAAGTATTGGACGCCCATGTCCAGGAACTGGGGGACGTAGGAGTCGGGGCAGCTTACTCCGGCGACCTTGCCAGCCTCTCGGATGACGCTCACCCCCTTGGCCATCAGCGCCTGAACCTCTGGGTGGGTTTGCTGTCCGGGGTAGCCCATGGACTGGGACAGGTCTCCGGAGCCGATGAAGAAGACGTCCACGCCTGCTACCTCGACCATGGACTCCAGGTTCTCGATGGCTTCGACTTCCTCCAGCATGAGGCAGACCAGGGTGTTGCGGTTGGCCTCTTCCACGTAGTCGGCGGTGGAACTGCCAAGACCGTAATCTGCTGGGCGGCTGCCGCTGAACATGCCCCGATGGCCTAGGGGATGGTACTTCACAGCGTCAACGGCGGCGGCGGCCTCCTCGGCGGTGTTCACGTGGGGGACTTGGACGCCCCACGCTCCCCGGTCCATGAAGGGGGCGATAATCTCGGGTTTGTTGCTGACCGGGCGCACGATGGGAGCGACGCCACTGAGCTCGGCGGCCCGGATCAGGTCTTCCGAGTTTTCGATGGTGACGGTTCCGTGTTCGTTGTCGATCAATACCCAGTCGAACCCTAGACCGCCTATCATTTCAACGACCTGGGGCGATGGGAAGGTGAGCATCACGCCAAACACGGCCTTTCCGGCGTCCAGTTTTTGCTTCAGGGTGTTTTCTCGCATCGTGTCTCCTATTTTCTGGTGGGATTGTTGGCTGAGTATACTATGGCCGGGGTGCGGGGACGTGGCTCGCTGGGAACGATTACCAAGGCTTTAGCGCGGCTAATCACCCCCATTCCAACCTTCCCCCATCGAGGGGGAAGGGGCTTGTCCGTCTCTGGGCGCTTGTTTCCCTTACTCTGATGGCGGGGAGACGAAGTCTACTATGGCGGCGAAGTATTCGTTTATGCCCAGATATAGCAGGTCGTTGTGGCCGGCTCCGGGGATGGTCAGCAGCGTTTTTTTGGCGGATGGGAATTCCTGGAACATTCTGGTTGCGTCCTGCAGCGGCGCCAGGGTGTCGGCCTCGCCATGGATGACCAGCACGGGCATGTCGATAGAGCGGACCTTGGCATGGTATGCGGCTTCCAGAGTGCTGGCTTGATCGTCTGGCAACCCGTGGGTGAATTGGCCCAGGGTAGGCCGTCCGCTCTCTATGATTAGCCCCTCGATCTGGTCCTGGCAGTTGGCGGCCAGTTCGAAGGCGGCATGACGCCCCATTGAGCGTCCCATCACGAAAATGGAGCCGGTGTACCCAGAGGACTGAAGGAACTGACGGAGGGCCATCAGCACTTCCCTGGCGTCGGAAAGCATGGCTTGGAATGCGGGTGAGCCACCGCTGTTGCCGTAGCCCCGGTAATCGGCGACAAAGAAGTTGACCCCAACCTGGTTGTAGATGGGGGCGATGTTGTCGTAGTCCGCGGCTGTTTCACCGTTGCCGTAAAAGAACAGAATCGTCGGGTTCTCTTGGCTAACCGGGAAGAACCGGCACGAAAGATTGATGCCACCCTCCACGGTTACCGTGTGGTCCTCAGCTCCGTCCGGCGTGGCCGTCCAGTTCTGCCGGGGATAGAAGGAATTCATCGATATCTCAGGCCGGTCTAGGGGCGAGTAATCTACGGAAACCATTCGCTAACACCTCTAACGGAGCATCGGAAGTATATTACCAGACTGGCAGGCCGTCTTCGGTGTCTCAGCATATGGGCCGGTTGGCGGGCCATCGACCGGGCATGTGACGTAAGTGATGTAATTTGGAGCGAAGTATCTCCGGATTCATGCACCATCATTGGATACTGGGCCGGATGTATTATGAGTATTCGTCATGCTCATTGATTTTCTTGGGGTAGGTTGCTAGAATAAGCCATCTTTCGAGCATGCGAGTCTGAATAGTCTTTATTCAATCGGCTCTACCCTGGTCTAGATTAACTCGGTGGAGGGACAGAGATGTTCCCGGAAGTTGCGCTCACAGGGACTACTCGGGAAGATGTCGGCAGGATGGCCGAATGGTTGGGTGACGGCGATGTGAACGCCATGTGGTACGGCTTGGGGGACGACGGGAAGCCGCTGCACCACGGGTATTCCCCCCATGTACTGGTAGAAGCGTCCGACGAGGAATTGAACCTGGTCGTCGACAACGAAGACCGCAAGATTTACTCGGTCTACTCGAAGGAAGGCGAGCATATAGGGGAAGGCCAACTCGCCGTAGACTGGCCTCTGCTGGAAGCCCAACTCTTCCTGTTAATTGGCCGCAAGGACTTGTGGCACCACCACTACGGCACCGTGGCGATGATTCGCCTCTTGGACGAAGCGTTCGAAACCCTGAGACTACACCGCGTCTGGGTGGATGTCCCTGAATACAACGAACACGCTCTGCAGATCTGCCAGCATCTTGGCTTTGTACTAGAGGGCCATATGCGGAAATCCCACCGAAAAGACGACGAGTGGTACGATTCTTCCACCATGGGCTTGCTAACAGAGGAATACGCCCGTAGGCGGGACCGGCTTATGGGAAGTCCAACCGCTTAGAAGCCTGCATTGGACAAGGGACAGCGGTCAAAGACTCCGCTCCGTAGTAGTAGGACCCAGAGGAGGATGCCATGCCGGTGATAACAGTTAACGGTCCGATCGGTTGCGGTTCGGTTACCATCGGGCAAGCAGTGGCCGACGAACTGCACTTGGACTTCGTGGACCGCCTGGTGTTTACCGAGGCGGCCAAGTTGGTGGGGATTCCCGTGGGCGCGCTGATCGACAAGGAGCAGCGCTTCGAGCGGTTCCGGGACCGACTAGGCCGATTCGTTCAAACGATGTTGGAGCGCTCTGCCGTCTCCGGCGTCAGCGGCGAACCCTACTTTGGCCGGGGCATCGAAACACTTCCTCCCGAGACCTACATGGAATTGGCGGGGGAGACTATCGCCACGGCCCACAAAGTATCCGATCAAGAATTCATCGACGCAACGACGAAGGTAGTCACGGACCTGCACAAAAAGGGCAACGTGGTAATCATTGGTAGAGGCGCCAATCGAATATTAGCCGATATGCCAGGGGTGATTCACGTTGGGTTGCTGGCTCCCATCGATCATAGGGTCGACGTTATTATGCATCGGGAGCGCTTCGACCGGGATGAAGCCCAGTCTTACGTGGAAGAAGTGGACCGGGCGCGGTTAGCCTTCGTACGCAAGTTCTTCAACGTTCACGCCGATGAGCCCACGCTTTTTCATATGGTGTTGAACCTGGAGAAGATGGAAGCGAAGACTGTGGCGGCAGTGATTGTTCACGCTTGCGGAGATTTGGCTTCTTGACCGGATCAGACTCCCCATCGGCGGCGTTGCTTGCCTACCGGTCCCGTTCCGGCAGAGTCAGAGGCCGGTAGCCCTTGTTCCCTTATTCAGACGCCGATGTTCACCACGGCTCTTTTCCCTATACCAATGTAGTCCTCATCGGCCTCTGTTGCCTGATGTTTCTCTACCAATTAGCTGTGGGTGGCGTTGGGTTTCTTACTGGTGGGGGTGGGGGTGGCGTTGAGGCCCAGGTGTTTTTCTTGAAATGGGGATTCATCCCTGAAGAGCTTATCCGGAGTCAGCCTTACTCCACCATCGTCACTGAGCAAGGAGTCACCCTCAGCATCGAGACGCCGCTACCCACGTGGGTGACCATTTTCCGTCCATGTTCATGCACGGCGGGTTCTGCACTTCGCCGGAAATATGATGTCCCTGTGGGTGTTCGGGGATAACATCGAAGACCGGCTGGGCCACGTTAAATACCTGTTCTTCTATCTGTTCACTGGCGTGGTGGCTACTCTGGCCCATTTCGCCATTGATCCCAGCTCTTCGACTCCCTTGGTGGAGGCAAGCGGGGCAATCTCCCGGGTGTTGGGCGCTTACCTGGTGCTTTACACAATTACGGTGATAGAGCTTCGGCCGGCGATTATGCTGGGTTTATGGTTCGTCCGGCAACTGTTCCAAGGCCTCATCTCGCTGGGACTTTCATCCCAGGTCAACGTGGCCTTCTTTGCCCATATCGGCGGGTTCGTCGCCGGGTTGTTGATTCTTGTCGCCATAAAGCTGGCGGCGCATGAGCCACTGAAGCCGGTCAACCCCCGGCGCCCGTACCTGGATTGATGCGATTGGATCCGGCTTACTCGTCCCCGGTGGCAACCGGGTAGCCCCGGTCTATCCAGTCCTGAGTACCGCCTGAATCCAGCACCCTGACATTTTCCCGCCCGTCGCGCTTCAAAATACTGCCCGCCATACTGGCGCGCATGCCAGCGGCGCATACGGTGACCACGGGTATCTCCCTGGACAATCCGTCCAGGTGCTCCTGCAGTTCTCCCAGTTCGATGTTCAAAGCGCCTTGGATGTGACCGGCGTAGTACTCGTTGCGTTGACGTACATCCAGAATCATTGGGGCTACGGTTCCGTCAGATAACTCTTTCAGTGCGTCCAAGTCGATGCCGTCCGACGTTTCGACGGGCAAACCCGAGGTCTTCCATGCGTCGATGCCGCTATCCAGATAGCCGTTCACCTGGTCGAATCCGATGCGGATGAGTTGCCGAACCATGGCGTCGTGATGAGATGTTTCCGCTGAGAGCAGAACCAAGGGCTGTCCCCATGGAACGAGCCACCCAACCCAAGTCGCGAAATTATAGCCGAAGGGTACTGCGAAAGATCCGGGCACATGTTCATGGTTGAATATCCGCTCTCCGCGGGCGTTGACCATGATCGCGTTTCCGTCCAATTGGCTCCGGACCGACAGGGGCGTCAGGGCCGCGGCGGTTGATGTCGGCCATGTAACGGTAATAGCTGGGGTAAGACCCCAAGCCGGTCAGCTCGAAGTCAACAAAGGCGTCTTCCTCGGTGTGAGCGGCGAAGGGATTGTGTTCCTTTTCCGCGCCGATGGAAGTTGGAATCTCACCGCCGCCCACCGCAGCCGCGGAACAGAAGGAGCCGCCGCCATGGGTGGGGTATATCTGGACTGAGTCGGGTAATTTAAGCAGCTTTCCGTGAATCGTCTGATAAAGCCAACGGGCCAAGTAAGGAGCGACCCGGCTTCCCAGCAGGTCAACCCGCGCGGCTCCACCCAACATCAACGCGCCCCCAGTGAATACTGCTCTGGGTTCCCCTTGCTCCTCCACCATGAAGGAGATGTGTTCCGGCGTGTGACCGGGAGTGTGAAGGATGCGGAGTTGGAACTCGCCAAGGTCGAAAGTGTCGTCGTCTTGCAGCCGGACCGACGGGTAAAGCAGGCCGCCGGATGCGCTTGAACCTACCTGACACCCGGTCTGGGCCGCTAATTCACGGGCGCCGGATATGAAGTCGTTGTGAAGGTGGGTTTCCAGAGCGTAGGCGATTCGGACGCCATGCTTGGAGACGATATTTACGTATTGATCGATGTCCCGGGCTGGGTCGATGACTGCGCATTGCCCGGATTGTTCCGAGCCTACCACATAGGGATTGTTGGCCAGACTTTCGATTCTGACGGTTTCAATGAACATAACGTTCCTCTCGCCCTTGGTTGGGATTTGTCTCTAAGAAGTATCGTAAAAGTTATGGGCGCAAGGCGGACTTTAATGTCCAGAGCGCCGGCGATAACTGCTTAGCTGGACTGGTGAGATACCGAAGAGGACACTGTTTGACCGGATTCAGGGCTGGAGCCGTTGACCGAGCATCCGTGGCTGAGCAGGGGCGTGAGTATGACTCCAGCCAGGACGACTCCGGTGGCTACCGACCTGGGCTTGAAAATTGAAGGCATTTTCATTCAAATTTCCTTATTGATCGAATGTAACTGAGCGAAGTATCGTGGTCATTTACCCACGGTTTTGACCCCACGATCCTCTGCTGGCAAGCAGTATATCACCAACGGATTTTCGGGGACAGACGCGGCTAACGGCATGGCCTTTGAGTCTTCAGCACCGAGCCTGATTACAGAGGAGTAGACCCCTTGGAGTAATCACAGATCGCGGACCCCTCGCTGCCTGAATCTTCTGGATTATGGGGTCGTTTATGGTAATATATGGGTCAGTCGCAACTTAGTTAAAGATCGATTCTTTGCTAGGAGATAAAGTATGCTTGATTATAAGCCCAATATCGTCCTATCCAGCGGGGAGTACAACGTTATCGGGTCCCGGCCCATCCGTCATGACGGCGCCGATAAAGTCACTGGCCGCGCCCAATACGGCGTGGATGTACGTCTCCCCGGCATGCTCAACGGACGGATTCTCCGTAGCCCCCATGCCCA
>ERZ651768.2550-NODE-2550-length-12554-cov-12.725335_pt1 | contig 12554 bp, 9 predicted proteins | sample MGYA00514754_ERZ651768 | MGnify/ENA metagenome assembly ERZ651768 | reverse complement strand
CCATCCCCCAATCATAGTGATCGAAAAAACAAACATGAGGAAGGGATAAAAAATTGCTTTTTCCATATGCCTCCAAATACAGGGAGGTTTCTTTAGGTTAGATCTAAAGTCAACCGGACTCCCAAAAACCCGTCTTATTTTCTAGTTCTTTGACGCTGAATTAGATAAAATGGTTGCAGAATTTATAGTTAAATGCATCGCAATACCATTGAATTCAAAATACTATGAAGAGTCGTTAAACTTAACATAAATACATTCAATTATCTATCAAGAGTCAATCTATCCTCTTTGCAATAATCTTAGGAACTTTTTCTATACTTTATCCCCTGGAAAATAAAATATGTATGCAGTTATTATAGCTGGAGGTAGCGGTACCAGGTTCTGGCCAAAAAGTCGGGCGAACCTTCCCAAGCAACTACTAAATATTGCCGGCCAGAAAACAATGATTCAGGATACAGTCAGCCGAATAGGCCCTATCATTCCTGTCGAAAATATATGGGTAATTACTAACGAACAACATGCATTCGAAACCTGCTACCAGCTTAAAAGATTTCAATTCACCCCGTCCCAGCTTCTAACTGAACCAATCGCGCGTAACACCGCAGCTGCAATAGGATACTCAGCAAAAGTATTAAGTCAGAGCAATCCAGATGCCATCATAGCAGTGTTTCCTGCCGATCACGTCATAACCACAACTAAACCATTTTTGGAATTATTGAAGCAAGCTGAAGCCATTGCTAATAAAAATCACCTTGTTACCCTTGGAATTAAACCTACTTCTCCCGAAACGGGATATGGCTATATCAAGCAAGGTAAACCAATCGAAGGAAATTCTTTCAAGGTCGATCGGTTCATCGAAAAGCCTGACAAAGTAGCCGCAGAAAAATATTTAAAGGAAGGTGGTTACTATTGGAACAGCGGCATATTTGTTTGGAAGGCCTCGACTTTACTAAATGAAATAAACACACACTTGCCCAAACTCTACGAGCGGCTCGAAGAACTCGCCGATAAAACAGCTCAAATTAAAGGAAAGTATCCCTACCAAAAGTTGAATGAATCGGGAAAAAAAATATTTCATTCACTAGAATCAATATCCATTGATCATGGTGTCTTGGAAAAATCGAGCGAAGTAGCTGTTCTTCCAGCAGACATAGAATGGAACGACGTTGGCACTTGGACATCGCTTGCAGAAATCTCCAAAAATGACTCCCATGGCAACGTCATAAATGGAAACGTGGTTTCTATAGAAAATAGTGACTCGATTATTCAGGCAGAAAACAGACTAGTTGCCGCGCTTGGGCTTAAAAACATTATCGTGGTTGATACCGCCGATGCGTTACTAGTCTGCGCAAAAGAACGAGCCCAAGATATAAAAAAAATCGTAGATCAAATAAAGTTAGAGAAGAGACCCGAGATTGGCACGTCGACATCAGAAACTCGCCCATGGGGTAGCTACACCATACTGCAGAAGGAAGCCAACTATCTGGTAAAACGCATTGAGGTTTTGCCTGGCGAATCTCTGAGTTTGCAGTCACATAACCACAGGAGTGAACATTGGACTGTTGTTTCTGGAGTCGCTCAGGTACAAATTGAAGAAACATTACAAACATTGCAAACTAACCAATCTATCGAAATCCCTAAAGGTGCAAAACATCGACTAGCTAACTTGGATGAATCTAGCCTCATTATCATCGAAGTACAGCTCGGAGATAAACTTGACGAGGATGATATCACTCGATACGAAGATAAATATGGTAGAGACGGATAATCAAAAACTAATTCTCTAAGTCCCATTAGAACCCCTCCCCTGTTCAACAACGAAAGCACCACGCTTTTAATAGAAAAAGCCTCTATTTTTATAAGTTCTTTAGCCGAAGACAAATATTTCACGCCTTGAACACTAATACGAGATATAATGAAGGTTTTAATCTGGATCAATATCTATGAATTACCATTCACTCGGAGAGTTTGTTGATCGACTAGAAAGTGAAAACGAACTAGTCCGTATCAAGGATCATGTATCACCTATTTTAGAAATAACAGAAATCACCGACCGAGTTTCTAAACAATCAGACGGAGGAAAAGCCCTACTCTTTGAAAATGTCGAAGGCTCAAATATACCAGTTCTTATCAACGCTTTTGGTAGCTTTAAACGAATAAATATTGCGCTCGGTGTACATGATATAGAAAAAATACCCAGGGACATTGATAAATATCTAAAAATCAAGCCTCCATCATCACTTATTGAAAAGGTTAAACTTTTACCGATGCTGCTTGAAGCTGCTGCTTTTCCCCCAAAAATAGTTAGCGCACAAAAAGGCTCTTGCCAGGAGGTTGTGCTTACAGGAAATGACGTAGACCTTGGAATCATTCCTATACTGCAATGCTGGCCTAATGATGCGGGACGGTTCATCACCTTCCCCATTGTAGTAAACAGAACCATCGATAAAAAGTTGAGAAACGTAGGACTCTACCGCATGCAGGTTTATGACAAGAAAACTACCGGGATGCACTGGCATATTCACAAAGATGGCGCCCATTTTTTTCATGAATTTAAAAAACAAGGCAAGGTCATGGAATGCGCAGTCGCCATAGGAGCAGACCCTGCCGTCTGTTATTCTGCAAGCGCCCCATTACCTTATGGAATCGATGAGTTTCTTTTTGCTGGATTTATAAGAAAGTCTCCAGTACCACTAGTCAAGTGTAAAACTGTTGACCTCGAAATTCCTGCAAGCGCTGAAATAGTACTAGAAGGGTTTATTGATCCATCAGAAATGCGCCTTGAAGGTCCCTTTGGCGATCACACGGGCTATTACTCACAAGATGGAGATTATCCGGTATTCAACATCACTGCAATTACGCATAGGAAAAACCCGATTTATCTTACAACCATCGTTGGAAAACCCCCACAAGAAGATTTTTACTTGGGCAAAGCGACTGAAAGAATTTTCTTGCCACTTATGCGAACCCAGCTACCAGAAATTATCGACATGAATATGCCCGCCGTGGGCGTTTTTCATAATCTTGTTATTATTTCAATCGAGAAACGATTTCCCATGCAAGCAAGAAGGCTAATGAGCGCCCTATGGGGAATGGGACAAATGAGTTTTGTCAAAACTATCATCGTCTTTGATCACAGCGTTGACATTCAAAGCAATAAGGCAATTACTGAAATACTATTAAATGAAATTGATTTCACACGTGATCTATTTTTATCCGAAGGTATTTTAGATGTGCTTAACCACGCGTCTAACAAGGCTCTTTATGGATCCAAACTGGGAATTGATTTAACAAATAAAATTGAGGGTGAGGAGGAAACTAGAACTAAACTAGAAAGTGATAAGAATACGACCTTACCTTTATCAGAAAATATTCTTGAAAAGCTTACCGAATTTACATCCTGTAAAATTTTAGAACAAAAAGGCCTGCATAAAGTTGCATTTGCTACGCTTGAAAAAAAATACCCGCAACAAGGATCCAAAGTTATCGATAGGTTCATGAGCAATAATGAATTCTCCTCAATAACAATATTAGTAGTTCTAGAAGGTCACGAAAACATAAATGACACATCGACAGTATTATGGAAAATCCTCAACAATATAGATCCTAAAAGAGATATGCATTTCTTCGGAAATCGAGTTGGCATTGATGTGACATGCAAAACTGGAGAAGATGGCTACACTCAACATTGGCCGGGTGAGATTGAAATGTCCGAGAAAGTAAAAAATATTGTTGATCAGAAGTGGATAAATATGTTTCATGAATCATAAAAATATCGTCGTCAAAGGCGCTCGGGCACACAACCTAAAAAATATCACAGCAACTCTTCCGCGCAATAAACTAGTAGTAATCACTGGATTAAGCGGATCAGGGAAATCTTCTTTAGCATTTGATACTATCTACGCTGAAGGTCAGAGAAGATATGTTGAGTCACTTTCAACATATGCTCGTCAATTCCTTGAGCTAATGGAAAAACCGGATGTAGATTCCATCGAAGGCCTTTCACCTGCCATATCAATTGAACAAAAAACATCCAGCAGAAACCCGCGCTCCACTGTCGGTACTGTAACTGAAATTTACGATTACCTGCGACTCCTTTATGCAAGAATCGGTCGCGTATACTGCTATGGATGCGAACGAGAAATCTCTTCCCAAACCGTCCAACAAATTGTCGATCAAGTTAAAGCGATCACAGAAAAAACTAAAATAATGGTTCTCTCTCCTGTTGTTAGCAAACGTAAAGGAGAATTCAAAAAAGAACTTCAAGAATTGAGAAAAAAAGGATTCGTCCGAGTCCGCATAAATGGCGAGGTCCGTTCTTTAGAGGAGGAAATAATATTAGATAAAAAATTCAAACACACAATAGAAGTCGTCATAGACCGTCTGATTGTTAAAGAAAGTATGGGAAAGAGGCTAACAGACTCTGTCGAAATAGGCCTTTTACAAGGAGACGGCACTCTTGTTGTTAGCATTGTTAAAGAAAATGAAAAAGATAAAGAGCTATTATTCAGCGAAAAGTTTGCCTGCAATTACTGCAATATAAGTTTCCCGGAATTAGAACCTCGTCTTTTTTCATTTAATAGTCCTCATGGCGCCTGCCCTTCTTGTGATGGACTGGGAACCAAAATGGTTATCGATCCAGAGCTTATCGTGCCCGACCCTTCTTTATCCATAAGAGAGGGAGCAATCCAACCCTGGGAAAAACGAACATCTGTAAATTTTCATCAAATGCTGGAAAGCATCGCGAAACATTTTAAGTTTAAACTTAATACTCCATTTAAAAATCTGTCTAAATCCACCCAAGATATTCTTTTGTACGGAGCAGGCGATGAATCGATCAAATATATCTATGAGAGTAATGATAAAACACAATACTATTCTGGAACCTTTGATGGAGTCATATCAGACCTTGAAAGAAAATACCATGAAACCGAATCCGCTTCTGCAAGAGAAGAAATTACAAAATTTATGCGGACTCTACCTTGCCCATCCTGTAATGGTACTCGACTAAAAAAAGAAGGAACTTCTGTTCGAGTGGGTGATCATAACATCATAAAACTAACTGAACATTCTATTGATCACCTATATGAGTTTTTCAAGACACTCAAATTATCACGACAGGAAAATGACATTGCCCGCCGAATTGTAAAAGAAATTCATGAACGACTTGGGTTTTTAATAAATGTAGGACTCGATTACTTAACCCTGAATCGTTCCTCAGCAACTTTATCAGGTGGAGAAAGCCAGAGAATAAGACTTGCAACGCAAATAGGGTCAAGTCTTATGGGAGTTTTATATGTTCTTGATGAGCCAAGTATCGGACTGCACCAGCGAGATAATGACCGCCTATTAAAAACCCTAGAAAAATTGCGTGACCTGGGAAATACAGTAATTGTAGTGGAGCATGATGAAAAAACTATTCTTTCAGCAGATCACGTTCTTGACATAGGGCTTGGCGCAGGGATCCATGGCGGCGAGATTATTTTCTCCGGAGGACCTAAAAAGCTCCTAAAGGATAAGATTTCTCTAACGGGCCAATACCTTTCTGGTATAAAAAAAATAGTAACTCCTGCAAATAGAAAAAAAAGTAATGGTTCTTTTCTCGAAATAAGAGGTGCTGAACAAAACAACTTAAAAAATATCACTGTAAAAATACCTCTTGGATGTTTGATATGTGTCACGGGTGTTTCAGGATCAGGGAAAAGCACGTTAATCATTGATATTTTGTACAAGGCTCTAGCTAGACACTTTTGGAAGTCAACCAATAAACCTGGCAAATACAAAACAATCGAAGGAGTTCACCTGATCGACAAAGTTATTGATATTGACCAGTCCCCTATTGGCAGAACTCCACGATCAAATCCGGCTACCTATACCGGAGTATTTACCCATATCCGTGATTTATTTAGTCAGATCCCAGAGGCAAGAACAAGAGGGTATAAACCCGGTCGGTTCAGTTTTAATGTTAAAGGTGGACGCTGCGAACCCTGCCAAGGTGACGGAGTTCTAAAAGTAGAAATGCATTTTCTTCCTGATGTTTTTGTCACATGTGAAGTTTGCAATGGGAAACGATTTAATCGTGAAACCTTAGAAATTCTATACAAAGGAAAAAATATTGCGGACGTATTGAAAATGACCGTTGAGGAGGCAAAAGATTTTTTTCAAAATATTCCTTCAATACAATCTAAACTTAAAACTATCGCCGATGTAGGACTAGACTATATACAATTGGGTCAAGCAGCGACAACTTTATCAGGGGGAGAAGCACAAAGAGTAAAACTGTCCAAGGAACTCAGTAAACGAAGTACCGGTCGAACCCTTTATATCCTTGATGAACCAACAACTGGCCTTCACTTTGCGGACGTCGAGCACCTTCTTAAAGTTCTTTCCAAATTAGTGGACTCAGGTAACACTGTGATTATTATTGAACACAATATGGACGTTATAAAAACAGCAGATCATATTATTGATCTAGGCCCCGAGGGGGGTGATAAAGGAGGAGAAGTCCTCGTGGATGGGCCACCAGAAGAAGTGGCAAAAAACAAAAGGTCCTACACGGGACAGTACCTGAAGGAACACGTTACTAGGAAATAACTAACACATAGTTAGAACTGATCACAGAGGCGGCCAATGAAATATATTCAAATTTCCGCACAAACTATTTTTCTATTTATAATGCCTCTTATTGGAAATGCTGAAACCACTTGTCTAGATAAAGTGAAAACGCTAGAACTAAAAAGAAACCATGCGGTTTCAATCGGTGGCATGTGGGGTTATTTTGAAAAAAATTTTAACTTGAAAAAAATTCCTGTTGAAGCAATTCAATTAGACTCACGCATCAATAAAATATTTTTTCTCTTAAGTCACCTTTGTGAAACTCAGAATGGAATTCCCTTAACACCCTTAGCAATTTATATATCAAAAAACCTTTCCAATAAAGGCGAAGATAAATTCAAAGATGAACTTCTTCTTTTGGGCAAAACCCCCCAGCAGATTAAGGAGTGGTTTGAATTTTCTAATTATTCTGAAAATCATGCATCGCGAACTCTTATAAATTCTGAAATCCAGAAAGCAATAGACCAGTCCGCAACTTTAATCATGCGATACGTACAATTGACTGAGATTATTCCCCATGGAAATTCGCTAAAAGAATCTTTTCAAAAAATGAAAAATCTGACGATTGATGTAGATCATTTGCTATCCAACCAACCTTATCTCAGTCAAGCTTTGGAAGAAACCTCGCATTTTCTCTATTGGGATGATCTATCGGAAGGTGATGTGGGATAACTATTATTTTGGGATTAAATCGAAGGTAAAATTAATTAGTTTCGGTAGGTTCAAGGCGGGCGATGGCACGGAAAAGTCTGTTCTGAGTCTCTATGAATTCATCATCAGAAAGGTCTGTATTAGAAAGTGCTTCTTCCGCTTTCATCAAAGAAGCTTTTGCTCGCTCCTTGTCAATCTCATCTAAAAATTCTACTGCTTCAGCCAACACGATGACTCGGTTATCTGTAACTTCCAAGTAGCCTCCACTAACAATCATGTGGATAGCTTCCCTCCCTTTCTCACCAGATAACTCATAGGAAAACCGACCGGGTCGCATTGTCGTCAGGAGTGGAGCGTGATCGTATAGAATTCCCAAATCACCTTCTACACCGGGGACATTAACTTGGTCTACATCTTCATCTAACACAAGTCTTTCCGGCGTGACAATACTAAGTTGTAGTTTGTTTTCAGCCATATTATTTTGCCTGAAGTTTTTTAGCTTGTTCGTAAACTTCGTCTAGTCCACCCACCATATAAAAAGCCTGCTCTGGAATATCGTCCATATTCCCATCCAAGATTTCTTTGAAGCCCGCTACGGTGTCCTCTACTTTTACATATTTCCCAGGAGAACCTGTAAAAACCTCTGCCACGAAGAACGGCTGGGAGAGATATTTTTGAATTTTTCTTGCACGCGCGACGACAAGTTTATCTTCTTCTGAAAGTTCTTCCAATCCAAGAATCGCGATGATATCCTGCAAATCTTTATAACGCTGCAGAACTCTTTGTACTCGACGCGCAGTATTGTAATGGTCTTCGCCCAAAGTCTGGGGATCGAGAATACGCGAAGTTGAATCGAGCGGATCCACAGCGGGGTAAATTCCAAGCTCAGAAATACGGCGGCTGAGAACGGTGGTCGCGTCTAAATGAGAGAAAGTTGTCGCAGGGGCCGGATCAGTCAAGTCATCCGCTGGAACGTAAATTGCCTGAACGGAGGTGATCGAACCTTTCTTAGTAGAGGTAATGCGCTCCTGTAGGTTTCCCATTTCAGTCGCAAGAGTGGGTTGGTATCCAACTGCGGAAGGGATACGGCCCAAGAGAGCCGACACCTCTGAACCAGCCTGGGAGAAACGAAAAATATTGTCGATGAAGAGTAGAACGTCCTGTCCACCAACATCACGGAAATATTCCGCACAGGTGAGACCGGTCAATCCGACACGCATTCGGGCTCCTGGGGGTTCGGTCATCTGTCCGTAAATGAGTGCGGTTTTGTCGATAACTTTTGACTCAATCATTTCGTGGTAGAGATCGTTTCCTTCACGGGTCCTTTCACCCACACCGGCAAATACCGAGTATCCACCATGTTCTGCACCGATATTACGGATGAGTTCCATAATAAGAACGGTTTTGCCAACACCCGCGCCTCCAAAAAGTCCTGTTTTCCCTCCTTTGAGATATGGCTCAAGAAGATCGATAACCTTGATCCCGGTTTCCAGCATTTCCATCCCGGTATCTTGTTCTTCAAAGGGCGGTGCATCGCGGTGAATACTCCATCTTTCCTCGGACTCAACAGCAGGTTTCTGATCCACCGGATCACCAACCACGTTGAGTATTCGGCCCAATACTTTTTCACCAACAGGTACTGAAATAGGACCACCAGTATCGATGGCTTCCTGTCCTCTAGCCAACCCGTCGGTTGGATGCATGGAAACGGTACGGACAGAGTTATCGCCCAGATGCTGAGCGACTTCACAAACGATCGTTTCTTTTTCATCCTGTGGACTTTTGAGGTGTATTGCATTGTAGAGCGCAGGCAGTTCCCCACCCTCAAAACTAATATCCACAACGGGACCCATTATCTGAATGATACTTCCTTTCTTCATTCTCTTCCTACCTCCATAGCAGTCATTTTACAATCAGGCCTTGAGTGCTTCAGCCCCGTTTACGATTTCTATCAATTCTTTTGTAATATAAGCTTGGCGTGCTTTATTGTAAGTGAGCGTCAGGTCACCTATCATTTCGCCTGCATTACGACTGGCACTGTCCATCGCCGTCATTCTAGCTCCATGCTCACTGGCACTGGACTCCAGAAAAGCACGGTATACCTCGACTGTCATGTATCTTTCAAGCAAGGTGCTTAAAATAGCTCCTTCCTCTGGTTCGTAGATATAGTCAACAACCTTCGTGCTCCCTTTACCCGTATCCAGTGTTTCCGGAACGATTGGAAGAAGCTGCTCTAGAATGACCTCCTGTTGCATAACGGACTTAAATTCATTGTAGAGGATATAAACACGGTCAATAGCTTTTTCAGCAAAAAGGGAAGCAAGTGTTGAGCCAATTTCAGCGGCCTTGAGATAATCGAAATCGCGAGTCCACCCTGAATGGTCGTGAAGTATTTTATTGTCTCGGTTCTTGAAAATAGCGTGCCCCTTTTTACCAGCGGTTATGAGCTGTATTTCTTTTTCACTATTTTCTTCTATAATCTGCAAGGTTTTGCGAATGATGCTTCCATTGAAACTGCCACATAACCCACGATCCGCAGTAATAACAAGTATCAACCAGCGGTTTTCATCCCTGTCATCAAGAAGAGGATGTAAGTCGTGATTACACCTTGCCGAAAGGTGGTGGAGCACCTCCATAAGCTTAAGTGCGTAAGGTCGGGCAGAAATGATAGCCTCTTGTGCTTTGCGCAGCTTGGAGGCAGATACAAGTTTCATCGCCTTGGTAATCTGCTGAGTGTTCTTCACACTCTTTATCCTTCGCTTGATATCTCTGAGATTTGGCATCTTTTTCTATGCGATCCGGTTGCCCAAAAAATTCTGCCTCATTGATGAAGCTAATTTAGTTGTTAAAGCATCCAAGCCCGCCTGACCCTCATCAAATATTTAAACGATTAAATGGTGGAAACCGCATCAATACAAATTAGTTTCTATAAATTAAAGAGGTTTTTTGTCCTTAAGCCTGAAACAATCCTTTATATTCCTCAACAACTGTTTTCAGTTTTTCTTCCATTGCTTCGTCCAGTTTCTTTTCCTTTTCAATTGTCTCAATAATATCCTTGTGCTTCTCCTCGACAAAATTTAGCAAACCTGCTTCGAATTTTTTAACATCCTCTACTTTAATATCATCCAGTAATCCGCGAACACCCGAGAAGATCGAAATGACCTGTTGAACTACCGAGAATGGTTTATATTGATCCTGCTTCAGGATTTCAACGAGGCGCTCACCACGGAACAGCTGCGCCTGTGTCGCAGCATCAAGGTCACTACCAAACTGCGCAAAAGCCGCCATCTCACGATACTGGGCAAGATCCAACCGCAATTGACCAGCAACCTGTTTCATTGCCTTGACCTGCGCTGCGCCACCAACACGGGATACGGAAAGTCCTACGTTAATAGCAGGTCGAACACCGGAAAAAAACAAGTCTGACTCAAGATAGATCTGGCCATCGGTAATAGAAATAACGTTTGTAGGAATATAAGCAGACACATCACCTGCCTGCGTCTCAATAATAGGCAGTGCCGTTAGAGAACCTGCACCCAGTTCGTCACTAACCTTTGCCGAACGTTCAAGTAGCCTCGAATGAAGGAAGAACACATCTCCCGGATACGCTTCACGTCCAGGAGGTCTCCTGAGAAGCAGGGACACCTGACGATAGGCTGCTGCTTGTTTTGAAAGATCATCATATACGATCAGGCCATGCTGCCCGTTGTCGCGAAAATATTCGCCCATAGCACAACCAGCATATGGAGCTAAGAACTGCATCGGAGCTGGTTCACTGGCGGAGGCGGACACAACGATGGTGTATTTCATCGCACCGTGTTCTTCCAGGGTCTTCACCACGCGCGCGACCGTTGACCGTTTCTGTCCAACAGCTACGTAAATACAGAAAACGTTTTCCCCCTTTTGATTGATAATCGTATCAATCGCGACCGCTGTTTTTCCTGTCTGACGGTCACCAATAATTAGTTCGCGTTGACCGCGTCCCACTGGAATCATTCCGTCGATGGCCTTGATACCAGTCTGTAATGGCTCGTGAACCGATTTCCTGTCGATAACGCCAGGGGCAATTCGCTCAATAGACCCAAACTTTTCTGTCTTAACAGGACCCTTACCGTCGATAGGCTCCCCCAAAGCATTGACAACACGACCAACCATCTCAGGTCCAACGGGCACCTCCATGATGCGTCCGGTTCGTTTAACTTCATCACCTTCTTTAATATCATTGTCAAAACCAAGAAGGATAGAACCTACATTGTCTTCTTCAAGATTCAGGACCATGCCCGCCAGGTTCCCGGGAAAAGAGAGTAGTTCGCCAGCCATGGCGTTTTCAAGTCCATGAATACGAGCGATCCCATCCCCGACGGAAATTACCCGACCGGTCTCTTTAAGCTCTATACCTTCCTCAAACCCTTCGATCTGTTTTTGGATAAGGGAACTGATTTCATCTGCACGCAAACTCACTTACGCCACCTCCTCTTTTTCTATCGTTCGTTTCAATATAGCTAACCTGTTTTTGATAGTAGCATCGGCCACTTGATCGCCTACTTGAAGCTGAATACCTCCAATTAAAGTCTGATCCTCTCTTGTTACTATGAGGATCGTTTTCCCCAAAATCCGGTTAAGACCGACTTCCAGTTTCTCTATATTCTCGCTAGTTAGTGGGTGCGCCGATGTGACATTTACCCTAACTTGGTTCAACCTCTCATCAACTACCGCTTCGAAATAGCCAGCAATATTTTTCAGAAATAGGATTTTTCTTCGCTGGGTGAGCATTGCAAGTAAATTACGCACAACATTCTCTGCTTTAAGTCGGTCGCATAACTGGCTTACCAATGCATTTTTCTTAGCTTCAGAAATGCCTGGATGCGAGAAAAAACGCTCCAGTTGCCTGTCCGCCTCAAATGCATCGCCAAAATCCTTCAAGTTCTCCAGCGCACGGTTGAGTATGCTCTCGTCTGCAATACTGCCGGAAAGCGCTTTTGCATATCGCTTACTGATAACATTTCCGATCATAACAATCCTACCCAGTCAACTCAGGTTCCCCTACGCTCCATTTCTCGCAGGACTTCTTCGATAGACTCATCGATTAATCGCTTCTTGTCTTCATCGTTCAGTGATTTTTTAAGAACTTTTTCTGTGGAAGCCATAGTTAGAGCCGCCGTATAACTACGTATCTCGTTAAGTAACTTATTCCTAGTAATTTGAATTTCCTGTTCGGCATCATTTTGCATTTGTCGAACTTTCACCTGGGTTTCCTGAATCGATTTTTCTTGGATTTTTTTTGATTC
>ERZ651768.2548-NODE-2548-length-12555-cov-24.638484_pt1 | contig 12555 bp, 12 predicted proteins | sample MGYA00514754_ERZ651768 | MGnify/ENA metagenome assembly ERZ651768 | reverse complement strand
ACCTTGAGAGATCTGGACAATGGCGTCTTGGCTCTCTGCGGTGGTATGTGTTCTTGTGCCACCTGCCACTGTTATATCGAGGAACCATGGGCTTCTTCATTGCCGCCGAGGGAGGAGGATGAAATTGAATTGCTCGAGGATTTAGAATCGTTCAGAGAGGACCAATCCCGCCTGACTTGCCAGATTGAACTCACCGAAGACATGGATGGCATGCGCTTGGAAATAGCCCCGGAAGAGTAGAGAGATAAATGTTGCTCAAGTGATGCTATCTATCACGACCCCATCTAGAAAAGGCTTAATATTTTTTCAGGTGGGCGACCGATCACAGCTTTGCCGTCCTTGATCACGATTGGTCGTTCAATTAACCTTGGGTACTCTGTCATCGCTTTAATAATGTCCATTTCTGAGACATCTGGGTCGGCCAGGTTCAGCAATTTGTACTCCGACTCTCCCCGTCTTAACAGGTCTCTGGCAGGGATGTTTAACATCGCCAATATGGATGTCAATTCGCCTGCTGTCGGTGGATTGTCAAGATAGAGCCTTATTTCCGGTGCCAAGCCTTGCTCGTTCAGTATTGCAAGACTGCTTCTTGACTTGCTGCAACGTGGGTTATGGAAGATAGTGACGGACACCGTGATTTATAAACCGTGTCTTGAGAACAGGTCTCTTTTTTTGCCAAACAATTTTGCTTGGATAATTCTTGTGATGATTTTCCAAGGTGTGAGCCATGCGATACGTTTACCACTTTTTGTATTCTCGATCATCTGATCAACGATCCAGGGTGTAGCGGTTTCAACCTGATCAGCAATCGTGTTGATCATGGGTCTGATCTTTTTCCAGGCCTCAGGGGATAGCCGTTTCTGTTCGTTAAGCCAATTTTCAGTGATCAGGATTCCAGGGCTGATGCTGCCGACAATGATGTTGGTGTTTTTATTTTCGGCAACCAGGTATTTTGTCAGGACATTGATGCTCGCCTTGGTTGAACTGTAAACACCCATGCCTTTGATGATTCGTTTGCCATCAAAACTTCCCCCAAGCATGTTGTATAAGCGACCGGAACCTTGTTTTCTAAAGCCGGTTATCGCCACTTGTGAACAGAAAAGAGTTCCCAGTGAATTGGTGTCAATCATGCTGTGGATGAGGTTTTCCGGGATCTTGTGGATTGGACTCTGACCCGAGGCATGCCCGGCATTATTGATCCAATAATCAACAGAGCCAAATTCAGTTTTTGCCAAATCCCACAGGGCTTCAACTTGTTTTTTATCAGAAATATCACAGACTTGACCGATGATTTGGCCTTCCGCTTTCTTATTAATTTCCTGGGTGACAGTTGCAATGTCTGCCTGCCGCCTGCTGGTAATAACAACGTTGTGCCCCAGTCGAGCAAACGCATCGGCAAGCCCCTTGCCAACGCCTTTGGTACTTCCTGTTATGACAACATTAGCCATGGAAACCTCAATTTAGTGCAAAGATTGACTACATCCTTGATGCACCATCGAGGTCGATGCATCGTCCAGAAAAGTAATCATTTTGAAAAATAAACTCTGCTGCTTCGGCAACTTCATCGGGTTCACCTATGCGCTTTAAAGGAATCATCGCTGCAAGTTTCTCTTTGACGTTGTCGGGCATCGCTGCAACCATTTCAGTGTTGATAAATCCAGGTGCTATAGCATTTACCCGGATACCATAACGCGACAGCTCTTTGGCCCAGACCACAGCCATTGCCTGAACGCCTGCCTTGGTTGCTGAGTAATTGGTTTGCCCAAAGTTGCCATGCCTGGCGATACTGGAAATGTTGATAATAACCCCCTTGGTGTCGGATTCTATCATCAGCTGAGCAGCTTCCCTGCCAGAGAGAAATACCCCCGTCAAATTGACATTGATGACTGCCTGCCAATCTTCAAGGGACATTTTTTTCTCAAATTTGCCGTCCTTGAATTTGACCAGAAGTCCGTCACGGGTAATCCCGGCATTGTTAATTGCTCCATGCAATGGACCAAGATCGGCAACAATCTTCCTGAATGTTGCAGCCACATCCTCTTCACGGGTAACATCTGCAGCATAAGTCATAACCTCTGCTCCCACAGCCTCACAGGCCTTCTTGATATCATTCATGCTCTCTTGCTCTAAGTCTATGAGACCAAGCTTGCATTTGTGTGTGGCCAGGCGTTTTGCCATGGCTGCACCAAGCCCTCTCGCTGCACCAGTGATAATGATTGTCTTGTTTTCGATGTCCATTTTTGCCTCGCATTTAATTTATGGAAAGTGAATTGTACCCGAAAATCCAGTACCTGTTGCAGTGAATGCTGTGTTTGTCGGGGAAGAATATCGTCCGTTTCATTTCGTTTAATAGTCAATTCTAGTAATATCACTCTACTAAAATTAACAAAGAAGCAGGTGCACTATGACAGACGCATTTATTTACGACCACGTGAGAACACCAAGAGGTCGAGGCAAACCCAACGGATCCTTGCATGAAGTTACTCCAGTGGAGCTGGTGACCCAGGTACTTGAGGCAATCAAAGATCGCAATGAACTCGACACCAGCCGTGTCGACGACATCGTTCTCGGGGTTGTGCACACCCAGGGTGAACAAGGCTCAAACCCAGCCAGGATTGGGGCGATAAATGCAGGCTATGACCAGACTGCACCGGGCAAGCAATTGAATCGTTTTTGCGCCTCAGGCCTTGAAGCAGTTAATTCAGCTTCTGCCCAGGTGATGGCCGGAATGTCAGACATGTGCATAGGTGGCGGACTTGAATCGATGTCGAGAGTCCCCATGAATACTGTCGGCGGTGCCATGGCAGTTGATCCCCAGGTGGCATACGATTCCTATTTTATCCCTCAGGGCATCAGCGCCGATCTGGTTGCTTCAAAACACGGTTTCAACAGGGAAGACGTGGATGCTTATGCCGTGGAGAGCCAGAAACGGGCCTCGCACGCACGGGACAGCGGTTATTTTGACAACTCCATTGTTCCGGTAAAAGATCAAGTTGGTGAAACCCTGTTGGATCATGACGAGGCAATTCGTACGGGAACCACGATGGAAGACCTCGCCAAACTAAATCCTTCATTTGCCCAGATGGGTGCGAATTTTGGCTTTGACTCCATTGCCATCCAGCGCTACCCGGAGGTTGAACGTATTGATCACGTACACCACGCCGGCAACTCCAGTGTCATCGTTGACGGAGCTGCAGCAGTGCTTGTTGGTTCCAAAGAAGTGGGCGATGAACTGGGTCTGAAGCCCAAGGCAAAAATTGTAGGGTTTGCATCCACAGGAACCGAACCCACAATCATGCTCACCGGCCCCGGACCCTCGGCAAAAAAAGTACTCAAGCGCGCTGGTATGACAAAAGACGACATTGATCTGTTTGAGTTGAATGAAGCTTTCGCTGCAGTTGTCCTCAGATTCATGCAGGAACTGGATATTCCCCACGACCAAATCAACGTTAACGGCGGGGCAATTGCCATGGGACATCCCTTGGGAGCAACCGGAGCGATGGTGCTTGGAACTTTGATTGATGAATTGGAACGACGTGATCTCAACACCGGCTTGGTCAATTTGTGTATTGGCGGCGGGATGGGCACCGCGACCATCGTCGAACGCGTTTAGACTTCATATTAATAAATAAGGCAATTCACCATGAGTAAAGCAGTAACTATGAATGTAGGCAATGATGGCATTGCCGTCCTCACCCTTGATGTCCAAGGCAAACCGATGAATGTCATTACCCCCGAGTTGCAACAGGATCTTCGGGAGTGTGTCGAGAAAGTTGTCAGCGACGAGGCAATTATCGGCGCTGTTGTAACCTCTGCAAAAAATGATTTTATGGCAGGAGCCGACCTCAAATCGATGGCGCCCTTGATGGCGGGATTGGGGGTCGCGGAATTGGCCAAAATCATTGGTGGGCCGGACAGCATTAAAACTGTGTACCGGGAAATGGAGATTTGTGGCAAACCTTTTGCAGCTGCCATCAATGGCACCGCCCTTGGTGGTGGACTGGAACTTGCTCTCGCTTGTCATTACCGGGTTGCAGCTGATCGAACTGATGCCGTGCTTGGACTTCCTGAAGTTCAGGTCGGTCTGTTACCAGGAGCTGGTGGTACCCAGCGCCTGCCAAGAATGATTGGGTGCCAGGCGGCCCTGGAACTGATGACCCAAGGTAGGCATCTCAAACCCGCTCAGGCTAAGGCAATGGGTATTGTTAATGAATTGGCCTCTCAGGAGGAGTTGGTTGATACAGCCAAGACCTGGATCAAGGAGAAAGGCGATCCGGTTCAGCCCTGGGATAAAAAAGGGTTTAAAATCCCCGGCGGCTTGGACGCCAACCGCATTGGCACCATTCAAACGTTTTTGATTGCCAACGCTTTGGTTGCCAAGAATACAAACCACAACTACCCTGCACCGATTTCGATTGTCTCCTGTGTTTATGAAGGATGCATGGTGCCGATTGATACAGGGTTACGCATTGAAACCAACTACTTTGCCGAACTCATTGCAGATCCGGTGGCAGGAAACATGATTCGAACCTTGTTTGTCAACAAGGGATCAGCAGACAAACTCCGTGCCCGCCCGGAAGGATTTGAGAAGACAAAAATCAACACCTTGGGCATGCTCGGGGCTGGGATGATGGGCTCCGGCATTACTTTGGTCAGTGCCCGTTCCGGTATGAACGTTGTGCTTCTCGATTCAACCGAGGAACAGGCTGCCAGAGGCAAACAGTACACGGAAAAATTTCTGGAAAAAAGAGTAAAGAAAGGCAAGATGACCACCGAGGCTGCAGCAGAAGTCCTAGACAGGATAACAGTGACCACCGATTTTAATGACCTTGCAGAATGCGATCTGATTATTGAGGCAGTCTTTGAAAACAGGGAGATCAAGGCAGACGTGACCCAGAAAACCGAAGCGGTGATATCTGAAGAAACCGTTTTTGCATCCAACACATCGACGCTGCCGATCACCGGGCTTGCTGAATCCTCGTCACGGCCTGAAGGTTTTATCGGCATGCATTTTTTCTCTCCGGTGGAGAGAATGCCTCTGGTGGAGATCATTCTCGGCAAAGAAACATCGGATCGTGCACTTGCGGCAGCACTGGACTACGTCCAGCAAATCCGAAAAACCCCGATTGTCGTCAACGACAGTCGAGGGTTCTTTACTTCAAGAGTGTTCAGTACCGCGTGCAATGAAGCCAATACAATGTTGATGGAAGGGGTGTCACCGGCGTTGATTGAAAACGCAGCACGCCATGCAAGTTATCCGGTTGGGCCGTTGGCAGTACAGGACGAAACATCCATTGAACTGGGATACAAAATCCATCTGCAAACGGTGGAAGACATGGGCGATGCATACAAGCCGGCTTCTGGATGGAAGGTCTCTGCAAAATTGGTTGAACAGGATCGATTGGGAAAAAAATATGGCAAGGGTTTTTACGACTATCCAGAGGGAGCCAAAAAAAGACTTTGGCCGGGTTTGGCGGACATGTTTCCTGTCAGTGATAAACAACCGGATGTTGAAGAGGTCAAATCCAGACTGATGACCATCCAGGCACTGGATGCCTACCGTTGTCTCGAGGAAAATGTCCTTATGTCTCCGGATGATGGTGACATCGGTTCCATCCTCGGTTGGGGATTTCCCCCTTGGGCAGGCGGAGTATTTTCCTATATCGATACCGTTGGAGTTCCTGAATTTGTAGCAACCTGTGATGACTATTGCAACCGATTTGGTGAGCGATTCACGGTTCCTGACAGCCTCAGGGAAAAAGCAGAAAAAGGCGAAAAATTTTACCCTTAATAAGACTCCAGACAGTTTGTTGTTGGATTCTTGTGTTCTCTTTTAAATTAAGTTAAAAGATGGATTGGTTATTCCATCTTCAATCACAACGGTATAACCTAATAGGGAATAAATTGTAATTATTTGAAAGGGAGCAACCATGGCGAATCAAATGGGCGAAGCATCGGAAGGAAGACCTTCCGGAACAGGCAAGCCGGTAAATTCAATCAAACACACCCAATCCAAGGCGGTCAAATCTTGGATCAATAAAGAATTAAAACAACAGCAGAAACGCTTTAAAAAGATCCTGCAAAACATGGAAAACCTGTCTCCGAAAAGGGATAAATGGGTTGCTGCATTCTTTGACCGCATCACCACCCGAGGCACCAATATCGATGGTGATATCAGGCGGGTTGTTGCCCCGGAGGAATTGCCCAAGAAACCCAGACGCAAATTCAGGGTGACCTACGATCCCAAGGATTTAAAAGACTTCGATCATTAAGACAAATTAAAACAAAAGGAAAGAGATTATGCCAAGACCACACATAGAACCTTATGACGAGAGACCGGCTGCGTATAAAAGAATGACACTTCCCGGTTTCAGTAAGGGGATGCACTACAAAGTTTTAAGTATGGACGTTGACAGCGGTGCCTGCTCGCTCAAGGTCAAATTTGAAGGCGGTTACAAATTACCACCAGGGATGAGTTACTCGGAGCTGGAAATGTTCATTGTTTCCGGTTCCATTACCTACGGTGATACCAATTACGGTGAAGGACATTATTTTCTCATTCCCCCTGGTGTAAGCATGCCCGCAATGAGTGTGAGCAGAGGAGCGGTCGCTATCATGTTCTACAATTATGGAGAACCCAGTTTTGTGCCCTCGGATGAGGATCACCCGTTGGCAGAGCGTTACCGGTTATCGATCATCAATTCCACCGAAGACATCAACTGGATGCCCGGCACCAGAATTGTTCCATCGGTTGCATCGGGTTGCATGCTGAAGCTGCTCAAATACGACCTGCATACCGAAGCCCACACCTTTCTCTATTGCATGACGCCCGGTTTCCAGCAGGACAACATTTCCTATCACGATTGTTGTGAAGAGTCCTACCACATCTGGGGCACTTCCTGGATGATGCAGTTTGGTGACCTGCCTACCGGTGGTTACTTCTGGCGACCACCCTACATCAACCACGGAGCCTTCTACAGCAAGCGTGGGATCATCGCCATTGGTCGGACCGATGCCCATCTGCACAATTACTTCCACTTCAACCCCTGGACTTCACCGAAGGAGAATGCCGACCGGGCAGCGGCCCGTTTTCGCCGCATGAAGCCTTCACTCTACAAGTGGGTCCGAGCACCGGAAGGTCACAACCATTTCGTTGATTTTGAATACCCCCATTATCACGATCACGACCACGATCATGATTAGATGACACGGTGTTTTATCAATTTTAGATCCAGAATAACAAGAGATTAGATCGTGGCGGGACCCTTAGAAGGGATTAAAATACTTGAATTGACCAGTGTTGTCCTGGGTCCCTGGGCAGCACAGATCATGGCCGACATGGGAGCCGATGTGATCAAGGTCGAAGCACCCTTTGGCGACAGCAATCGCCAGCTTGGCGCCTCCCGAAACGAAGGCATGTCTGCTCTCTATCTTTCCAACAACCGCAACAAGCGAAGTCTGGTTCTGGATCTAAAGCAGGACAGCGCACGGGATGCACTGCTGGCCATTGTGAAGGACTGCGACGTGTTCTTGCACAACAACAGGCCCCAGGTGATGACCAAGTTCAGGCTGGACTACGCAGACATCGAGGCTGTAAATAACGAAATCATTTATTGCGGCACTTACGGCTACAGCAAGCACGGTCCCTATGGGGAAAAAGGAGCCTTGGACGATTCCATTCAGGCCTCCAGTGGCATGGCCATGTTGAATGAAATGGTTCTCGGTGAACCAAGGTACATGCCAACGGTTGTTGCTGACAAAACCACGGCCATTACCGTTGTTTACTCAATTCTAGCAGCTCTTTTTCATCGTGAAAGAACAGGCATCGGTCAGGAAATCGAGGTACCCATGTTTGAGACCATGGTGTCGTTTGTGATGGCAGAACACCTTTGGGGCGAGACCTTTGAGCCGCCTCTGGACAAAGCAGGGTACACCAGGCTGATGTCTTACCACCGCAAGCCTTATAAAACCAAGGACGGGTATATTGCCGTCCTGCCGTACATGAACAACCACTGGAAAACCTTCTGTGAAAAAGCCGGAAGGGAAGACTTGATCGAGGATAAGCGTTTCAAGGATCTGGCATCAAGGGTCGCGAACATCGACGTGACGTATGCCGAGACTGGAAAAATCCTGGCAACCAAGACCACCCAGGAATGGCTGGATATCTTCGAAGACAGCAAGGTCCCGGTCAATGTTGTGAACAGTCTGCAGGATCTCTTCACAGACCCGCATCTGGATGCCGTTGGTTTTTGGACACTTTATGAACATCCCAGTGAAGGACTACTGAAAATGCCCGGTTTTCCGGCCCGATTCTCAGAAACTCCTGCCAGCATCAGAAGACATCCTCCGAAACTGGGCGAGCACAGCGTTGAAATTTTAGAAGAAGCCGGTCTCGATGAGGAAACGATCCAGGCCATGCTAGAATCGAAAGCAAGCCTACAATCTGAGAGCTGAACAATGAGAACTGCAGGGAAACAACTGACTTTTACCATTTGGTGCTTTTTAATGATTGGATTTTCCCAACCCACTTCTTCCATGGAGATAGACCTTGGCGAGTTTGCAGACCACAAATACGACACACCGGTTTCCACCGAAGGTGCCCAGCGGGCTCCTGTTGCCAAAGTCGAATCAAACGAAGTCGTGTATGGCCAATCCGGCGATCAGGTCCACAGGGGTTATCTCAGCAGACCTGTGGCAAGAGATACCGCATCTGGCTTGATTGTGATTCATGAGTGGTGGGGACTGAGTGAAGACATCCATGCCATGACCGAGCAACTGGCTGCACAGGGTTACACGGCTCTCGCGGTTGATCTCTACGATGGCAATTCAGCCACCCAGGTTCGTGCTGCATATGAACTCAGTACCAGTCTCTCCAGCAATGAGGAGCGGGGACTGGCAAATCTAAAAGCTGCCTACGATTACTTAGAAACAGAGATGGGGGCAACCAAGATTGGGGTCATTGGCTGGTGTCTGGGTGGCAAATGGTCACTGAAGACAGCACTCATGTTACCCGGTGAGATTGATGCCACAGTCATCTATTATGGCAGTCTAACTGATGATAAGGATAAACTGGCAACACTGGATATGCCTATCATCGGTTTTGTCGGCACCAAGGACCGACTGCACAAAGAATTTGTTGCATTTGACGCCAATATGAAAGAACTGGGTAAAGATGCCAGTATCCATATCTACGAGGGGGCAAAGCATGCGTTTGCCAATGCATCCGGTATTGTCTATGAACCGGTTGCCGCTGAGGATTCCTGGGAGAAGACAGTCAGTTTTCTAAAAGCCCATCTTAGTGTAGTAACTGAGTACAGTCATGCTAACTAGTGAAATAATACTTGCCTTTATCCTTGGTGCCATTGCCGGTGGGATACTTATCACTATATTTCTTCCAGGCTTCTTGAAATCAATTTTCAGAGATACGGCCAAAAACACATTATCTGAAGTTACCCAGGAAGTGAGCAGCAAACAGGATGAGTACGAAGACGATATAGCAAAACAACTAAAAGAGATTGAAAAATCGATCAATGCCGCCAATACCGCATGGACTACGAACACGACTTCTATCACCAAAGAAGTAAAAGATTTATCCAAATCTCATATTCAATGGGCGGAGGCGCTATCCAATCCTGGAGAGCAGGGAGCATTGGCAGAAGAGGCTTTGGAGGTGATGCTGGAAACCGCTGGGCTTATCAAGGGTGTCAATTTCGATACTCAGCAAACCGAGTCCACAGAGCAAGGCAGGTTAAGGCCTGATTTTTATGTCTACACGCCGGATGACGGGGTCATCGTAATTGACTGCAAAGCACCGATGAAACTGTATCGGGAAGCGATTGAAACAGAAGATGAGGAACAAAAAAAAGCCAAACTCAAAGAACATGCCCGAAATGTCTTAGGGCATGCCAAAGCATTGGGTAAAAAAGACTACACACAAGCCATAGATAGAAGAACACCGGATAATGTAATTATGTTTGTTCCCAACATTGCAATTTATCTGTCTGCATGTGAGCAAATTCCTGATCTGGTGCAGCAGGCCTGGAAGAATAAAGTAACCATATGTCCGCCCGAGGCCGTTTATCCAATTTTGAAAAACATTATGTTGACCTGGCAGCAAAAGAAATTGTATGAGAATGCAGAAATCATTCAGAAGCAGGCGATTGAGATACACAAAAGATTAATCAAGTTCCAAGGCATCTTTGCAAAAATAGGAACGAATCTGAATAAGGCCAGCAAAGCCTTTAACGAAGGAACCAGATCCTGGAACAGCAGGCTGACACCTGCTTTTCGCAAAATAGAAGAAATGGGGGTGGTTGCAGAGAAAAAAGAAGCCCTAGAACATCTTGATCCGATTGAAGAAGAGGCAGGCGAGGATTAAATTGCTGCTGAGGATCCCTTCTTAGTGCTTTGCACTACTTTTTTCATCCACTACGACAGTATCATCGTTATTGCTGTCCGAAGGTTGTAATTCTTCTTCGATTGGCTGCAATTGCTCACTGACTACCAGTCCTGATAAGTCTCTTGCTGCTTGTTGTTGAGCCAATTTAATTTTCGTTAATTCAAATCGATGTTCTTGCTCCTGTCCTCCCAGACGCCTGACGAACTCGACAATGTCGATGATTCTTTTGGGTGCATCTGCAAGGTCGTAGGTTTTCCCACCAATGGCCAATTTTCCAACAATTGGCTTGTTTTGGTTGTCTTTTGTATTCATTCAAGTCTCCTATTTAGGCTGTTGTTATCTTTCTCTGAAAGCTTCGTTGGCAATTTTTGTAACCGGTTGCAGCAAATACTGCAACACCGTTTTCTCACCGCTGATGATGTCAACTTGTGCCACCATCCCGGTTTGAATTTGGATCGTTTTCCCAAGAGTCGTCATTGTATCCACCGGTACGGAAACTTGGCAGAGATACCAGATGCTGCCATCTTCTTTGGATATAGAATCGGCACTGATTTTAGTGACGTTACCGTCCAATGCACCGAATTTTGCAAAGTCAAAGGCAGTTAATTTTATGCTCGCACGTTGTCCTGGAATGACATAAGCAATGTCTTTGGGGCTTATCTCCACTTCCACAACCAGTTCATCGTCAACGGGTACCAATTCAACCATGGGGCTGCCAGGTTGCACCACACCCCCTATGGTGTTCACCAGCAGTCGGTTAACAACGGCATTCATGGAAGCTCTCACCAACGTTCTCTCCAGTCGATCTTCAAGGGTCGGTATGGTTTCAATCAGGGCGTTGTACTCGGTTTTCGCTAGCTGCAGCTTTTCCCGGGCCTGTTCAATGAAACTGGATTGTTCTGCTTTGAGTTGGGCGTTGGTTGCTTCAATCTCAGCGTCAATTTGAAAAATATTCGATTGCGCTTCGTTGAGTCTTTGTTTGAGTCGGATCAGCTCCATTTGTGATTCAACGCCTTTCTCCACCAGGGGGGCAACAATGTCTTGTTCTTGTTGTATCAACCCAAAGTTTTCGCTGGCAGCATTGCTCTGTGCCTGCAATCGCTCCAACCTCTGCTCCAGTACTTCTATGGATTCTCCTTGGGTCAACATTCTCGATTGATGCAATTCCAATTCTCTTGCCACCAGGTTTGGGTAGTTGTTGGTAAAGTTTGCATCAAATACCGGGGCACTGCCCTGGCTCTCCGCAGTCAACGTGGTGATGTTGGCTGCCAGAGAGGCTCTGTTCTGTTGCATCGCGGCAAGCTCTGCCTTAAATTGCGTTTCATCGAGTTTGATCAGGGGCTGTGATTGTGTCACTTCATCCCCTGTCTGCACTAAAATTTCTTTGACAATCCCACCTTCAAGATTTTGGATCACCTGAATTTTTGAAGAGGCAATAACCCGGCCCTGTCCACGGGTCACTTCTTCCAGGGTGGCAAAATAGGACCAAAGGAACATGATCACCCAGAACAGCAGCGACGTGTAAAGGATGATATCGGCTTTGCGAATCGACCGGCTTAATGGCTTGCTCATTTTGTTCCCTGCAACTGTTGAAGGACCTTGTCTTTGGGTCCATCAAGGGCGATTTTCCCATCGGCGAGAACAATAATTCGATCGACAAGCTCAAGCACCGGTAACCGGTGGGTGACGGTGATCAGTGTTTTCCCGTCCAGTAAAGGCTGCAAGTGCCGAACAAAGGATTGTTCCGAATTCAGATCCAGGGCCGCGGTCGGTTCGTCCATCAGCAGGACTTCGGGGTTGTTGACCAAGGCCCTTGCCAGGGCGATAGCCTGGCGTTGACCGGCGGAAAGCGATTGCCCACGGTCGGTCAATACCGCATCCAGTCCTCCGGGTATCCGCGGGAGAAAGTCATTGACGCCACTGCATTCCAGTGCCTGCAGCAGATCTGCGTCTTCAATACTCTCCCGACCCATCAGCACGTTCTCACGGATGCTGCCGGCGAACAAATAGATGTCCTGGAGGACAACACTGAGTTTTTTCCGGAAGGTGGAGAGTTCAATTTCGTTTGCCCCCAGTTTGTCGAAGGTAAGTGCACCTTGGCTGGGCTGGAACATGCCTGCGGTGAGTTTAATCAAAGTGGTTTTAAGGGAGCCGTA
>ERZ651768.2546-NODE-2546-length-12572-cov-14.584874_pt1 | contig 12572 bp, 10 predicted proteins | sample MGYA00514754_ERZ651768 | MGnify/ENA metagenome assembly ERZ651768 | reverse complement strand
GTCGTAGAGCAGCTTGCAATAGACCGTGCAAAAGCTTTATTTAATGCTGATTATGCAAATGTACAACCACACTCTGGTTCACAAGCAAATGCTGCAGTTTTTCAGGCCTTGTTGGTTCCAGGTGATACTATATTGGGTATGAGTTTAGCGCATGGCGGTCATTTGACTCATGGTGCTGCGCCATCATTTTCAGGCAAAAATTTTAATGCAATTCAGTATGGCCTTAATGCTGATACTGGAGAAATTGACTATGATGAGGTAGAACGATTAGCTCAAGAACACAAGCCAAAAATGGTTATTGCAGGATTCTCTGCATATTCACGTGTTGTTGATTGGGATCGTTTTAGAACTATTGCAGACGATGTTGGTGCGTACTTGTTTGTTGATATGGCACATGTTGCAGGTCTTATTGCCACTGGTGATTATCCTTCCCCCATTAAAATTGCAGATGTAGTGACAACAACTACTCATAAAACTTTAAGAGGTCCTCGTGGTGGTTTGATTTTAGCGAGAGCCAATGAAGAGATTGAAAAGAAACTTAATTCCGCTATTTTCCCTGGTATTCAGGGCGGACCATTGATGCACATTATTGCAGCCAAAGCGGTGGCTTTTAAAGAAGCGATGAGTGATGATTTCAAAGCTTACCAAAAGCAGGTTGTTGTGAACGCAAGGGCTATGGCCAATGTTTTCATGAATCGAGGCTATGAAGTTATTTCCGGTGGTACTGATGATCATTTGTTTTTAGTTAGCTTTATTTCACAAGGCTTGACAGGAAAAGATGTTGATGCTGCTTTGGGCTCGGCTCATATTACAGTCAACAAAAATACCGTACCTAATGATCCGCAATCTCCATTTGTTACCAGCGGTATACGTGTGGGCACTCCAGCAGCAACTACCAGAGGTTTTGGTGAATCAGAATGCAGCGACATTGCTAATTGGATTTGTGACATTTGTGATGACATTGAGAATGAATCTGTTGTGAATGATGTCAGGTCAAAAGTTGAAAAACTTTGCGCAAGATTTCCCGTTTATAAGTAAATTGTATGCGCTGTCCGTTCTGTCAATCAGATGACACTAAGGTACTGGATACAAGGCTCCTTGATGACGGCTCTCAAGTTCGCCGTCGGCGTGAGTGTATTGCATGTGGGGAAAGGCATTCAACTCGTGAAACTGTAGACTTAAACCTTCCAAGACTAATAAAAAGTGACGAATCAAGACAAACTTTTAGTGAAGATAAGTTGCGTTCAGGATTACTCAAGGCTTTTGAGAAGAGACCAGTTTCGATTTCAGAAATTGAAACAGCCATTCAAAAAATTCAACGTAAGTTGATGGCACAAAATGAAAGAGAAGTTGCATCTTCTGTTCTTGGTGAATGGGTGATGGAAGAGTTACGTGCTTTGGATGAAGTTGCCTATATTCGTTTTGCCTCCGTTTATCGGCAATTTCAAGACATTGAGGCATTCAAAAGTGAAATTGATAAACTGATGAAAAAATAGAATTTCAGCTTAATTGCTAGGCATAATATTTTACTAGGTTTCCCTTTTTGCTTTTTTTCAATAGATTCTTCGAAGCAATAAATTTTTTATCTCTTGATGAGTTGCAAGTTAATGCACAGTTATGGCCAAAACTAAAATTGAATTTGTTTGCAGAGAATGTGGAGCATCACATTATCAGTGGGCAGGGCAGTGTTTAGAGTGTAAGGCTTGGAATACATTAGAAGAAGTTGTAATCTCTCAAGTTACTTCATCTAGGCCTGAAAGCCTAAAAGACTTGCCGGCATCAAAAGTTCAAAATTTATCTGAAATATCAACCGAAAATAAAACAAGATTAACGACAGGTCTGAGTGAACTTGATCGTACCTTGGGTGGTGGCTTAGTTGATGGTTCAGTGGTTCTTATTGGTGGTGACCCAGGTATAGGTAAATCTACCCTTATTTTGCAGGCTCTGGCTGCTATTAATCAATCAAACACAACATTATATGTCAGCGGAGAAGAGTCAGCTGAACAAGTCAGTGAGAGAGCGATTCGGTTAGGCATTAAAGAAGATATATTATTTATAAGTGAAACTCATTTAGAAAAAATTCTTAAGATTTCTAAAGAGGTTCAACCCAAAGTTATCGTTATTGATTCAATTCAAACTATGGTTACTGATCTTTCTGCTTCAGCACCAGGTTCAGTCTCTCAAGTGCGAGACTGTGCAGCTCAACTAACTCAGTACACAAAACAGACTCATACAATTCTCATATTGATTGGTCATGTAACAAAAGGTGGTGCACTTGCAGGACCACGTATTTTAGAACATATGGTTGATACTGTTCTTTATTTCGAAGGTGATGCAGGTGGTCGTTACAGAATTATTAGGGCAGTTAAAAACCGTTATGGTTCGGTCAATGAAATTAGCGTTTTTGGAATGAGTGGAAAGGGTTTACAGCAAGTCAGTAATCCATCTTCTATTTTCCTTTCAAATCAAAAAACACCATCTCCTGGTTCTATGGTCATGGTGGTTCGTGAAGCTACTAGACCGTTACTGATAGAAATTCAAGCTTTGGTTGATCAAGCAAATGGCCCAGCAAAGCGAGTGAGTGTAGGTTTAGATCAAAATCGACTTTCTCTGCAATTGGCAATTCTTCATAAACATGGTGGCATTGCGACCTTTGATCAGGATGTTTTTGTAAATGTTGTTGGTGGTATTAAAGTCAGTGAAACGGCTTCTGACCTGGTGGTTATGATGGCAATCGCCTCTAGTTTGAAAGATAAAGTCATTCCGAAAGATTGGATAGCTTTTGGTGAAGTTGGATTAAGTGGAGAAGTTCGTCCAGTTTTTAATGCATCAGAGCGTTTATCTGAAGCCCAAAAGCAAGGATTTAAAGTGGCTATAATCCCTAAAGCAAATACTCCTAAAAAAGCAGACAAAGGTATCAAGATTGTCCCAATAGAGTTCCTAAACCAAGCAATTCGGTATTTAGTCGAAAGTACTTAAAACTTATAAATCTAACCCTTTTTGTGCCTTTATATTGGCTCTAAATGCATGCTTAATATCTAGTATTTCGCTAACAGTGTCTGCAACTTCAATTAAATTATCACTGGCCGCTCTGCCAGTAATGACGATGTGTTGATTTACAGGTCGATTAGCAAGGGCTTTGAGGATTGATTTTTCTTCAAGATATTTATAATTAATCATGTAGGTAATTTCATCAAGCACTACAAGGTTAAAGTCAGGATTAGAAAGGAATTTTTTAGCTTCGGCCCATGCCTCAAGTGCCTTTCTTTTGTCTAATTCTTGATCTTGAGTGTCCCAAGTAAAGCCGGTTTCCATTAACACAGTAGAAACATTTTCATGGTTATTTAAGAAGATATCTTCACCAGTAGCTTGTGCACCTTTTAAAAAACGTACTATACCTACCTTCATGTCATAACCTAGAGATCTGCAAATCATACCCATAGCGGAGGAAGATTTGCCTTTTCCATTTCCTGTTAACAAGACAATGATTCCTTTGTCAATATTTGCAGCCTCGATACGAGAATCGATATATTCTTTTTTACGTTGCATGCGTTTTTTGTAAGAGTTTTCCATAACTATTTATTTGGTTCTATATATAAATATCATTATAAAGCTATTCAACTTTTAAATCTGTCTTCAAAATGCTATTCAATGCAATATTCAGTAGAAATTAGGAGTCTTAGGTAAAATGTTGTCAATTTTCACAATTTAGATTAATTGGATGAACAAAATTTATAACTTTAGCGCGGGTCCTGCAGCATTGCCGAGTGTTGTATTAGAGCGTTTAAAAAGTGATTTGCCAAAATTTAGAGATGCTAAGGCATCTGTTATGGAAATCTCTCATAGAGGGGTAGACTTCATGACGCTAGCAAAAAAAGCTGAACAAGATCTCAGAGACTTAATGAGTATTCCAGATAATTACAAAGTTTTGTTTTTACAGGGTGGTGCTTCCCAGCAGTTTTCTATGGTTCCAATAAACCTTTTGAGAGGTAAAAAAATTGCAAACTACGCCAACACAGGTCATTGGTCTGAGAAAGCAATCCGTGAAGGATCAAGGTATTGTGACGTTAACGTGTGCACAGATAGTGCAAAAAGTGGCTTTACTGATATTGAAGACTTTTCAAGTTGGAAGATTGATCCTGATGGCGCCTATCTTCATTACACTCCCAACGAAACTATTGCAGGATTAGAGTTTGATTATATTCCTGATGTTGATATGCCATTAGTGGCAGATATGTCATCATCTATTCTTTCTATGCCGATTGATGTGTCAAAGTTTGGTGTGATCTATGCTGGTGCTCAAAAAAATATTGGTGTTTCAGGTTTGACAGTCGTGATTGTCAGAGAGGATTTAATAGGGAAAGTTGTTCAACATCAACCAGTTTTATTTGATTATTCGACTCAAGCAAACAAAGACTCTATGTATAACACTCCGTGCACTTTTGCTTGGTACTCAGCGGCGCTTGTTTTTGAGTGGTTAAAAGAGCTTGGTGGCATTGAATCAATTACTCAGCATAACAAGAATAAATCACAGTTACTCTACAAAGTGATTGATCAAAGTGATTTTTATTCTAACAATGTAGCCACTAGGTTTCGTTCTAGAATGAATGTGCCTTTTTTTACACCCAACCCTGAACTGGACAAGTTGTTTATTCAAGATGCTTTATATGAAAACCTTTTGGCCCTTAAGGGGCATAGAGCTATTGGTGGTATTCGAGCTAGCATATATAATGCAATGAGCATGGAAGGGGTTGAAGCTTTAGTGTCATTTATGGGTGATTTTGAAAAAAATTCTGGTTAGAAGTATTAGTAATCTTAATGATTGACCTCTAACCCACTAAATCTAATAAAATTTACAATTAGAATGAAAGAGAAAACACTTAAAAATCTAAGATCAGAAATTGATGCTTTGGACAATAAGATCCAATTGCTTATAGCTTCGCGTGCTGATTTAGCAGCTCAGGTAGCTAAAGTAAAGAAAGAATCAAACACACAAAGCGCCTTTTATCGACCTGAAAGGGAGGCTCAGGTTCTGAGTCGCGTTATTGAAAGAAACCAAAGTTTACTAAAAGATAAAGATGTTGCTCTTATTTTTAGAGAAATAATGTCTGCCTGCCTAGCAATTGAACAGCCTCTCAAGGTTGCCTTTCTTGGGCCTGAAGGTACCTTCACACAAGAGGCAGCCTTAAAACATTTTGGCCATGGAGTGTCAACATTAGACTGTGGCACTATTGATGAGATTTTTCATCAAGTAGAGACTGACAACGTTCATTATGGCGTCGTGCCTATCGAAAACTCATCAAATGGTGTAATAGGAACCTCCCTTGATATGCTCTACAGTCATGACCTTAATATTTGTGGTGAAGTTGAGATTGCTGTTGCCCATCACTTAATGATGCAAGATCAGTCTCAAGAAATTAATATAATTTATGCTCACCAACAAGCATTTGACCAATGCCATCGATGGTTGTCAAATCATTACCCTCATACAGAGTTACGTCCCGTAGCATCAAATGCACTTGCTGCTCGAATGGTAAAAGATGAGCCCAATGCTGCGGCTATAGCTTCTAAAGCTGCACTGAATCTTTATGGCCTCCAGCGTGTGGCAAAAAATATTGAAGATAGGGCTGGCAACATTACTCGTTTTATTGCCATTGGTAAAGATGAGGTCCCTCCTGGAATTGAAGACAAGACCTCCTTATTGGTTGTTACAAAGCATGAACCTGGAGCCTTGTTTGATTTGTTGGAGCCATTTAAGAGTCGTAAAATAAATATGTTGCAGTTGGCCAGACACCCAATTCCTGGGGTGAAATGGGAGTACTTGTTCTTTATCGATATTGAAGGTCATCAAACTAACAAAAACGTTAGAGAAGCTATCTCTGAAGTTGAGAAGCAAGCTTTAAAACTAAATATTCTTGGATCTTATCCTGTCGCAATTTTATGAATGCATGTGAATCTATTCTTGGCTTGAGTCCATACCAAGGAGGCAAGCCGATTGAAGAGCTTGAGCGTGAGTTAGGAATAAAAAACGTAATTAAGCTCGCTTCAAACGAAAACCCTTTAGGTGCTAGCCTGAAAGTAGTTGAGGCTATGAAACTTTCGCTCAAAGAGATTCATAGATATCCGGATGGCAATGGCTATGAATTAAAAAAAGCTATAAGTGAATACTTAGATGTAGCTACGGAAACGATTTCATTGGGTAATGGTTCTAATGAATTATTGGAATTGATTGCTAGAGTGTTTGTTTGCAAGGAGAAAGACGAAGTGATTTTTTCACAGTATGCTTTTGTTGTTTACCCATTAGTTACTCAAGCCTTGGGAGCAACTGCAAGAGTAGCCCCTGCAAAAGATTATGGCCACGATTTAAGTGCTATGCTTGAGTTAATTAACGATAACACGAAACTCATCTTTGTTGCCAACCCCAATAACCCTACAGGAACACTTGTAAGCGACGATGAAATATATAACTTTTTAATTAAAGTGCCTAGCCATATACCAGTGGTTTTGGATCAAGCATACTTTGAATATTTGAATATTAATGATCAAGCTATTGACTGGTTAAAAGAATTTGGTAATTTAATCATAACCCGTACCTTTTCAAAAGCTTTTGGTTTGGCTGGTTTAAGAGTTGGATACTCAGTTTGTAGTCCAACAATTGCGGATTTTATTAACCGAGTCAGGGAGCCATTTAATGTTAATCATACAGCTCAAATAGCTGCAATTTGTGCCTTGTCAGATTTGGACTATTTAAAGGAATCGAGAAAGGTGAATGATAGTGGCTTGAGACAGCTTGAGCAGGGCTTTAAACACCTTAAATTAAACTATATTCCTTCTCACGCTAATTTCATTGCTGTTAAATTTTCTAATGCAATGAAAGTATATAACAGTCTACTTAAAGAGGGTGTTATTGTGCGCCCTGTAGAGATGGATAATTTTCTTAGAATTTCGATAGGGACTACTGAAGAAAATACTTACTTGCTTCGAGCACTGGAAAAAATATTATGATGAAAAAGGTTTGCATAATTGGTATAGGGTTAATTGGTGGGTCACTGGCGAAGGCGATTAAAAAAACTCATCAGTCTGAGATTGTCTTTGGCTATGGAAGAGACGAGGAACGTTTAGAAAGAGCTCAAAAGGGTAACGTTATTGACCAATATTCAGCGGATATAGGTGAAGCGTTAGATGGTGCGAATATGGTTATTATTGCTACACCAGTTGGAAGTTATGAATCAATACTTAAGGAAATGAAACCTCATATAACTAAAGACATGGTTATTAGTGATGTTGGTAGCACTAAAGTTAGTGTTATTGAAGCCGTCAAAGCAGTGTTTGACGGTGTTCTTGATAACTTTATCCCAGCACACCCAATTGCTGGCAAAGAGAAGAGTGGTTTTGAAGTGAGCGATGCAGATTTATTTGTAAACAAAAAAGTTATTATTACCCCTCTAGAAAATAACAATCCTGAATCAATAAAAATGCTTGCAAAGATGTGGGAAGGAATAGGTGCTGAAGTTGATTTTATGACTCCGAAATCGCACGACGACTTGCTAGGTATGACTTCACATTTGCCTCACATGTTGGCTTTTTCTTTGGTTAATTACCTTATCACTCAACACCCTGAAGCGTCTGTATATGCGGCTGGTGGTTTTAAAGACTTTTCTAGAATAGCTTCTGGCGACGCGATCATGTGGCGAGATATTTGTCTTCATAATCGAGATGCAATCATTGCACACATTAAGGGCTACCAGGAATCATTAAATACTCTAGTTGATGCCATTGATAGTCAAAATAAAGATCAACTTGAGTCATTGTTTCGTGAAGCGAAAAATACCCGTGATTCATGGATAGATTGAGGCATCTTGATGACTAGCTTTAAGTCTTATTCCTGCAACTCATTAAATGGCTCAATCAAAGTGCCTGGTGATAAATCAATTTCTCATCGATCAATTATGTTGGGATCGATTGCTAATGGCGTTACCAATATATCTGGTTTTTTAGAAGGTGAAGATAGCCTTGCCACTTTGAAGGCGTTTCAACAGATGGGTGTCCAAATTGAGAGAGCGGGCTCTAATATTGCTATTCATGGTGTAGGTAAACACGGTTTAAAATCTCCATCGGAACCCCTTGATTTAGGTAATTCTGGGACCTCCATTCGACTCATGTCAGGCCTTCTCAGCGCCCAAAGCTTTAATTCTCAGCTTTGCGGAGACGAATCTCTATCAAAAAGACCGATGGCAAGAGTGATTGAGCCGTTAAGCATGATGGGAGCGGTAATTGATAGCTACGAATCAAAACCACCTTTATCTATAACTGGTAATCAGAAATTATCAGCGATTAATTACACTCTTCCTGTTGCCTCTGCTCAAATTAAATCATGCTTATTGTTGGCAGGGCTATATGCTGAGGGAGAAACTTGCATTATTGAGAACAGCACTACAAGAGATCACACTGAGAGGATGCTGAGAGGTTTTGGTTACTCTGTCAATTCTTCTAATGGCCAAATTTCATTATTGGGTGGCGGTGAATTAAATGCTTGCGATATAGAAGTGCCTAGTGATATTTCTTCAGCCGCTTTCTTTATCGTTGCTGCTAGCATTGCTAAAGAGGCAGATATAACACTGAATGCTGTAAACATTAACCCCACACGAACGGGAATCCTTAATATTCTTGACTTGATGGGAGCCAATATTACACTGACTAATGAAAGGGTTGTTGCTAGTGAGTTGGTTGCTGATATTCGTGTCTGTTCAGCTGAACTCCGTGGAATCGATATACCACAGGAGCTTATTCCCTTGGCGATTGATGAGTTTCCAGTTATTTTTATTGCTGCAAGCTGTGCAACAGGTGAAACTCTATTAACGGGCGCAAAAGAGTTGCGGGTTAAAGAGTCAGACCGTATTCAAGTTATGGCTGAGGGTTTGACAATTTTAGGTATTGAAAATGAGGTTCTTGAAGATGGGATTCGAATTCAGGGTGGTGAATTTAGTAAGCAAAATTCGGTAATTAAATCTCACCATGACCATCGTATCTCAATGTCATTTGCGATTGCCTCAAGTAGATCTGAATATGACATCAAGATAGAAGGTGTCGATAACGTTCAGACATCCTTTCCAAATTTTGTAGAGCTGGCTAACAAAATTGGTATGAATATTGAAGAAATTTGACAATTTGTAATGTCATATAAATCTTCAGAACCTTGCTCAGGGTCATTGCTATAATACGTTTTTTTTATAAAGAGAAAAAATATGACAATTGAATATGCAGAATCTTTCTTTGCCTGGGATGTATTGAGCTGGCTTTTTTTGGCAATGCTCTTGGCAATCGTCATTGTATTAATTGATCTACTATTTTTCTCAAAAACTAGTCCTGAAAGCGACGTCAAGGTAACTGAAGATAGGTCAATTATTAGAAAAATTTGTTACTTTCTAATTTTCTTAAGGTTTTCAAAATCCGAAAAATATAGCCATCGACCTAAAGTTGTTCAGTGGTCAATTGAGTTCTTCCCTGTGTTGTTGTTGGTTTTAGTCTTTCGAGGCTTTATCTTTGAGCCATTTCGGGTACCTTCGAATTCAATGATGCCAACACTATTAACTGGTGACTTTATCTTGGTTAACAAGTTCGACTATGGCTTAAGATTACCGATACTGAACTCTAAAATTATTGATTTTTCAAAGCCAGAAAAGGGAGATGTTATTGTTTTCAGGTATCCCAATTATGAGCATAGCGCTGGATATTCTGGTGTAGATTTTATTAAACGAGTGGTTGCTCTTCCAGGTGATACTATTAGTTATGAAAAAGATCAGCTAACAGTCAATGGTAAGACTGTTGATTATAGAAAAATTGGTGGTTATCAAGGAGTTGATTCGGGTAAAGCAATGAGCGGTTATCGTCACGTTAGAGAGTTAATTGATCAGGCCAACTATGACATCTTGCTTCACCCTTTAGGGCACTCTAGAGAACTCTCTAAAACAACTGTTCCCGAAGGTCATTACTTTGTCATGGGTGACAATAGATCTCATAGTAGTGATTCTCGGTTCTGGGGTTATGTACCAGAAGATTACATTCTTGGCAGAGCGATTGGTATTTGGATGCACTGGGATTGGAATCATAACACCATGCAGTTCAGCCGAATAGGTGGGTTCGACTAGTTGACTGATTGCTATTAGTTTTAATCGTCAGAGCCTGTCTTTGAATGCTCAAATGACAGCCACAGCATCCTGATTATTTATTTGTTAGTCATCACTTTTAAAGCTTTGAGAACATTGATGGCTTCGTGAACAAAGTAGTCTTCCCTGAGTAGCTCTATATATTCCTTGTCTCTGTTCTCAGTGATTTCATCCTGCATTTCAAGGATGTCTTCTTCGGATAGTTCAGAAGGACTCTCTGCCGATAAATGATTTTTTAAGTCTTTTTCTTGAGAACTTAAGTTAATTGCGTCTTCAAAACTACTTAGAGTGATATCATCTAAATAAATGTCAGGGGCAATTCCTTTGGCCTGAATAGATCTTCCGGAAGGGGTATAGTATCTCGCCGTGGTTAATTTAAGCCCAAAACCATCCTCCAGACTTAACATTGACTGTACAGAGCCCTTGCCGAATGATTCTTGACCCATGATAATAGCTCGATTATGGTCTTGCAGTGCGCCAGCAACAATTTCAGAAGCCGAAGCAGAGCCTTTATTCATCAACACAACAATAGGAGCCCCATTTAGGATATCACCTGGCTTAGTTGGGAAGGAAACTTTAGAATTCGAGACTCTACCTTCTGTGTAGACGACAATGCCATCGCTATCAATAAATAAATTGGCGACATCAATTGAAGAGTTTAGCAAGCCACCTGGGTTGTTTCTTAGGTCAAGAATTAAGGAGTCAAGTTTCGTTTTATTCTCTGTGACAAGCTCTGAAACAATATCTTCTACTAATTCTGTAGTTGGGTTTTGAAACTGTGAGATTCGAATATAACCAATGCCTTCATCCAAAAGAAGGCCTTTAGCAGAAACAACAGTAATAATTTCTCTAGTTATTTCAACAACAAATGGTGCGATATCGGGTCTCCCAATAGTCAACTTCACTTTCGTTCCTGGAGCCCCTCTCATTAGTTTTACACCTTCTTCAAGGTTTATTAGATTCACATTTTGATCACCAATTTGTAGAATAATGTCACCGGCTTGAAGGCCTGCACGGTATGCCGGTGTGTCATCTATTGGAGAGATAATTTCAATAAAATTACCCTTAGTGCCAATAACAATACCTACGCCACCAAATCTACCCATTGTGCTTTCATTTAAATCGGATTGGTCTTCTGGATCAAGAAAGCTTGAATGCGGGTCAAGTCCTTCAACCAACCCCTTGATGGCATTCTTAAACATTGTTTCATCATCAATTTCGTCGACGTATAGTTGTTTGATTTGTGAGTAGACAGCGGTAAAAGTGTTTAGTCCCTCAAAAAAATCTGGTGAATCCAATGGGGAATAATTGTCATCTGCAAGACAAACATTGGAGATGCTTGAAAACAAAAATAACGTAAATAGAAAATTAGTTTTTAATAAATTTTTTGTAGGTGTCATGATTAAATTATTTATGTTGTTATATTGGAATTAGTAGGGTTATATTTAATGAGTCAGATTGTACTTTGTTTTGTTTTATTCATTATGTAGAAATAATAAAGTTTTTGTGGAGAAATAACAATGATTTTTTCATTCAATCTCTTGCAATTGTTAAAATCATATATTGATAGATTTATTGCGTCCGTAGCTCAGCTGGATAGAGTGTCGGCCTCCGAAGCCGAATGTCGGGTGTTCAAATCACCTCGGACGCACCATACTCTCTGTTAGGCTCTATAAGGAGTTTGACAGTTTTTTACTAAGTTGTATTCATATTGAAATCTTGTATTTCGTACATTTTCGTACAATTACATGGAGATTTCATATGGCAACAATACAAAAAATTAACAATAAGAAGGGCATCTCGTATCGAGTATTAATCCGTAAGAAAGGTTTGCCCGTTATATCTAAAACCTTTGCAAGTAATAATGAAGCAAAACGTTTTATTCTCAAACAAGAAGAAATTAGGGATCATTATGGCTTTTTAGAAAATTCAATCAACAAGACTACATATAGAGAGTTAGTAGAAGATTATTTACAAAATGAGTATGCAGGAACTAAACCTCAACAACAAAGAAGTAGACTAAATCACTGGCTTAATCAGTTTGGAGACAAGAGGGTAGCTAAGATAACAAAAATCGACATAAAGCAAGGTTTAAATAAGCTTTCTAAAGATCTAAGTAATACAACAATTAATAAATATAAGATTGTTGCTTCGGTGGTTTTTAACTATGGAATACGAGAATATGGCTTACTTGATAATCCCACTCGTCATATTAGATCTCTGCCAGAGAATAATGAGCGAACAAGGTTCTTGTCAGAAGCTGAAAGAACTCGCCTATTTAGCTCTTGTAGAACCTCTCACTGGGATAAGTTATACCTAATAGTACTACTTGCCATCACTACAGGAGCACGCAAGGGAGAACTTACTAAACTAAGGTGGAATGACGTCGATTTTGATAGAAGAACG
>ERZ651768.2545-NODE-2545-length-12574-cov-39.913419_pt1 | contig 12574 bp, 8 predicted proteins | sample MGYA00514754_ERZ651768 | MGnify/ENA metagenome assembly ERZ651768 | reverse complement strand
ACCACGGGTTTGGTTGTGAGTGATTTTACAAAATCGATGTATGGTTCCTGATATCCCTCTTTCTCAAAGCGGGAAGTTGCTGAATCGTTTTCCCATTCACTGATATTGACGTCCCAAAGGTCAGGGATTTCCGCGAGCATTTCCACAACTTCCCGACCTTCATTTTCAGAGGTAATGCCTTTGGGGCCTAGAAGTTCATCTACTGCAAAACGCACAGCAACGGCACAACGGTGGCCTACCGCATCCTTTGTGTCTTCAAGTACCTCCCGGAAGAGCCGCACCCGATTTTCCAAGCTGCCACCATATTCATCGGTACGATGATTGAAGCGACGCGAAAGGAAGTGCATAAGCAAGGTAAGGCTGTGCCCAGCGTACACATAAACGAGGTCGAACTCAGCCTGCTTGGCACGCAACGCAGCCTGACGGTGCCACTTCCTAAAGTCACGAATATCGGCTTTATTCATCGCCCGTGCTTGTACCGGATCATAGGAGTTGACGGAGATTACACTGGGTGCAAGCGGTGGAATCCGGCTATAATTGTTGGCGCTGGAATAGCCGCCATGCACCAACTCGATTCCGGCCAACGCCCCATGCTCATGTACGGCCTCTGTCATTTTAGCCAGTGCCGGAATGTCTCCATCGTCCCACAACCGTCCCTCTGCTGCCGAGCCGTTGTCAGAGTTGGCATGGATTTCCACCTCTTCCGTGCAGACCACAGCCCATCCACCTTCGGCCTTGATCCCGCGCATCGCCGCCAACGTGTTGGGGCGCATATAGCCCATACCGTTGCAGTGTGGAACCTGATAAAAGCGATTCCTCGCGGTTAGCGGGCCAATCTGTACAGGTTCAAAAAGAATGTCGTAACGAGGATCACGTTGGTTCATCTTTTGTTATCCCTTCCACAGTCCTTCCTTACTCAACTCATCTGTAGTAAGGATGATACCTTTTTCCAGGATGTTGAACATTTCATCGATTTGTTCCATAGTTATAACCAAAGGGGGTGAAAACACACACATGTTCCAAAGCGGACGTACAATCAGGCCCAGTGCCTGACAGTGTTTGTCTATGCGGGAACCCATTTCAATGTCCATTTCAAGTGCGTCATGACTCTCCGAATCAACAATTTGGGACTCTACACAGCCGAGCAATCCTACTCCGCGTGTGTTGCCAACAAGAGGCAGTTTTCTTAACTCCTTGATGCGTTGCTGGAAATATGGAGAGATTTCACGAACATGCTCCAGCAAACCCTCGTTTTCGATTATCTCTATGTTTTTGAGGGCAGCGGCCGAACTTACTGGATGTCCAGAATAAGTATAGCCATTGGAAAACGTAGCGTATTGAGAACCATCTCCTGAGATTTGGCGAAAAATTCGATCGGAAATGATGCAGGCTCCCATTGGTACGTAGCCAGAGGTTAACCCCTTTGCACAAGTAATAATGTCGGGCTCAATCCCGAACACCTCTTTAGAGGCGAACCAGTGTCCCAAACGTCCAAAACCAGTCACAACCTCATCAGAAATGTATAGTACATCATACTTGCGGCAGACCTCCAGGCAACGCTGGTGATAGCCTTTGGGAGGCACTATTACACCTCCAGAAGCCAGTACAGGCTCAGCAATGAATGCCCCGACATTTTCAGCTCCGAGGGTCAGGATAGCAGTTTCTAAGTCAGAAATTTTCTCCTCCAGAAACTCATCAACACTAAATTTTTCTGGACGGTGACTTGGGTTGACATCCGGAAGGAAGTGAACTAATTCTTTTGCGGTATCCATCCAATCCTTGTCGCGATCTTTTCCACACATAGTCGCACTGAGGTAGGTGCTTCCGTGGTAGGATTTTTCTCTAGAAATAATCTTTTTCTTTTTATTTCTTCCTAAAACATTGTTATAAAAATGCACAAAGCGAATCGCACTGTCTACCGCTGTTGAACCACAAGTGGTGAAGAAGACATGGTTCAAGTCACCTGGAGTGCGCTCTGCGATCTTATGCGCCAGAATGGCACTTGGAGAAGAACTCATGTTCCATGGAGAATAATACGGTACCTTAAGGATCTGATCAGAAATGGCCTTAGCCATTTCTGGGCGTCCGTAGCCAATCTGCACGCACCACATTCCTCCAGGGCCGTCTATCAACTTTTCACCATTCTCATCGTAGAGATAAATCCCTTCTGCTTTTTCGGCAAACATTCGTTTTTTTTGCCCTACATCTTTCATGTATTCCCATGGATGTACGAAATTCTTGTTGTCAAAACTTTGGATGTCTTCAATTTTTTCAAGTCTCATTTTTAGTCTCCTAAACAGTTAGCCCTTTTTACAGCGGGCAGAGGGTTTCATGGCGTCACGTGATAACAAAATCGGGAATCGATCGCGTATGTTTGTATCGGCTTTGGGAGTGATGTGATCCGGAAAGTGAGTTGATAAAATTTCGAAAGCTGTTTCGTGAGCACGTTCGAGTATGTCTTTAGAACCTTCCTGCTCCCATACTCCGGGAGGGGCGCGATCCGCTATTTTAGGATACAAAAACTCGCTCTGCATCCGGTCAAGTGTTTGGGCGTGTCCGAGATAGTGCCCAGCCCCTAAAGCGACATCCTTAATCACTTCAACACTCAGAGTTTCTTCGGTGACTTCAATCCCACGAATGACCCGTTGTACCATGCCGAGCATGTCATTATCGATCACGAGTGCTTCAAAGGAACAGCCCATCAAGCTCCCCAGCATCCCGGCGGATTCCAGGATCCGGTTGCCGCCAGCTAATCCAGCCAGCACGGCACTTATACCCTTTTCATAACCGGCCTGGGCATCCGGGATTTTTGAGTCTGTCATGCAGGAAGGTACTGTCGTCGGCAAATTGTAAAATTTTCCGATTTGTACAGCTGCAGCGATAATGAGTGCCTCCTCGCCGCTTCCTCCAGAGAAAGAACCTGTACGCAAATCGCTGATGAATGGCCAGATAGCAAAGCTCATCGGACAGCCGGGATTGATGAAATTGACAATCGCCAAACATGCCAGTCCTTCTGCAGTCACTTGGGCCAGTGTCCCGGCTAACGTTGCAGGAGCTGTTGCTCCGGCTTGAGGTGCAATTGCGATGTCATTGATCAACCCAAGCCTACTGCTTTCCACCAGCACGTCCAGGTTCTCCTTGGCAAATCGAAGTGGTGAGACAATTGGACATCCGCCAAAAGTACAAAATGGTTTTTCAGCAAAACGACCTTCTCCCCCCAAAACCATGTCGAACATTTTCACTGCCCCTTTGATGTTTTGAGCACGGTTGAAGGTCATTTCAAATGGTTTTTCCGTTCCGGCAACCAATGCGTAGGCCACATTAAAATCGTGTTCATCTAAATCCGAAATTTCAGTGGGTATTACGGTTTGCCCAAACTGGTGAATGTATTCCAACTTGTCCACTAACCGACAGGCATCGTAAAGGTCAAGCAGTGTGGAAGGGCGATAGGTTTTTGAGTCGAACTCAAAGATGGTCACGGCTTCTCCGCTGGTGGCGTAATGCACCCGATAGCCGCCGACGTGCAAGTCGGCATGAGCAGAATTGCGACTATGCACAACATATTCGTTGGCGGCTTTCACCAAGACATCCTCAATCAAGGCTTTTGGAAAGCATAATCGTCCAAAATCACTGACTATGCATCCGCATTCTGTCGCCAGTTCAATCACTTCCGGGGTTGCTTCGGCGATTCCTAAGGTTGCCAAAATTTCCAGTGCAGCCTGATGAATCTTCTCCAAATCCGTATCTTGAAGCGGTTTGTATGCCCCTCCGGACATCCCTGCCTGTACCACCGGCACTTGGTTTTCTGAACTTCTCTGAGCTTTACGTCCTGCACGGCCGCCCGAACGAACTCTCCCGAGACGCCCCACTCTTTCAACATCTACCATAAAATTTCTTAATTCCGGTGGAGCTTAACCCAACCAGACTGTTCTATATGTCCTGCAATTAGCTGGAAATCTTCATGACAACCCGTATTTATGTTTGGGGAGTTATTCCCGATATCTCAAATAGGACATCATCAAGGCTGGCCAATCATGAAAGTAAAAGAGAAGGCATCAAAAAGCAATGAGAAAGAGCTAGTTTCAGACTACACGAAACTGGTCTTAGGTGAGTACAACTTTATAAGTCAAACCCGGATTCAATAGTTGATCTCTTCACAGCAGGCTTCCTAACGGTTTTCGAAATAAGATAGATGATAATTCAAAATCTAGCAAGATCAAGTAATATTACAATATAAAAACATCTGAAAACGTTGCTTTCAATGTTTTTGGAAAAGGGTTACTGGGGTCAGTTTGTGCTTGGTCAAAACAGTTGTTGCGATTCTAAACCCAAGCAAAACTCTGGATTAGACATTCATCTCTAAAGGGTGGATCCATATTAAAACCGTTATTCTTAGAAACGCTTTATTATCAACGTTTTCTAAGAATATCAAACAATTAACCTACGCAGGGTGTCAGTCTGAAATTTCCTCTCAACTCCTCTTGATTCAGTATGAATCGGAAGATTTGCTACCAATCTGCTACCAAATTTCCTACGGTGTTCCTGAAAAGTGTGTTGAGGTAGATTTTACAAGAATTGGGGATTTTACTTGGAGGGTGTCCGACTGTGAAGAATTAGTGGGGGTTAATCACAGGAGGTGATGTGACTGACCTTGCGATGAGTATTAGATTTAATATAAATCAATCAAATTCATTTATTTTGCTTAAATATCTCTACAAAGTCGTAAATAGGACAGGTCCTGTCTCTTTCATTTACTCCTCATGAAGGAATATCTTTCCTCAAGTCCATCAGAATTATACTGACTGAACCTGCTTTCAGCTAACAAAATTGATTTTTATAGCAAACAAGTTCACTTGATAAAAATGAAATACTTAAGTCTTCGTCTGTCCTCAGGTGGGTCATTTTAGTTTTCAAAGGGACCATTCCTTGCTTTTTAATGAGATACAATCTTCAGAAAATTTCTGGATTCGAGTTATCGAGTAACAGAAGTTAACATTCTGGTCTTTAGCCGCAATCCATCAGGATCAGTCTTTTAGTTTTTCGAAACCCAAGGGTCGAGACATGCTATACTCTTGACTCATGGGTCTGTTAGTGTCAAAAGAAAGCTTGTTAAGTCGTTGACCTGTTGATTATTTAATCTGATGTCCCGAATGGAGTGTATTAGTGCCTTGCGGTTCTCTTCAAGTTTGGATAAGGGCCTAGGATCAATTACCTTTTAGCCGTGCCAAGGTGCCCCGAGTGGGATCATAACCCCAAATCGCCAAACTCAAAAAAACTGCACATGCAATGGATACATAAGTCAATGAAAAGTAATTGATCTGACCATAAAGCGCGAACCGAATCAATTCCACTGCGTGTGTGAACGGGTTATACGTTGCAATATTGTACAACAGGATGCTCGACTCCTTTATTCGCCACAATGGATATAGGGCAGAGGAAGTGAAGAACATCGGAAAAATCACGAAATTCATCACACCCGCAAAATTCTCTAGCTGTTTGATCACAGACGAAATAAAAAGCCCAAGTGACCCCAGCATCAGGCCTGATAGGGAAAGTGCCGGAATCAGTACAAAATATCCAGACAACGGAGCTTCTACATCCCAAAACCAGGCAATCAGCAAATAAACAAATGATTGTACGATCGAGATCAGTACACCCGCACAGAGTTTACTGGTCAACAAAAACCAGCGTGGTAATGGACTGATCAGAAGGGTTTTCATGCTGCCCATTTCACGATCATACACCATTGAAAGTGAGGTTTGCATTCCATTAAAAAGTTGGATCATGCCGAGCAATCCTGGAGTAATATAGACCTCGTACTGCACATACGTTTCGTAGGGCGGAACGATTGAGACCCCCAAAATAGAACGGAATCCCGCCGCAAAGATAAAGAGCCATACCAAAGGACGTACCAAGGCAGCAAAAAATCGTCCTTGTTGTTGAAGGAAGCGAAGTACTTCCCTCTGGATGATGCCTTCAAAGCAACGGAGATAGTGAATCAGGCTCATGATATCATGCGTTAGTTGTTAATGTCGATCAGCTTTTCATAGGCCTTCCTGATGTTTTCTGTTCCGGTCCGGTCAATCACTTCCTGTACCGTACCACTGGCAATTAACTTACCATTATGAAGGATGAGAACTTGATCCGAAGGCGCGACTTCGTCAATCATATGTGTTGCCCAGAGCAGAGTTAATCCTTCTTCCTTGCAGAGTTTCCGGACATGTTCAATGATCGTCTGACGACTAGCAAGATCAAGGCCGACGGTAGGCTCATCAAGCATCATCAGTTGTGGCCGATGCAACAGGGCACGTACAATCTCCACTCGCCGAATTAGTCCGCCACTGAGTTTACGCACTTTTTCACTTCTGCGTTCAGCAATTCCCAACCGCTCAAGTTCTTGAGCGATCCTTTGTTTGGCTTGGTCAGGTCCCATACCGTGAAGGGAAGTAAAATACATCAAGTTTTGATTTACCGTTAAGTCCATGTCCAGCGTACGTTGTTGGAAGACCACCCCCAGTCGTTTAAGAGCTTCCGCGGACTGAAAGCGAACATCGTATCCGTAGATGCGGATGGAACCTGCATGGGGACTGTAGAGACGGGTAATGAGGGAAATCAATGTTGTTTTCCCTGCGCTATTTTGCCCTAATAACACTGTAAAATTTCCGCGCTCAAGATGGAAGGACAAATCCTTCAACGCTGGCTGTTTGCCATAGCTGAAAGAAATTTCATCAACATGCAAAGCTGGAACTTCTGACACAAATAACTAGATTAAAAGATTGAAAAATAAACAAATGCCGGACAGGGTAAAAAGTTGTGATTATTGCTCCAAAAAAATTTACAGACCATTTCCCTCTCTTCAAGGCTAATCACAGAGAAATCGTAAAAGCTGAAATTGTTCTGGACAAAGAAAATTTCAGCTTCTCATTCCTGACCAAACTTCAATTCGTAAATCCAACTGACCTTGATCTCAACTTCAGGTTCTTCAACTTCAATCTTGCGAAGCAAGATGAAATTAAAGGATTCAGGTGCGTTTAAAGCGAGATCATTCTGCATCTTGCTGATGGCCTTGAGCCGGTAGGTCTCCCCCTAAACCCCCATCCGGCACTCTGTCTCATACATCCATCTAAGCTGAGGTCATTCGTGTCGAATATGAACGGCTTCAGCTTTTTGGGGTGGAGCTCACTGTAAGCTTCACTCGATCATTAAACGGTTCCTCAAGACAATACCCACAATGCTGTACACGATTTTGTAGAGTGAACGGCTTGTCTATATTCTTGAGGTGGGGATTATCAAACAGTAACAGCTGCGCTTGAGAATATGCAAAGATAATTTGCTACACATTGTAATTGACAGTAGCCATACAACAAGTGATAATGTTGTCTTGGTTTTCATGAGAGAGATTAAAATACATATACCCCAGTTTTGTTAGGCTGCAAAGTCGAATTTACATAGACATAATTAATCGATTCCCAAAGAAATGTCAACTGTCTGTGTGTATGAGTTTCAATTGAGACATAACTCATGAGAGGGATTTTTTCTCATCTAAATAGTACTCCTCAAAAAAAGGGAAACCAATGAGTCCGATACTATCTTTAGCAATTCTTCCCCTCCCCTCTTTCTTCTTCCTGAAGAGATTGGGCATTCTACTTATGACCATTCTCCTGATCGGAGGTGGAGTTAGTGAAATATTGGCTGAAAAACTTCGTGTAGGAGTTTTAAAATTTGGTACGGTAAACTGGGAACTCAATGTAATTCAGCACCACGGCTTCGCCAAATCAAAGGGTGTGGAACTGGAAGTAGTCAAACTTGCCACTAAAAACGCCACAGCCGTTGCTCTCCAGTCCGGAAGCGTGGACATGATAGTCACGGATTGGGTTTGGGTATCGCGCCAAAGGGCCGAAGGTGAGGACCTGAGTTTTTTCCCTTACTCACTCGCCGTCGGCAGCTTGATAGTAGCAAAAGGTTCAGGGATTCAAAGCTTTAGAGATTTGCAGGGAAAGAAGCTTGGTATTGCTGGAGGGCCAGTGGACAAAAATTGGTTGCTCATTCGTGCGGTCGCAAAGAAGCAGGAAGGAATCGATCTCGATGATTCTGTAGAAAAAGTGTTCGGAGCTGCCCCGCTTCTCAATCAACAGATCCTCTCTGGAAAGCTGGATGCAGTGATTAATTTCTGGCACTACATTGCCCGACTTGAATCTAAGGGTTTGAAACCGTTGATAACGATTGGGGAAGCCATAGAAACTCTAGGTGCCGGATCTGATGTACCAATGCTAGGTTATGCGTTTCGCGAAAGTTGGGCCAATGCAAATAAGAAAATCGTGCAAGGTTTTGCTAGATCTTCCAGGAAAGCCAAGGCTTTGTTGGCTGAGTCACAATCAGAGTGGGATCGTTTACGTCCGAAGATGAGGGCCAAGGACGATGCCACCTTCAATGCCCTACGGAATGGTTACATTGCCGGAATCCCTAGAAAGTGGGGAACGGCAGAACGCAAGGGCGCCAAGGGACTGTTTGCCGTTCTTGCAAAGCAAGGTGGGAAAAAACTGGTCGGAAAGAGCTTAAAGTTCCAGAGTGGAACCTTTTGGCCGCATATCACCTACTAACAATTTGAAGAAATGGTCTTCCGAAAAAGTTCTTTTAGAGTTACTCTGCTTTCATTTGTGAGTCTTTTAGCCATTTGGTATCTCGTTGCGCTCTTGGCCAATTCCCGGATCTTTCCTCCACCTTTGGATGTACTGGAGGTCCTGTTGGAGAGTATTGCCAAAGGGGAACTGCAGTACCACATCGGTCACACGCTGATGCGCGTTTTTATCAGTTTTGTGCTTGCGATGACAGTGGGAATAGGGATTGGCATTGCACTCGGAATTTCAAAATCGCTCGACCGGTTTTTTGACAGTTGGCTGACGCTTCTTCTTAACGTTCCCGCACTTGTCACCATCATCCTTTGTTACGTTTGGCTCGGTCTTGTTGAAGCCGCTGCGATTTTAGCAGTAGCAATCAATAAAATCCCCAATGTAATCGTCACCATCCGAGAAGGTGCTCGTGCGCTGGAGCGTGACTATCTAGAAATGGCACAGACTTTCAAGTTGAGCCGAACAGTTGTGTTACGGCATATCATACTTCCGCAGCTTGCCCCATATTTGGTGGCCACTACACGCTCCGGTCTTTCTCTCATATGGAAGATAGTACTGGTAGTCGAACTATTGGGCCGTAGCAGTGGAGTCGGCTTTCAGCTTCACCTCTTTTTTCAGCTCTTCGACATTGCCAGTATTTTTGCCTATACTCTTGCATTTGTGCTGGTGATCCAAGTCTTGGAATACGGACTTTTGCAACCTCTTGAGCGGCGAATCAGCCGATGGCGGCGCTAATGCAGTTACAAGTTGATATCAGCCGGAAAATTTTTCGCTCTTTTGAGGAAAGCGGGCAAATTGTGGCACTAGAAAACGTTCGCTTTGCAGCCGATGTTGGTGAGTTCCTCTGTATTCTTGGCCCTTCTGGGTGCGGGAAGACGACCTTGCTGAACATCGTCGCCGGACTTGACTCTAACTTTGAAGGGGCGGTTTCTTTCAAGACTTTCGTAGACACAGAACATTTCGTGCAGGATGCCTATGACCACAGAGAAAAAACTCCCGAAAGCAGCAGAGGAAATTCGGGTTCCAGAGATCGTGAACTCAGGATTGGCTATGTTTTCCAAAATCCCCGTTTGTTACCGTGGCGCACAGTGGAGGAAAACCTTCGACTTGTTCTTTCTAGCGAACAAATCCAAAGCGGGATTATTGACAAACTGCTTACGTCCGCCGAATTGGAAGCCTTCCGGAATACCTATCCATCGCAGCTTTCCGTAGGAATGCAACGGCGAGTTTCATTAATCCGAGCTTTCTCCATCCAACCAGATTTACTGGTTATGGACGAACCATTTGTCTCACTAGATAAGCGAATGGAGGACAATCTTCATCAGGTGTTACTTGACTACTGGCACTCCAGTAAGCCCTCAATACTTTTTGTAACTCATCATATCAACGAAGCTCTCAAACTTGCCAGCCGGCTACTCGTGTTCTCTTCACGTCCGGGAACTCTCATACTAGATATTCCTGTGGAACTTACTTATCCCGAACGCAACACTCCAGAAATTTTTCGTGACTTTGTCACTCAACTTAGTGAAGAATATCCTGAAATTCGCCAGATAAATTAGCACCTAAATTAAAAGTGTTCTCCAGACTTTTCGTGCTGAACTTATAAATCTGGTAGTCTTTCACTGGAGTATTGGTCACTGTCACCATAAGTTTCATCCCGTAAAACTGTGACAATTTTACTTCTGAAAGAGTTTCCCAGTTAAAGAACAGCTCTCGGAGAGAGCATTACAAATTAGAATTGTGTAAAAAAACCTCCTGATATTTTTTTTTGTTGACATCTGTTTTGACCTAGTTTACCATCCAACTTAGACGAAGTGGCGTAACGAATTTTCAATTTCGGCAAGGTCTAAATCCATTGATTTGAGCCTTTTCCTGATTGGTTTAATGTTGTACGCTTCTGATTAGAATTCCTAGTAAAGGAATACACTGGCTCCAAGCTGGATGGGACATATGCACAAATCACAATGCAGTTCCGTGTTTCCGGCTAGTAATTCGGAGGCAAGCTTCATTCAGAAAGATTCGTGAAACTTGCTTAAGCGGTGGAAATGGGTCCATCGGTTTTAATCCACACTAACATGATGAGGTTAACATGAAAAAGTGGCAAAAAGTATTGCTGGCACCGCTATGTGCCGGTTTCATCTTCTCCTTCGCCGTTGGAGTGGCGCTTGAGGGGGAAGTCAATGGCGGCACCCTCTACGGCGACATGATGCACGTTACTCAGGACATGCTGAACCGTGCTGATGGTGATGCCAACAACTTCCTGCACACAAACGGGAACTACGAGCAAACCCGTTATTATCCTGCCAGTCAGATCAACACTGGCAACGTGAAGAAACTCCGTCCGGCCTGGATTTTCCAAACCGAGATAGTGGAATCAATGGAGACAACACCTATAGTTGTAAATGGTGTTATGTACGTTACCACGTCTTTCAACCATATCCACGCCCTGGATGCTCGAACCGGCGAGGAATTATGGCACTATAAGCACAAGATGGGGCCGATAACGACTTACTGCTGTGGGCCCAACAACCGAGGTGTGGCAGTGTACAAGGACAAAGTATACATGGGCACGCTTGACTCGAAGCTGGTTGCGCTGGATGCCCGTACTGGTCGATTAATCTGGGAAGTAGGGATCGGAGACCCGGAGTTGGGGTACAGTGAGACGATGGCACCCACTGCGGTTAACGGCAAGATACTTATAGGAACTAATGGCGGAGAGTACGGAATTCGCGGCTTTGTCAGAGCCTATGATGCTAATTCAGGAAGGTTGCTCTGGAATTTCCATTCTATCCCCAAGAATTCCGTCGGTGTCTGGGCTACACATGATGCAACCGGACGGAACATGCATCGTGACATCAAAGCTGAGAAAAAGGCCCTAAAAAAACTTGGTGATCCCTACAAAACCCTGGGTGGCGGGGTGTGGCAGAATCCTGCAGTGGACCTGGATGCGAACCGCATTTACTTTGTGGCCGGCAACCCTTCACCGGACTTGGACGGCTCGATTCGCCCCGGGGACAACCTGTATACCAACTCACTGATATCGGTGGATTTGGACACCGGAAAGTACAAATGTCACTTCCAGTACATTGCACATGATGTTTGGGACCTGGATGCAGTTAGTCCACCAATCCTAATTGATGTTAAAGACAAAAAGGGTAGAACAGTTCCAGGTATTTTACATGGAGGAAAAACAGGGCATGTCTACGTGCATAATCGCCGGGATTGTAGCCTGATTCGCTTCTCAGAGGCGATGGTGCCGCAGGAGGATATGTGGGTCCTGCCCACCAAAGAAGGCCGAAGGATGCTACCTGGAGCAAATGGTGGTGTAGAATGGTCACCTATGACAACAAACACTGACTTAGGTTTGGTTTATGCCATCAACTTACACCAGCCAATGACTTATCACGTAGAGAGTACCCCTTATCCTAGCGGTAAGCTCTGGCTAGGTGGGGCTTTCAAGGTGATCGCTAGCGAGGAACAATGGGGCAACGTCGTAGCTGTAGACTATAACACTGGGAAAATTCGCTGGAAAGTCAAGACCCCACAACCAATGATCGGTGGAATCATGGCCACAGCAGGAGGACTGGTGTTTGCAGGGGAAGGAAATGGTCAATTCAAGGCATACGATGCCGCTACGGGCAACGTCCTTTGGTCATTTCAGGCTGGAGCAGGTGTGAACGCACCCCCATCATCATATACGGTGGAAGGCAAGCAGTACATTGTTGTGGCCGCCGGAGGCAACGTTCAGTTGAACTTTAAGAGAGGCAACAACATCATCGCCTTTTCGCTGTCTGATTGAAACTCTACTTCCAAGTTCTGTAACCTTTTCAAAGGGCTGCCTTCGGGTAGCCCTTTTTTTTGTCCACGGTTAGGACTGCTCAAACTGTTTCCAGTCGGTGCTGTCAACCGTCTCAACCGTTAACCGTCTGATGCTCCCAGATCGA
>ERZ651768.2542-NODE-2542-length-12597-cov-3.542572_pt1 | contig 12597 bp, 10 predicted proteins | sample MGYA00514754_ERZ651768 | MGnify/ENA metagenome assembly ERZ651768 | reverse complement strand
GAGACGCCGTTCGACAAGCCAGACACGACGGCTGGGTCTGTGTCTAGTCCGACCACCTGCATACCGGCTAGGCATGCCTCCTGAGCTAGGGGCAGGCCCACATAGCCGAGGCCGACGACGGTCAAGGAACAGGTCACTTCACTCACTTCACTCACTTCACTCACTTCACGATCCGACTCGGAGACTCTTAGGAAATAATTGTTGCTAAGGCTTCCGCCATGTACTCATTCCCGTTGGGCGAAACGTGGCAGAAGTCGATGTAGATGAACTCGTCATGATCAAAGACGTGCGTCAGGTCAAAAAAGTTGATTCCGGCCGCCGAAGCATACGATCGGATCAGTGGGTAAACCGCTGAGTACTGCTTTGCGAACTCAGCGTCGTACGCGCCCGGCGTCAGGTGGTCAAGGCGTGTATCGCTGAGATAGGAGACCGGTTGAAGGATTGCGACAAATCGGCCGCCATTAGTCTCGGTGATTGCCTGCGCCGCCTTCCAATCACTTACCAGTGCCTGGGCCACCTGATCGGCTCGATCGGCACTGTCGTCACAGACGTATAAGTCGTCGGCTTCTTTCCCCGGACCGCCTAGGACCCCTCTTTGGAAAGCCTTGTCGACGAGGACGCGAGCCGGTCCGAAGAGTTGGATTGGGGAGGCATCTTGCGCAGCTCGGTTATCCCCCAGAGCGCTTCGAATCTGGGCTTGTCGGTCGGTGACCAAATCAACATTTTCGACCCTGCACTTGACATGGACATCATTGACACCATCGTAGAACACCACTATCAAGTTCTCGGCATCGTTAGTTTCGTACTCGCGAAGCAACCTGATTACGCCCTGTCGGGCGATGTAGTTGTCCCCACCAAAGTTGACGGCTTTCAATCCTGTTTTCCCAGCCAGAAGACTCGGGATGGTATTGGCATCATTGACACCCGTACCGAATACGGTAGATCCACCAAATACCCAGACTGAGCCTGGTGAAACTCCTTCAGGTAAAACTGTGTGGCGTCGACCGTTATCGTCAATATTGATGGTTTCAGATGAAAGTGGATTGAACTCCCATACGACAAAATCCGAGTATGAAGATCCGAGGTTCTTGTGGTCACTGAAATACTGGTCGGCCCAGGTGATCTCAGCGTAGTTTGGAAGCTGCTGTCGCCAGTCATGGGAGGACGCGGGAACGATCGCCCGGAAGACGTCGTAGGTTTTGATTAGGGCGATCGGCGCGGCAACAAAAATCCCAATCAACATGAACATTATCGCCACATTTATAACTACTATTTTAGTGGTATGTCTAGTCCAGTTCATAGCGATCCCGGTAGTCTTCAAGTAACATTGAATTCTGATTTTCTTTTCTTAGAATTGATCTTCCAATTACAAGCATGTCAAGCTCAGTTCCCATGAAACATCGGAAGGCGTCAGTGGGTGTACCAACAATTGGTTCACCTCGAACATTGAATGACGTATTGACCAACACTGAGCACCCGGTTTGCTCACGAAATGCGTTCAACAACGCATAATACCTTGGATTAGTTTCACTATGAACAGTTTGGATCCGTGCTGAATGGTCGACATGGGTGACGGCTGGGATCGTTGAACGAGCTACGTTTAATTTCTCAATGCCAAATAGTTGCGCTTCTTCGTCTGTCTCCGGAATTCGGAGATCTTCGTTCACGTCGGCAACGAGAAGCATGTAGGGGCTCGAACTGTCGAGTCGGAAGTATTTGTCAACGTCTTCAGCCAGGACTGATGGGGCGAACGGTCTGAAACTCTCCCGGAACTTGATCTTCAGGTTCAGTGTGCGCTGCATCGAATCAGAGCGAGGGTCTGCGAGAATGGACCGTCCACCGAGGGCTCTCGGACCGAACTCCATTCGTCCCTGGAACCAACCGACGGCCTTGCCGTTAGCCAGAGCATCTGCTGTCAGACTGAGCATCTGACCCTCGTCGACTGTCTCGAATATTGCGCCACACGAACGAAGATCAGCTGCGATCTCGTCGTCGTCAAAGGCGGGCCCGAGAAATGCCCCTCGCATCGAGTCGTTCCGATCGACGATACGAGGAGCGCCTAGTTCTCGGTGATTGACAGCGAGAGCCGCCCCAATCGCGCCTCCGGCATCGCCTGCTGCCGGCTGTATCCAAAGATTGGAGAATGCTCCGTCTCGCAGAATCTTGCCGTTCGCTACGCAGTTGAGGGCGACACCGCCGGCCAGGCAGAGGTTCGGTATGCCGTACTCGTCGAACAGCGCCCTGGTCATCGTCAGAACGACCTCCTCGGTGACAGCCTGTAGCGAGGCGGCGATGTCCATGTGGAACTGCTCTAGAAGTTCTGACTCCTGCTTCCGTGCGGGTCGTCCAAACAGGTTTGCGAACCGGTCGTTCGTCATCCGTAGACCGGTCGCGTAGTCGAAATAGCTTTGATCAAGCCGAAACGAACCATCAGGTCGGAGGTCGATCAATTTGTCAAGAATCAGGTCCTTGTAGACGGGTTCTCCGTAGGGAGCCAGTCCCATCACCTTGTACTCACCGCTGTTGACCTTGAAGCCAGTGAAATAGGTGAACGCGGAGTAGAGGAGGCCAAGGGAGTGGGGGAAGTGGATCTCCTTGACGATCTCACAGGAGTTGCCTTGACCGACCGCAACGGTGGTTGTAGCCCATTCACCGACGCCGTCGAGTGTCAGGACAATGGCCTCATCGAACGGCGACGGGAAAAAGGCACTCGCGGCGTGGCTGTAGTGGTGTTCCGAGAAGAGAATCGATGACGGCCCTCGAAAGGACGCGTCAACGGTCGCCAAAGCTTTAGCGAGGAGACGTTTCTGAAAGAGCTTCTCTCGAAGCCACACGGGCATGGCCGACCGAAAGGACCGGAGCCCTCGTGGCGCATTGGTTACATAGGTCTCAAGTAGTCGCTCAAACTTCAGGAACGGCTTGTCGTAGAAGGCCACGTGATCGATATCGCCGAGGCTCAACCCGGCTTCGTCGAGGACGTACCGAACGGCGTTCGAAGGGAACCCAGCGTCGTGCTTCTTGCGCGTGAAGCGCTCTTCTTGCGCTGCGGCGATAATCGCACCGTCCACGACAAGTGCCGCAGCACTGTCGTGATAAAAGGCCGAGAGCCCGAGGATGGCCGTCACTAGTTAGAACAGCGTGTAGATGAACGGCGCAACGGCAGTTCCCGAAGAGAGCACTATCAGAGCGCCGAAGATGGCGAGGAGCAGAATTGCCGGAACAAGCCAGTACTTCTTGCGGATCCTTAGAAAGGACCACATTTCGCTGATGAATGACACAAGGCCCCTCAATACTGGTTTCTCATAGAGCCCATTGGATTCTCTTCCTGCCCGCGCAGTACCCAATATGTCGATTTCGAAGCGTCGGGGAATCGGCGATCCTTAGTGGACACCCTACGAACCAACCGCATGGTCAGCCCGGTTGGGGTGATCACCAGGAAAAAAATGATGGCCATAACGACCTGTGACATGACGGCACCGATCGCAATGCCGAGACGACACCAGAGGCGGTTAGGTACTACTAGTAGCCGTGGAATAACAAGGCCGACAAGCAGTATCACTACGGCAACGACTATCGCCCAACGTCTGACAGCGCCGTCACCCAGGAGGGGCCGAAAGCCGATGAAGGCAAAGACTATGGAGAAGACAACGGCAAAACTCCGCTCAGAGCCGATTGGAATCTCAGCGTGTTCGGTGACTGCATGCATTCCCGACACCTACGCGCCTCACTACTCGGCGACAGGGACAATGCCTGATGGTACCGGTACCGTCACATCTCATGGGGCTACTGACGGACCGAGATCTCTAAGGATGCCTGGCTCTCAGTTGGCGATAGTGGGTGGTTAGGTGTGCGAGTTCCAACAATCCCTGGGCAGGGACTAGAGCCAGCCCATGTGGTTCGTTGAGGCAGATGCTTCTGTTGAATCCACCGTATTTATGGCCGACCCAAGAACAGACCCTAAATGATCGATGTGCTTCAGCTCGGTGCGACGAAGTCCGCAACGCACCGACCAGATACCGTTGCTGCTCTTAGCGACCTACGTTCTCGGAGCGATCATGTCTAACTTCCAGCGATGAAGGTCCTCATCACCGGAGGTGCAGGCTTCATTGGTGCGAACCTCGCACGAGCGCTCATTGACCAAGACCGGATAAGTGAGGTCGTCATAATTGACGACCTGTCGTTCGGGTTTCGTTCAAATCTCGATGGGCTAGAAGTCACTTTCGTTGAGGGCTCGATTCTCGACGAAGATCTCCTCAAGTCCACGATGGGCGGTGTGTCGGCAGTCGTCCACCTGGCTGCTCGCTCATCGGTGCCACGCTCAATCGGCGACCCGTTGGCTGCCCACCGTGACAACACCACAGGCACAGCACTCGTACTAGAAGCCGCACGATCTCAAGGCGATGTCCAGGTCATCGTGGCGTCCTCATCATCGGTTTATGGCGCCAATGAATCGTTGCCCAAACATGAAGGACTGGCAACACAGCCTGTGAGCCCCTACGCGGCCACCAAACTCGCTTCCGAGTCGTACACCCTCGCCTGGGGCCACAGTTACGGCATGCCGGTGCTAGCGCTGCGTTTCTTCAATGTCTTCGGGCCGCTGCAACCCCCGTTGCACACCTACGCCGCCGTCATACCCGCGTTTCTCTCAGCCGCCATGCAGGAGCAGGCGCTCCCAGTGCACGGCGATGGCACACAATGTCGGGATTTCACCTATGTCGACACCGTCGTGTCAGTGATAGTCGATGCCATTCATCGCCGGGTTAGCCACCTGGAACCGCTGAACCTCGCCTTTGGCAAAAAGATCACACTGCTGGAGGTGATATCCGAACTGGAGGTGATCCTCGACCGGAATCTCAGCATTGACTACCAGCCGCCGCGAGTGGGCGATGTCGCTCGCTCACAGGCTGACTCGTCGGCCCTTCGACGGCTGTTCCCCGATGTCGTTCCATCCGACTTCGTCGATGGATTGCGCTCGACCACTGAATGGTTCCAAGAATCGAGACCCTGGCTAACCAGTGAGACCTGACCCAAGTCAGTCGGTCTTACCGGCCTCACCTCTCTGAAGGCGAAGGCGCTTGGTCAGTTTCCTGACCAGTGTTCTTACCAGCACCCTCCACGGTTGGTGCAGGAGATCTACGGTGATTCCTCTCTGGTGGGCTAAGACGTACGCGTCTGGAACGTCGAGATCGTCAGCTCGCGCCAAGATTTCAGCCACTCGCGACGATTTCACGTAAAAGACCAGGTTCCGCCTGTAACAGTCGAGTACTTCGGGAATATCGCTTAGTGGGCCACGGAGAAGATCCAACGCGACGTATCCGTGTCGAGCAAATCGCCGGTACCAATAGGTTGGCCACTGCTCATTGATATGACCCTGTCCACCTTGATGAGGATGAGCGGCACTGAAAATGACTACTGGCGCCATGTCTGTAAGTGTCTTCACGAGAAGGTCGGCGGACTCGGGCGGAAGGTGCTCTGCCACTTCAAGACATAGGGCTAGATCGAACCGTCGGTCTATCACCACCGGTTTGGTCAAATCGACAACTAGGAACTTCGACCGGTCCGGGCCAAAGGCCTCAGCGGCTGGCAGGCCGTCTAGCCCGAGAATCGACAGGACACCTCGACCCTCGAATTCCTCAAGGAACCGACCCTTTCCACAGCCGACATCAACGACACTCGTCGGAAGAATGAACTTGCAAGCGAGGTCCACAATGGCAACTGCTGACGGACCCGTGTCCATCCCGTAGTCATCTGCACCAAACCAGGCTGGAGACCTGTCGTCTATATCCATGTTCAGAGGAAACCCTTCATCTCGTCCTCGTTGGCCTACTCCCTAGCCTCGTCAGCGTGAGACGAGTTCTCTCGGTAATCGCCCACGGTCAGGAGGAATCCACCAGCCACAAGTAGGGTGGACAGAATCAGGCCGATGAGCACCACTCCGGTTCTTGTATCGGTGCCGTTGATCGCATAAGTCAACACACCGATTCCTATGGCTCCGAAATAGATAGTGCCCACCGCTACAGGAACGGGAAGGCCAAGTTTTACTAATCGGTGACTGAGGTGATCCTGTCCCCCGAGGAACGGGCTTAGCCCTCTTGCTAGACGCGAGATTGTGACAAGCGTGGTATCGAAGACCGCGACAGAACACGCAAGAAACGGGATGAGGGCACTCACAGCCCTATCGCCTTCGGGCCGTAATTTGATCCCGAGGTAAGCAACCAGAAAACCGATAAACAGCGCTCCACCGTCACCCATGTAGATACGGGCAGGGTGGAAGTTGTGTCGAAGAAAACCAGCAGTACAGCCGGCTAGGCCAATAGCTGCGATAGCAACGAGAAACTGACCGGCGGCTACCGCTATGGCGAAGATGGTCAGACTGGTGATCGTGCTGAGGCCTGCAGCCAGGCCATCCATGTTGTCCAAGAGGTTGAATGCATTTGTGATCCCTACAAACCACAAGACGGTGAGTGCCAGATCCAACGACTCGATACCAGTCACCGACACGCCGGTACCCATGGACCAGACAATGATAGAGACAGCAATCTCGACTATTAGGCGCCACACCGGAGAGACGGGTCTGAGATCGTCAACAAAACCAACGATGGAAACGACGGTTGCGAGTCCAAGAACTGTCAGCAACTCGTTCCGGCCACCACTCGGAGGCCAGACGATTGAGACCACCAACACTGCCGTTACAAACGTGGCAACAATGGCGATTCCGCCCAGATACGGAACGGCCGCCTCGTGACTCTTATGGCCACCGGGTTGGTCAAGCAGATCCCGGCTGGTTGCGTATCGGATGACCAGTGGGGTGAGGGCCATGCAGGAAATGGCAGTCGCTAAGAAGACAACCCAGTACTCCCACGCCGCTCCACTCATCGCAGCCCAATCACCTAGGCCTGGAGATCGTCAATCACCGAGTGGATGATCTCGTCGAGTCCAATAGAAGGTTCGAATCCAACAAGGCGCTTAGCCCGACTGATGTTGGGAACACGCCGCTCCATGTCCTCAAATCCCTCTTCGTAGGCGGAACTGTAGGGAATGAACTCCAGTTCACTATTCGAACCCGAGAGTTCAACGATCCGACTCGCCAGATCTCGTATTGAAATCTCCCCAACTCCACCAAGATTGAATACGTTGCCGAAAGCCTCGGGATGCTCAGAGAGCTCTATAAGGCCGCCAACAACATCGCTCACATGACAAAAGCACCGGGTCTGAGTTCCATCGCCAAAGACTGTGATCGGTTGATCTCGCAGGGCCTGACCCACGAATCGCGGCACAACCATGCCGTAACTACCGGTCTGGCGAGGACCAACAGTATTGAATAGTCGGATGATGACCGTCTCGAGACCTTTTTCACGCCAATAGGTATAGGCAAGAATCTCATCGATGGCCTTGGCCTCAGAGTACGACCAACGGCTTTTGAGCGGCGAACCGAGAATCCGGTCGTCATCTTCCGCGAGGCTGTCGGAAGGGTTCTTGCCGTAGATCTCAGAAGTCGACATCACGAGGATCCGCCTGCTGTGCTTGTGAGCGCTCTCCACCACGATCTCTGTGCCACGGATGTTTGTCATCAGGCTCTCGAGCGGCCTGTCGACGATCAGCTTCACTCCAACCGCTGCGGCCAGGTGGAACACCACTTCGACCTGAGAGACAACCTGATCAACAAGGTCAGCATCCAAGATCGACCCAAGAACAAACTCAACGTCGGAACGACCATTCAGGTGCTCGATATTGGACAGTCGTCCAGTCGAGAGGTCGTCGATTAGGACTACTTGATCACCTCGGGCAAGCAAACTGTCAGCAAGATGCGAGCCGATAAACCCAGCTCCGCCCGTGATCAGTGCCTTCATTCGCTGAGCCTAGCCACAACGTCAATCCGTACCAGCCGACTTGATTCTCCTACCATCTCTGGGTCACCAATATCCCGTAGAGATTTTGGTGGTCCTCAATAAGGCGCTGTGAACTGAATTCAATCTCTGCCCGCCTCCTCGCGGCACTACCCATTCGGTCACGAACGTCTGCTTGGAGAACTCGAAGCAGTCCATCGGCAACCTCGGCTGGGTCCGCGCCAACAACCAACCCGGTTACTCCATCCAAAATAACCTCACTAGCACTCCCGGCATCAGTAGTAACACCGGGAACTCCTGCCATCGCAGCCTCAATCAAGCTGACCGGCATGCCCTCGTTATCGGAAGTAATCACAACACAATCAGCCGCCGCATAAAGACGACTGATGTCCTCCTGCCATCCCAGAAACCGGACCGAATCGCCAAGCGGTCGGGCCCGGTGTTGAATTTTCTTGAGACAGTCACCTTCCCCGGCAACAACCAGAACGGCATCAGGGCGGCGGTCCAACACAGTAGCCATTGCGTCAACTAGGCGATCCAGCCTCTTGATAGCGGTGATCCGCCCGACGAAGAGGACGACAGGGCTTTCGGCGGGCAGATCGAGTTGCGCACGGGCCGTGCTTCGATCTCGAATCTCGGCTAGTCCGACTCCAGGCGGGATTACGGTGTACTGGTCTGCCCTGCCAATCCCCGCCTCGATGAGATCGTCACGAACTTGTGCCCCTACGGCGACCAGCGCTGTTGTGCCACGAGCAAGTACACGTTCGACCAAAATCACTGTCCATAAAGTGAGGCGACCGAAGTAACCGCGAAGCAGGTGGCCATGGAAGGTATGGACACGCAGAGGAACACGACAAGAGATTGCGGCGAGCCGACCCAACAGGCCTGCCTTAGTTGTGTGCGTATGGACCAGATCAGGCTTGAAATCCGAGATGGCGCGTCGTATGGCGAGGAAGGCCCTGAGGTCATCACCGAACCTCACTGATCGACCAAGGAATGGGACCTTCTCGACTGTCAGTCCCGGATCCCGGAGGTCTAGAAAGTCGGCCTCTCCGTCATCTACCTCGCCAGTCAGCAGGCGACTTTCGCACCATGCGGTGTCAACTCCGCGCGTGAGCACACTGACCTGCCAAGCAGGGCCTCCCACGTTCATTCTGGCAATGATCCTCAGGATTCGAAGTGGCCTTTCACGACCCGGTATCACCTCCTTCACTGCGTCACCAACCAGGCCTGGAACATCAAGAGAGACCAGACCTGGAAGGTCAGGTCGGCTCTTCCCTCCAGATGGGCATTCCAGCGTCGTTCGACTGCAGATGAGTCAAGAAAGCCCTGTTCCCTCACAAGTACCGGATCGAGTAATTCATCGGCCCAGGCTCGTAGGGGACCGCGTAGCCACTGTCCAACCGGGATCCCGAAGCCCATCTTCGGTCGGTCTACTAGGTGGTTTGGCAACGAACGGCGAAGCGATTCTCTTAAAAGCCACTTTCCTTGGCCGTTCCTGACCCTATTTTCAGGAGACAGACTCCAAGCAAACTGAAACAGGTCAGGATCAAGAAAGGGAACTCGAACTTCGAGGCTGACTGCCATTGAAGCCCGATCTACCTTTGTCAATAGGTCACCGGGCAAGTAGGTCAACGTGTCGATAAGCATCGCCCGCTCGAAAGGCGACACATCCCACTGCTGCGCATCTGGTATCCCGACGAATCCCAATTGATCACTTTTTGCACCTAGGACCAGAGAATCTCCCTGATTCTCAACAGACATAAGCGACGCGTAGAGGTCAGACCCGTGGTCGGCTGCCAGAAGACTCCCTACTTTGTGCATCCGGTGACCGGTTCGGTGCTTCAGGCCCGGCGGCAAGACAAACCGAGCCAAGCCACTTCCCAAGCGGTCCCATACTTCGACCGGCAGTCGCTGGATCAGAGAACCAAGGGCTCGACGGGAACTACTAGGCAGAGAGCCCCGAAGTCTTTCAAGTCGGTCGATCTGCTGATAGCGGTCGTAGCCGCCAAACAGTTCGTCACCACCATCTCCAGAGAGGGCCACCGTGACGTGTTCACGCGCCATCTTGCTTACAAGGTAAGTGGGAATCTGGGAGGAATCCGCGAACGGCTCGTCATAGATGATTGGCAGTTCAGGAATCACTCTCATAGCGTCCTCGGGACTGACCACTAACTCCGTATGGTCTGTTCCAAGCGCCGCTGCCACCTCGGCCGCATAGTTCGACTCGTCGTAGCCCGACTCGCCAAAGCCGATAGTAAAGGTACGAATCGGCGTTGATGACTGTCGCTGCATCGATGCAACCATCGACGAAGAATCGATGCCACCGGAGAGAAACGCCCCAATCGGGACGTCAGCGACCATCTGATTACCAACTGCCAGGTCTAGGACCTCTTCTAAGCCGTCGACGGCCTCGATGCCTGTCCGATGATCAGGTTGGACCCTGGCCGCATCGATAGCTGACCAGTAAGGCTGGGGTTCGAGAGTTGTCTCTGCCTTGCCGATCCGCACGAAGTGACCTGGCGGCAATTTCTGTATCCCCTCATAGATCGTCATTGGCGATGGCACGTTGGTCCAGCGGAAGTACTCGCGAAGGGCGTTCCTATCGATATCTGGGGCAAACCCAGGGATAGCTCTCAGAGCCTTCAATTCGGAGGCGAAAACAAGGGATTCTCGATACCACCCGTAATAGAGCGGCTTTTCGCCAAATCGATCGCGTGCCAACCACAGTTCCGATCTATGGGAATCCCAACACGCGAAGGCAAACATGCCCTTGGCTTTCTTCAACGTCTCTGGCAGGCCGTGTTTCGCTATGTGTTCGACCAAGACTTCGGTATCCGAATGTCCCCGCCACCGCGCCTGGTGGAGGGAGCCACGCAGATCGTGGGAGTTGTAGAGCTCGCCGTTGTAGGTGATCGTCCAGCGACCGTCACCCGATGACATGGGTTGCTCACCAGCTTCCGATAGGTCAACAATCGCAAGTCGAGAGTGTCCGAAACCAACTTGTCCCGGTTCCGCTACCCAAACACCTGAACTATCCGGTCCGCGGTGCCTAAGTGCGGCTGTCATCTCACTAAGGACAGGCGTCAGTTCTCGCAACTGGGACCTCGGCTGGAATACACCGCAAATCCCACACATCTGACTCTCGTCTCTCCCCGAGGGAAACTTTCGCCTCAACGGCGCAGCAGGGCGGGAGGCTAGTATTCACATCAACGACAAGCGTTGACACGTCTGTCCTTCTGCTCGATCTCCGCCCAGTCTGAAATCCAGTTTCAAATAGCACTCGCTCTGCCGCTAACCCGTCGCTCGACTGATAGAAGACCCAAGGAGAGTTTCTAATGAGGGGGCGAGTTGGAGGGAACCCGCCCGGGAGAGATGGTTCGAGTCGGTGTAGTACTCGGTTCCACCAACTGCCGTACGGCAGAACCTTTGATCACATAACGCCTGATATGGGTCGTATACGTCGACCCCCTCGTATCTAGCAGCCAGATCGGTCTCCAACTCGATGAGCCATGCACGGTTACTACGTTGGCTTATGGCATCAGTCCACCGATCTGGATCCGGCCGTGTGAGAAGGGTCCTGGTACCCGAGATCTCGTCGCCATGCGGGTATGACGAGACCAAGATTATGGGCACCCCTTTCTCGGAAAGGACATCAAACGCGCCGGTCAGGCCATCCTCCCAACGTTGGCGGCTCTCTGGGGAATCAGCGACGTAGCCAAGCGACCAGTTGGAAACGACAACCGCCGCAAGTTCGATGGTGGAGGCGAAATCCAGTACCGACCGCCTGAATTCTTGGCATTCGGATGCTTTTCCAGGTGGCTGCAATTCTGAGCTTGGATGGATGAAAGAACATCCATTCAACGTCGCGACCGTGGTGTTGTAGCCCTGATCTCCAGCCGCTGCAATTAGCCCATCAGCAACCGCCCAGGACTGTGAGTCTCCCGCTAACAGGACTACTCCCTTCGACGCTTCGACAGTCCATGTGCATGTGTCCGGATCAAAACTGCCGTGATCGCATCCGCTCCGTACCACCTCGCTCGAGCCGATCGCCCAATCCTGTCCCCACCCAGTTCTTGATCCAGCGGCCAGCACCGAGGTCGCCAGAACAGGAACTACCAGTGTGAGAAAAGCGATACCAAGCACCCGTCGACCTTCAAGCCGACTGGAATGGATAATCGGCAACTCGACGTACCGATAGGAAAGATGAGCAGGTATCAGCGACAGCGCTGCAGCAGTCATCAAGACCCACCACGATTCGGACAGGTGAAGTCGAGTAAAGACCAGGATGGGCCAGTGCCATAGGTACCAGGAGTAGGAAATATCACCGATCCAAACCAAGATCCGATTTTCTAGGGAAGGCCATCGGCCAACAGTCCCATCCGAGCCGGAGGCGATGATCAATGCAGTCCCGAGGACAGGGACTAGCGCAGCCAGACCGGGGAATGTAGTGCTGTCAGAAAGGAACAGAGCCGACCCGACCACCAAACAAACACCGACTTGTCGCAGGTCTGGAAGCCGGCGAAGTTGTGTCGCAAGAAGAACGAGAAGGGCCCCGACGGCGAATTCCCAGGCTCGGGTCACCGACGAATAGAACGCGAAAGAAAGCGGAGACCTGTTTACGAATGGTATGTCAAGAAGGCTGTACGAGGTCACCAACGACATAAGGACGGAGGGCACAGCTAGCCCACCCACCACAAGCCATGCGGCCAATGACCTGCTTGTCCTGCGGCGATGGGCAATGACCCAA
>ERZ651768.2539-NODE-2539-length-12611-cov-3.329344_pt1 | contig 12611 bp, 11 predicted proteins | sample MGYA00514754_ERZ651768 | MGnify/ENA metagenome assembly ERZ651768 | reverse complement strand
ACCGCACGACCGTCATCAGTCAGCGAAAATGTGCGTGCGACTTGCTGGCTGCGCTGGAGGATTTTCCGTCCCTGCAGCAGCTTTAGCGCATCTGGTTCCAGTCCGTCGACCGGTTGCGCTCCCGAAGCTAGTTGCCGCAGTAGCGGTTCGTCCGCCCCTTCCGACGCGTCACCAGCTGGTTTCAGCACAACTCCTTCGCTGCCTTTCTCCAGTGTCGCCCATTGCTTGCGTCGCAGCCAGCCAATGACGATGCGCGCCTCTTCTGGGGTCAGCGGCCCCGCAGCAAGTTGTTCGACCGTCGTCGGCCCCTGCTCTGCTAGCCACACCACCGCACGCCGCTCCGGCAGTCCCGATTCGGCGTAGCGTAGCCCTTCATCGTTAAGGCCAATCAGCTCGGTCATCGCCTCCTCGATTCCAGCCAGTCCCTTGGTGCGCAGCCAGGAGGCGGCCGAGACCGTTTCTTGCTCGCCAAGTCCAGCCGCCTCCGCGGTGGCAGGCGGCGCCAGCGGCCCCCCTGCAAGCGCGCGCAACACTTTCCGCTCGTTAGAGGAGAGGTCCACGGCTCGCAGTTGCTCCTGCTCTAAAGCGTTGCCCAGAGCGGCGCCAGCTGTGCTAGCCACTGCAGTATTTCGTCGCGCACATCCGCCGGGCCCTTACCGTCGGTATCCACGGCAAGGTCGTAGCCATTGGTATCGCGGTAATCGAAACCGTAGAGTTCGAGGTAGCGCTGCCGGTCATCCTCGTCGCGCCGTGCGTTATCGCGCAGCTGCGTCGCCGCGTCGGGTGCCCCATCTAACTTCAGCGCCGCGACCGCCTCGCACAGCACTTCCAGCGTCTCAGGCTCCCCGGGCGGTAGTGTGTCGCGCGCCAGCCGGTAGGCGTCCTCGCCCAGTTCGCGTTTCAGGAATCGCAGTACCTGCTCGCGGCGCGAGCAGTGGAAGTAGAGTCGTGCCATGTTCCCCTTGCCTAGAGAGGACATGAACATCCCCAGCCAGCCCGGCTGTCGTCCCTCGATGACTGCCATGCTGCTGTCGAGGCCTGCACCACCAATCCATTCGCAGGTTGCATAGTCTATCTCAACGTCAAGTCCACGTTCGGTCAGCAGCCGTCGCGCCTGCTCGGCGACCGATATACCCCGTTGCGCAGCAGCCTCGCGGAACAGTTCACCTACAGAGCGGTAAACACCGTTGAAATGGCCCGCTAGTGTCCGTGCCTGCGTTGACTTCCCAGTTAGCTGGTCGCCTGCAATTAAGATGACTGGCAGTGGCGTAATGGTTGCCATCAGTCGCTTGACCGCGTCCGGCCCGATGTGGGTCGTGAAGGTGCGCTCGATACCCTTGAGAGGGTCCACGACGCGGCACCGCAGCGCGGTGGTTAAGACGGTTGCGCGCTCAACAACTGAATTCTGGCTGCAAATGCCCAGTGACAGGGTCGCCGAAATCCATCACGCGACCAGCGTAGTCTTCCTCGCAGACGAGCGCGATGAGGCTGTTGGGTGCCTCATCTATGACCTGCCACTCGAGTTCATCTGCGAGCGATAGCGCAAATGTCTGCACCTCGGGCCACTCTAGCATGTTGCGCTGGCTGAGGCGTTTGCGTGCCGGGCCTAGGTGCATGTAGCTTTTCACCTCAATCATCGTACGTTTTCCAGTGCGGCGCGCCAAGGCAGCATAGCCGGGAACGTCGAAATCGTTCCAGTCGCGGACGACTGTCATTCGCAGCACCTTGCGCGTCTTCAGTCCATCCATCAGGTCGAGTGTGCGGGTGACGCGCTCCCAGTAGTCGGGCAGCAGTGGCACATCAATTTTCTTCCATGTTTTTGCATCGGGCGCGTCCATCGAGACGTAGAGCTGCGTCGGCAGCGAGTCCTCGTCGCGCAGCCGCTCAATCATTTCCGGGTGCAGGCCGTTGGTGACCAGGAAGGACGAAATGCCCCGCGTACGTAGTTCGCGCAGCATCTCCGGCAGTTGCTCGTAGAGTGTTGGCTCTCCGGTCAGCGAAATCGCGAAGTGTCGCACTGTTAGTGATTCCTCGAACTTCTGTCGGTCAATGTTTGGGTTACCGCCAAATCCGGAGAGTTTGTGCAGATGCGCCTCAATTGAGCCCTGCACGATGTCGGCCGGATCGTCGTGCGCCTGCTCCATGAGGTCCTGTTTGCCAGAGAACATCTCGTTGACACGCCAGCAGTAGACGCATTTCTGGTCGCACGCTACTGCGGCTGGAGTCATTTGCGTGCACTGGTGCGAACGGATGCCGTAGAATTTCTGCTTGTAGCATCCCTCAGAGCCGGTTCGCATCCCTTTCTTGGTCCAGCCGCAGATTTCTATGGCTGAGTGGTTGCCAACAATCTCGTAGGACGCCTTTTCGAGAGCCCGCTTGTACTCGTCGGTGAATAGCAAGTTGCCGCTGTCCGCCGCAGACTGCATCAGACGTCCGAGACTTCGCGGATATTCTGCAGTTCCCACCCCATCAGAGAGCAGGTCAGTGTATAGTCGAGTGGTTCGTCCTTAATGGGGCTAGGGTTTGCATCATCTTCGTAGGTAATTACACCCGAGACAGCCGGACCCTCCGTCTCGAACGAGGCGATGAACTCTTCGACTGAGTTGGACGAACCGGAAACGGTTTCTCCCATCACAGTTACGGGGACACTAATGGTTACCGAGGCGTCAAAGCCAGTGCCTTGGGAGGTTTCCGAGAAGTTGCCAGCGGTAACCTGCAGTGAGACGGTCGGTGCCCCGGCGTCAACGCTAGAGGTGCCTGCACTCCAAGTAACAGTCACATCGACCGAGATCAGCCGCAGCTCGGTCGCAAAATCCCACTCTACATCACCTGCATCAACCCCAAACGGCACGCTGTCACCTTCGTTGTTGAGCGTTCCACTCTTGCTGGGACCTGCGGTGCCGTTGGTCGCGATGTCCGCCTCGAAGCCAGTCGCGCCGCCGCCTAGCGGTTGTACGTCATCTCTGTGAGGCGCGAAATGGAAGGAACTCGCGAGTATGACAATAATTATTACGAAACCATAACCGCCCGAGACTATACGGCCCGTTATGGTGAACGGGAATCCACCTGGCAAATTCATCCGACGCAGCTCGGTGTTGTTGTAGCGTTCGAACCTTCCGACCAACTCACCTAGCGCCATCGGGGCGCCACCCGCTGCCGGTTATTAGCGTTGTTCAGCCGTGTAGTGTCGCCTCGACCGCTTCCGTGACTGCGGCAGCAAGTGAGTCACACTCGCCTAATAGCGTGTTTAGCGCCTCGCCGGTCTCGCTACAGAACGTTTCATCGGGGATTTCCTTGAGGTTGATGCGCACGTTGTATGCTGCGGCGCGGGCGCCAGCCTGCGCCAGCAGCGCACCTGAACCGACATCGCTTGCCATCACACTGTCCATCATTCCAGCCATTTCACTACATACGGCTAGCGCGTCACGGCACTGCTCAACCGTCGCCAGTGGCACCACAGTTGCAGCGCGGTATCCCGACTCGAGTGCAGCATCTCGTGTGGCACGCTGCTCGTCACTGTCTTTCGGCATGCGCATCGCTGCAATCACGCCGTCGAAGGCACTTGTGTCGGCGTCAACGCCTGCGATGAGTGTATCCTTCACCGCCTGCCCACGCTCGGCAACCGCAGCCAGCTGTTCGTAGTTTGCCGCTTGCTTGCCCTTGGTAACAGAGAGATTAGCGACCATCGTCCCGAGCGCCGCACCTAGTGCGCCTGCCAGGGCAGCAACCGAGCCTCCGCCAGGCGCTGGAGAGTCGCGTGAAACTTCGTCGACAAAGTCAAACGTGACGCGGTTTACCAGCTCACCTTCCTGCTTCGGCATCCCCAGCACCTTGCTGGTGGGGTTAAAATCAGCAACGTCGCGCAAGCCGAGTGATTGGATTGCCACTTCCGCTAGGTCCGGTACCGGCAGTCCAGGGGACTTACCCATGCGGCGTAGGTAGTGGACCGCCGCCTGCTGCAGTGTTTCCCAAGGTACCAGTCCCACGATTTCGGAACCTGTAACGCGGATGCCGCGTTGTTGGGCTTCCGCGCACGCCGCGTCGAATACTGCGTGCAGTGGAGTTGTGCGAAAGTTCGTAACGTTGAAGCTGAGCTGCGCGCAGCCGTATTCCGGGATTTCCCAGCCGATGCCTTTTAGGTTCTTGAAGCGGCCGTCTTTGTAGACCGGCTTGCCCACTAGCGCTTCTGGTTCGAGCCCACGCGCGCGGTAAGCTGCAGCAAGGTCGCCGTCGTGCTCATTGGCGTAGTGGCCCGCCAGCGCCTCAAAATCACCCGCCTCGAAATCACAGTTGCCGCACGGGAATTTCCCTTCGGCAAAGTAGACTATATCGCCTTTGTAGTAGAACGTGTCTGGTGATTCACTGCGCTTCCAGCGTCCGCGTTCGCGCAGTTCGTAGGCGATTTCGTTGGCGTAGACTCGGTCACGCGTGTTGAGGTTAATGTTCCACGCAATCAGGAACTCGCGCGCTCCGATAGCAGTCGCACCGCTGCGCGCATTGAATTCAGACGGCCCCGCGTCAGGCTTCCCCTTGCCAAGTCGTTTTGCAAGCCCTTCGTATTCACCGGCGCGAACACGTGCCAGATTGCGGAACTCCGGCGACCGGGCTGCTTCCTCGTAGAACCAGACTGGAATCCCTAGTTCGCTCCCAATGCGCTCGCCGGTGGCGTGCGCGATAGCGACACAGTCATCCATGGTCACGCCGCTGACCGGTACGAATGGCAGCACATCAGTAGCGCCCATGCGGGGGTGCGCGCCAGCGTGCGAACTCATGTCAATCAACTCCGCTGCCTTCGCGACTCCAGCGAATGCTGCATCTCCCACGCTTTCAGGAGATGCAACGAAGGTGACAACGGTGCGGTTGGTCTCGCCACCCATGTCGATGTCGAGCACATCGGCGCCCTCAACCGCTGAGATGGCTGCGGCTATCGTGTCAATCACTTTGCGGTCGCGCCCTTCCGAGAAGTTGGGCACACACTCAACCAGCCCGCTCACGACTGAAGACCTGCGGGGGGGATTTAGAGTTAGTCGCGCTAATGAGCCCGGCGTTGTCGCCGTCTAGTGGGCTCACTATCGCTAGCTTTCAACTTATTCTGCTTGCGCTTCCGCCGGTGTACCTTCCTTACGGGGTTTTCTTTCGAAAGATCACCAAAATCTGTCCATCCTGAACCACGCAGTGTGCAATCAGGCTCCTCGCTCCAGTCGCTTGGCATTTTTTGCTCCGCCCCTCTTTGGGGCTCCGCCGCCCGGCTATGTTTAATATATATAGTTATCGTCAGGAGTCAGGAAGTATAGTAGGCAAAGGTGGCCAGGTGATGGGAATAAGCCCCTTTCTGTTCACCTCACGCAATTACTCGCGTGAGGTTGGCGGCATTCAGCTATGCGTCCTACCTGGCGCTCCCGGGCCGGTCGTCGCGCCTGCTTGGACTTGCTCCGGCAGGGGTGGCCGTTTCACCAAATCCGCCGGCGACGTCACGCCCGAGGCGCTCATCCCGTTAACCGGCGGCTGTGTCGTTTCTGCTCCATTGCCGACCCTCGCGGGCCCCCGAAGGCTGCCTTGCCCTTGGAGAGGGGACTTTCCTCAGCCCGAAGGCCGTAAGCCGCCCTCCATCTCCTGGCCGTTAGTGAATGAATCTCCAACGTTCTTAAAATTATGTATCCACCCGGAATCGTCCAAGTATTATTAGTGGCGAACGCTTGTTGGTTCGTCGGATGGAAGAACTTCGTGTGCTGCTCACTGCAGCTGGCTGCCCTGGAGCGGCGCCTGTTATCAGGCAGTTGAAACAGGTTGACGAGCGCCCAATCAAGATAATAGGGACCGATATAGACCAGTACAAGATCGGGGCACACTGGTGTGACCGCTTCCACTTAGTACCCAAGGGAGGCAGTCCTGAGTTCATACCGCGCTTAATCGAGATTATTGAGTCGGAAAGACCGCATGTCCTCTTCCCCCAGTCATCCGCCGAGATTATTGCGATTGCCAGTAACAAGAAACTGCTGGAGGCTGCTGGGACCAAGGTAATGGTCGCTTCGGAGAAGGCCGTTAAAATTTCAGAGAACAAGGCTGAACTTTATTCATTTTTCAAGGATAGTCCCGTAAAGGTCCCAGAATTCAGGCATGTCAGCAGCCTCGAACAATTTGTTTCTTCCTCCGAAGAACTGGGATACCCTGACAATCCAGTCTGTTTCAAGCCTCCTTTCTCTAAGGGTTCGAGGGGTTTCAGGATACTGTCTGAGGATGTCTCACGCAAGGAGATTATACTGAAACAGCGCCCATTCAGCTATTTTATTTCCATGAATGAGTTCATGGATGTCTTTGGCAAGGACAATGATTTCCCTGAATTACTCGTCATGGAATACGTCCAGGGTATCGATTGCACTACTGACCCCCTGACCAAGAACGGTGAAGTTCTGTTGTGCCCTATCAAATCACGACACAACGAACGTTGCGGCCTACCGATGAAATTTGTCCAGGTCGAGAGCCCTGAACTGTTCGAAAGTACTAAGCATATTGTGAAGGCGCTGGAACTGAACTGGATTGTTAATGCCCAGTTCATTGGAGAGTACTTAATTGAACTGAATCCGCGTATATCTACCCAGATTTTCGCACCGGGACTGAACATTCCTTATCTGGCCATAAAATTGTTATTGGAGGAGATTACACCTGACGAGGTGAGGAGCTGTTCCAGCAAGATAAATATCGGCCAGACATCGGTCAGATACTACAACCAGATATTTTTCGACGATAATTAGTTGCTGAACTCAGACACGCGCTCGCCGGAAATCCTTTTTACGTGCGCACCTCCGGAGCGCGATGACTCCGCCGGATGTAACCTCTTCTGGGAGCGGCAGCGGCGAGAAGCCTCGCCTCAGCGACTTGGATGCGGAACGAGCACGGTGGGAGCGTGAGACTCTCGCACCGGCGCTGGAAAAGCATCCCGAGCGGCAGAAACGTTTCATCACAACATCAGGGCAAGAGGTAGAACGGCTCTATACGGCACTCGATAGCGCGCACCTTGATTATGACCGCGACATAGGTTTCCCGGGCGAGTATCCCTATACTCGTGGCATCCACGCCACGATGCATCGCGGCCGGCTATGGACCATGCGCATGTTCGCTGGCTTCGGCTCGGCGCGTGAGACCAATGCGCGCTTCAAGTATCTCCTCTCGCAGGGGCAGACCGGGTTGAGCACCGCCTTCGATCTGCCGACGCTCTATGGCTATGATTCTGATTCACCCACCGCGGCCGGGGAGTTCGGCGAGTGCGGTGTCGGTGTCTCCTCGCTGGAGGACATGTCAATCCTGTTCGACGGTATCCCGCTCGACAAAGTCACGACTTCAATGACCATCAACTCGCCTGCTGCGATTATCTGGGCGATGTACATCGCCAACGCCGAGAACAACGGAATCCCGCGCGAGAAGCTGGGCGGTACCATCCAGAACGACATCATGAAGGAGTTCATTGCGCAGAAGGAGTACCTCTACCCGCCACTGCCTTCACTGCGGCTGGTGACAGACACGGTCGAGTTCGGCACACGTGAGATGCCCAAATGGAATACCATTTCCATCTCGGGCTACCACATTCGTGAGGCCGGGAGCACTGCGGCACAGGAGCTGGCGTTCACTCTCGCCGACGGTTTCGCATACGTTGACGACGCGGTCGCGCGTGGGCTGGGTGTTGATGAGTTTGCACCACGTTTGAGTTTCTTCTTCAACGCTCACAACGATTTCTTCGAGGAGATTGCCAAGTATCGTGCCGCACGGCGAATATGGGCGCGAGAGATGCGCGAGAAATATGGGGCGAAGGACCCGCGCTCGTGGAAACTGCGGTTCCATACCCAGACTGCCGGCTGCTCGCTGACAGCGCAGCAGCCTGAGGTGAACATCGTGCGCGTCGCTATCCAAGCACTGGCGGGCGTAATGGGTGGCACGCAAAGCCTGCACACCGACGCGATGGACGAAGCGCTAGCGCTACCATCGGAGAAGGCGGCACAGATTGCCCTACGCACGCAGCAGGTGATTGCGCACGAGACGGGCGCTGCCAACGTGGTTGACCCACTCGGTGGCTCTTACTACCTGGAATGGCTCACTGATGATCTGGAGCGGCAGGCGCGCGACTACTTCGACCGCATAGAATCGCTCGGCGGCGTCATCCCCGCCATCGAGAAAGGTTGGTTCCAGAAGGAAATCGCCGCGGCGGCTTACGCCTACCAGCGCGAAATCGACTCTGGCGAGCGCAAGGTCGTGGGCGTCAACGCCCACACGGTAGATGACCCAATCGAGATTCCAATCCTGGAAATGGACCCCGAGGGATTCAAGCGGCAGTGCGAGCGCCTGGCCCGGCTGCGCAAGGAGCGCGATCCGAAGAAGCACGCCAAGGCACTGGACGCAGTCAAGAAGGCGGCCGAGGGCAACGACAACTTGATGCCGTACTTTATCGACGCAGTCCGTGCTGATGCGACGCTCGGCGAATTGTGCGAAGTGCTGCGCGGGGTCTTCGGCGAATACCGCGAGTCGTCCGAGTTCTGATGGTTATAGTAGCGCTGACTGGCATGCCCGCTGCGGGGAAGGGCGAGGTGGCTGAGATTGCCCAGCAGCGCGGTTGGGCCGTACATCGGATCGGTGACCTGGTGTGGGAGGAAACCGAGCGACGTGGTCTGGAGCTGGCGCCCTCAAGTGTCGGCACAGTCGCCAATGGCGAGCGAGAAGCGCATGGCTACGGTATCTGGGCCGAGCGGTCACTGCCGTGCATCAATGCCCTGCGTACAGACGGGAAGCACGTGCTCATTGACGGTATGCGTGGCGAGAAGGAGCTGGCGGTGTTCCGCGACGCCTACGGAGACACACTCGTTACGGTTGCAGTACTGGCGTTGTCAGAGACGCGGCTGGAACGAGTCCAGCAGCGTGACCGCGTGGACGATGGAGACGCCGCTGCATTCCACGCACGCGACCAGCGCGAACTGGGATGGTCGCTGGCGGAGACGATTGAGGCGGCCGCCGAGACGCTCGAAAATAACGGTTCGCTAAGTCAGCTGCGTGAAAATGCAGATGCGCTGCTTGAACAGCTTGAGTCGCGCTAGCTCTTATCGTAGACCGGTCGCTCGTCAAGGTACCAGAAGAGACCGGTGAACCACCAAGCAATCATATCCAGCGACGCGACCAGATTCTGCTGGCCCGTGGCATTCGCAGTTTCCATCCAGTCGACCATTTCATCCAGCGTGTCGCATGGCGCGTGGTAGCAGTCGTAGCCGCCAGTTATGGCACCGAAGTCCATCGAAACAACCCCCAGTCGATCAGCGAAGCGGACATAGTCGCTACGCCCTCGCTGGGATTCATGCACCGAGATGGTTTCCGGGTGCGTGTGTTCGTGGTCCTTCATCGCTGCGTAGCCCTCGGTATAGTAGAGCTCCCGACCGTTGCGCAACGGCTGCGCGATGTCGTAGAAACTGGATCCAATCCACTCGGCGAGGGAAATCATCTCCCACTGCTCGTTGAGCTGGTCATCACTGTCGGGAATGACGTCCACGACGAGCGTGTATTCACCAGGATAGTTCACCCCAGCGCTGTCGATGTTCAGGTAATTCGTTATGTTCACCCCGGGTGGGATATTGTCAATCCAGCGATCAGCGCCATCGTAGCCGTTCTCTTCGTTCGACCAGAAACAAACGGCAAGCGTGCGGCGACTGTCGAACTGCGCCAGCGCGCCTGCCGCCGCGAGTGCCATTGCCACCCCGGCAGTATTGTCGTGCGCGCCGATATGGGTTCCGCCACCAGGCGGGCTGCCCGGCTCAGCGATATCGAGGTGTGCGCCCAGCACTAGCCACTCGTTGGGGTAGACCGTACCGGTGCGGTAACCACAGACGTTGACCGCGTAGGGCGAGCTCGATAATTCATAGCGGTGAATCTGACCGTCGAGCCCCATTGCGTCAAATTCGCTTTCCAGGAATGTCAGCGCGCGTTCGTAGGCAGGGTCTCGTGCTGGAGGTAACACGAATGGCCCCCATCTTTCGTTGTAACCGTTCTGCTCGTTCGTTACCAATTCCAGCCATTCATAGACAGAATAGCCGTCGACCAGCCCGGTGCTGTGGTTACCTCCTTGCTCAATGGTACTTCCGTCGCGCATGGGGCGTGAAACTGGGAGCTGCAACGCCTCGACACCGGTAGCATTGAGTTTTGCAGCAACCAGCGCTGGTAGTTCTCCATCGCCAGTTACACGCATTGCGCCAATACCACTTGTTATACCCTCTGCGGGACCGCCGCGGTCCATCCACTCGCGCCAGCTCTCGTTCGTTGCACGCAATGGCCATGCATCACGCCCTCGCTCGGCGACCAGAAACGTGGCCTCGGTGTGGCCGGGCGGCGCCAGCATTTCTACCTGTTGTGAATCCCATGCCGCAGCGAAATCCAGCACGGTCCCGTTCTGCACCAGCCCCGAAACAGAATCGCGGACCGGGTAAGGCACTAGCAGGCTCAGTGGCTGGCTCGCGGTGAACTCGACCGGCTGGAAGATGCCGCCAATCAGTTCACCTGGCGCCATGCTGATCGAGGCGGCGAGCGACGACTGCGTTGGCTCGTCGCTATCGAGGCAGCCAGCGAAAGCCGGCAGCAGCAGCAGCGCCGCCAGCGCGAGCGAGCTGCGAGACGCGCTAGGGCGTGGGGATTGCATGCTAGTAACCCTGCATTACTACCAGCAGGAACAGGAACACCAGTGGCAGCAGGTGGAATGCAAGACCAATGCCGATGTTCACCAGCATCCAGCGCCGCGCGTAGGCGTCCGGCTTCTCCATCACTTTGTCAACCACACTGTTGGTAGTATCGATGACTCGTCCCGCCAGATAACCTGCGAACCGCGCTACCCGTTCGTGTGGCTGCGCTTCAACCCCACGTTCTGCACGACCGTGGAGCCAGTCCCCCATCGAGAGCATGCGGTCGACCATGGGACGATAGAGGCTGATGTCGATGCTGATGATACGAATCGCTAATTCGCGCGTGTCCCACACACGTCGGAAATCGAGGTAGCTGTGCGCAATGAAGAAGGCACCGATAGCGAGGTAGTGCCACTCTGGGATATCACTCCATGCCGGAACGTGTAGCGTTACACCGGCCAGCTCGACATATCCGCTAGAGTCAGGACTCGGGACGAAGAAGCGCATCAGCGCAATCGTCGTCGGTACCAACAGTCCGATGGTGAACTTGACAGCGATAGTGTAGCCGCGCGGGATTTCTCGCAGCCGTTCGAAGAGCCATTTGAGGTGGTGGCCGTGGAGCCGCACCGCCATCAGTGCCGGCTCTCCTAGCAGGATGAGTCGCTGGATGATGGGGATAAAAATCAGGAAGTGGAAGTAGAGTTCCCAAGCAGAGTCCCAGCGCAGCAGGTCTTCCAGCACGCTTGCGCAGCCGGTGGTGATTAAAAAACCGGGCACTCGCGCGCCATGTCATCGCGTCGTCGCGGTCGCCGCACGCAACAGATGGAAGCCATCGCTCGCGAGCGCATCGCGCACTTACTGGAGCAGGCTGAGCGCTGGGCGCTGGAGGGTCGGCAGGACGACGCTGACCGCTGCGCGCAGCTGGCGCGACTTATTGGCAAGCGCTATCGGCAGAAGCTGACGCGCGACCAGCGGCTGCGCGTTTGCCGAGGCTGCGATGGATTCCTAGGTCCAGCGACAACGCGCGTGCGTCTATCGCGCAAGGGATGGCACGCTACCACCTGTTTGCAGTGCGGACGTGTTAACCGTCGGTTGCTGAGGCCGAAATGAGCCAAGCACGTACCCGTTTGCTTGACTATCTGGAGCGGCGCGGTTACCTGAAAACTCCAGCGGTGCGGGCGGCGATGGATTCAGTTAATCGCGCCGCGTTCGTACCAGAGCAGCAGAAATACGCGTCGTGGGACGACACGCCGCTATCTATTGGGCGCGGGCAGACAATCTCTGCGCCGCACATGGTAGCGATGATGCTGGAGGAACTGCAACCACGACCGGGCCAGCGGCTGCTCGAGGTCGGTGCCGGCTGCGGCTACCACGCGGCGGTCGCAGCGGCGATGGTCGCGCCGGAGGGGGAGGTACACACCGTCGAGCGCATCCCGCAGCTGGTGAAGCTGGCACGCGCTAATCTTGCGGAGGTTGCGAACGTGATGGTGTACCATTCCGACGGCTCGCTGGGACTTCCTGAACTGGCTCCGTTTGACCGTATCATGGTCACCTGCGGCGCGCCGCGCTTGCCGGGACCGCTGCGCGACCAGCTCACTGTGCAGGGTCGCATGGTGGTGCCAGTTGGCGGTCGCACGTTGCAGGAACTGCTCGTAATCGAGCATGACGGTGATGACTGGCGCGAAACACGGCATTCCGGCGTCGCGTTTGTCCCACTCATCGGGAAACACGGCTACAAAGATTAAATAGCGGTCGTCGAGAAAAATGGCACCAAGAATCGCGAGTTTCAGCTGGATTCAATAACCTTGCGTTCCAGCTCGTCTTGGTAATCTTCCAGTGCGGCTGCAATTTCATCGTTGCCGAGTGCCAGGATGCGCGCTGCCAGCAGCGCTGCGTTCTCGCCGCGACCCAGTCCGACCGCGCCTACAGGGACGCCTGCCGGCATTTGCACTACAGAGAGCAGCG